>VTLG01003753.1_pt1 | contig 14283 bp, 18 predicted proteins | sample 4694571 | NCBI WGS metagenome assembly VTLG01 (sample SAMN12604809, study PRJNA352737) | marine metagenome | biome: ENVO:00000447; feature: ENVO:00000209|ENVO:00000569|ENVO:01000036; material: ENVO:00002151; isolation source: viral sequences binned using virsorter ...
AAAGAAGAAGCAAGACGTCATGACAAATTATTTATGCACGAGATCATGGCAACCCTAGAAGACAGGACACTTGGCACAGGTGCAAGTAAGCACTGGCAAAAAATGCGAGACGAGTTGTCTTGGTTTATGAAACACAACGCCAAAGCATACATGGTCTTGCTAGACTAATCGTCAACCACGGCACGGGCGAGCAATCGCCCCTGCTTTTTACACTGTATCAATAGAGGTACCAAACCCAATCCCAAAAATCCGCGAAGAAAAAAAGGCGATCCCCTTTAAAATAAAAAGGGGTCCCACTACTCTAGGTTGTATTGCTTGATTTAGACAGTCAATGGTGGTAAAAACTTCTTCAACATCTTATAAGGGTGCGAAAAATTTTTTAAAAATTTTGTATGAATTTAGATAATATAGATATAAGTAAGCTTCCATCAGACGTTAGAAAAAAATTCTTGCAGCTACAGGTAATGTATGCAGAGAAAAAAATTCAAAATAAAGCAAAAGACGATTTTTTATCCTTTGTTAAATGTGTTTGGCCCGAGTTTATTGAAGGCGCGCATCATAGACATATAGCAAAAAAGTTTAATGACCTTGCAACAGGTAAAATTAATCGTTTAATTGTTAACATGCCCCCAAGACACACTAAGTCGGAGTTTGCCTCATACTTACTTCCGGCTTGGATGGTGGGCCGTCAACCTAAATTAAAGATAATTCAAGCAACTCACACTGGTGAACTAGCAATTCGTTTTGGACGTAAGGCTAAAAACTTAATTGACTCAGAAGAATATGCAAAAATTTTTAAAACTAGGCTACAAGAAGACAGTCAAGCTGCAGGACGTTGGGAAACTGCTCAAGGCGGCGAGTATTTTGCTGCTGGTGTTGGTGGAGCAATCACTGGAAGAGGTGCTGACTTACTAATTATTGATGACCCGCACTCGGAACAAGACGCTATGTCTCCAACAGCTATGGAAAATGCGTACGAATGGTACACATCAGGTCCACGTCAACGTCTTCAACCTGGTGGAAAAATTATTTTAGTAATGACTAGGTGGTCAAAAAAAGATTTGACCGGAATTTTACTGCAAAATCAAAAAGAAGTTAAAGCTGATCAGTGGGAAGTGGTCGAGTTTCCAGCAATCTTGGACCACGGAACTAAACCTGAAGCCGTTTGGCCAGAATATTGGAAATTAGACGAGCTAGAAAAAGTAAAAGCGACACTTCCAGTTGGAAAATGGAATGCACAGTGGATGCAAAGACCAACTTCTGAAGAAGGAGCGATAATAAAACGGGAATGGTGGCGAAAATGGGAAAAAGATTATATTCCAGACCTACATTACGTAATTCAATCGTACGATACTGCATTTTTAAAAAAAGAAACAGCCGATTACTCTGCAATTACGACTTGGGGTGTCTTTTATCCAAATGAAGACTCACCTCCTAACCTAATTTTAGTAGATGCCATCAAAGGAAGGTATGAATTTCCAGAATTACGAAGATTAGCTCTAGAGCAGTACAAATATTGGAATCCGGAGTCAGTTATCATTGAAGCTAAGGCATCTGGACTGCCTTTGACCTATGAATTGAGACAAATGGATATTCCAGTTCAAAACTTTACACCGAGCAAAGGAAATGATAAACATGTAAGAGTAAATACATGTGCTCCGCTTTTTGAATCTGGCATAATTTGGGCGCCTGACCAGAAATTTGCGGAGGAAGTTATTGAGGAGTGTGCAGCATTCCCACATGGTGATCATGACGACTTAGTTGATAGTATGACTCAAGCTGTTATGCGTTTTAGACAAGGTGGTTTTATACAACACCCAGAAGATTATTGGGATCCACCAAAAGCGCCTAGGAAGATGGAATATTATTAATGACTATTATAACTAAAGGCATGGGAGCAATTATAAAAGCAGGAACAAAAACTTTTTCTGCAAAAGGTAAAGGTGGAAAAAAAATTTCACGTAATGTTACTTGGGATCAAGATTTAAATAAAGATTTTTCTTATAAACCTTTTATTGGTCAGGGTAAAAAAAGACAAGGTTCTTTATTTTCTTTAAGAAAAGGTGGAAAAAATAAAAAAAGTAAACAATTAAAATTTAAATTTAAAAAATCACAAGTTAAATAATGTCAGGGTTAAAATTTTTATATAATTTAATATTAAAAGACGTAGTTAAAGGATCTGGTCAAGCATCAGGTATTATGTCTATTGGTAAAGATATTAGAAAGTTAGCTGACAAAAAATTTCAACGTTATGTTACATCTGCACAAAAACAAGGTGTAGATCTTGATAAATTATCTGAACAAGAATTAAAATATACGCTTGAACTTAACAAACCTAAAGGACAAAAAATTATATCTGCAGACAGTCCTGAAGGAAAAGGTATTACAGAAATGTTACTTGGTAAACGAGGTAAAGTTATTAAAGCAGATTTTGGTAAACCTTTTGCAGAAGAAATAGTTACTGTTGAAAGGGTTGTTACAGACATTAAAAAATTAGAACCTATTGAAGCAATGAAAGAAGCTAATAGAGTTTTAAAAGGAGAAGGTCGATACAAAAGTTTATCAAAAGCAGATAGAGAAAAAATTGCAATGGATGAAAGTGTTACCGATCATATTTTTGAAAGAGAAATTAAACCTGATCCAGAAGATATGGCAGACGGCGGTAGAACTGGATTAAGTTATTTACTTGCGGAAGATACAAACGAAAGAGTGCCTTTTGGTGCTGGAGGAATTGATAAAGTAAGAAGATTATTTCTACAAGCGATAGGTGCAGGAGCTGCAGGAATTGGTGCTGTTAAAAGTGGTTTACTAGGTTTAGGTGGACGAGGTACAACTAAAAAAGTTGCACAACAAGTTGTAAAAACACCAAACGCCCCTGGTAAACCTGAGTGGTTCGATGCCCTTATAACAAGAGTCATTAACGAAGGTGATGATGTAACTAAAAAATTTGCAACTAAAGAACGAGAAATTGTTCATTTAAAAAAAATAGATGAAGATGCAACAGTAAGAGTTCATCGTAATTTAGATGATGGTACAGTTAGAGTTGACATCGATGATGCAACAACAAACATTATGGACGAACAAGGAGATTCAATTGTGTCATTAGAAGTTAGAGGAGGCCAACTAGAAGAAGGTGTCAAAGGTAAAACGCCAGTAGAGTTTGAAGCGGTAGAAACTGATTATAGAAATTACATGGATGGTCCTGATGATTTTGTAACAGAAGGCACAGATAACACAGTAGATAACATAAAAAATTTAACAGCTGATCTAACTAAAGTTAAGATGTATGCAAAAGGTCAAAAAAAACCTACGATAAAAGAAATGATGATACAAAGAGACAGAGCAAAAAGTTTAAAACAAGCAGAAGAAAACCCTGCAGAGTATGCAGCAGGTCGTGGTCCTGATATTGATTATTCTGATTATGATGACTATGCATCAGGTGGCCTTGCAAAAATGTTAGGAGAATAATGGCTAAGGTAGAAGAGTATCAACAAATGATGGCGTGGTTAACTCGTCCAAAATCCAAGTTCCAAGAACCACGGAACATGGACCAAGCAGCTTTAGTAGATGATTTAGAACCAGGTGCATTAAAAGATGAAATGTTAAAAGACTTCGACCCTTCTCAAGAAACATACGAAGAATATTTACAAAGAAAAAATTTAGAAAGACCATTTAACATGGCTGATGGTGGACGGATCGGGTTTAAAAGAGGTAAAAAAGCTCCAGGAGAGCGTAGAATGTATTCTGGAAGAATGATGACTGAAGATCAGATAGAAGCTTTAAGACAAAGACAATTAGTTCCAAAACAAGAAGGCATGACTTGGGATAAAAAAACTAAATCATTTAGACCAAGAAAAAATTTTCAAAATATAGATAGAAGCATATTCACTGCACCTAAATCAGCAGAAACTAAAAAGTTAAAAGCAACTAAAAGGTTAAAAGATTTTGTAGAAAACTTTAAATTAGAGAATAATGGTCAGCTACCAACTCAAGAAGAAATTTTGAGAATGAGTGGAGGTAAATCAGAAACTATACAAAAATATTTAACCGAGGGTGTTGATTATGCAAAACGTACAACTAAACAAGAGGCAGGTAGATTAGCAGGTCTTAGATCAGGAGAGGTAAGAGCTGTCCCAGAAGGTCAAGATCCTTCTTACGTAAAAAGAGCTAAAAAAATAAAAGAATCAGAAAAATTTCAAAGTAAACAAGATAAAGCAGATCTAGAAGAAATTAATAAAGGCAAAAAAGAAATTAATAAATATTTTAAAAACAAACCCGACGCTATTAATAATACAGAATTTGGAAAAAATATAAAAGCTATGATGGCTATGCGAATGGACAAAGATGGTAAGTTTTATAGCAGAGTAATGTCCGATGATTATTATAAGAAAAAAGCAAGTGAAGGAAAAATATACGATTTGTTTGATATTAAACCTGTAGCAGAGGGTGGAAAAAATTTAAGATATCCTGTCAATGTAAATATAACACCAGGTCAATTTAATTCTGCTTTTATTCAAGCTCAAGTATCGAAAGCTTTTAGTAAAGGAGTTAAACCCGAGTCTGTAAAATTTTTAGATAATTATTTAAAAGAAAAAAACATTAGAGTTAAACTACCAAATGTTGGTTATGTAGGAGCTGATGAGGCTGTTGCAGTTACGGGAAAACCAGGACAAAGAACTTTTCCAAAAATTACAAAAACTTTAGAATCTATGCAAGCGCCCGAGGAAATAATAAGATTTTTTACAGCTAATAATTTAAGCAAAGCTGGTTTTAGATGTGATAAAGCAAACGGAGGAGTTTGTGATGATCCAAGAGCTTATAGAAAATCAATGAGAGAAACTATGCAGAAAGCAGCACAAGGAGACACTGCTGCGGTTAGAAAAATTCAAAATTTAGGAAAAACAATGAACACACTTAGAGGCGCTGCAAAGACAACGGGTTATGGTGCGCTTATAGAAATTGGTTTGGCTGTACCACTTGCTACAATGGATTGGGCAAAAGGAGCAAATAAACAAGAAATTGTTTCTAATGTATCGCTTGGTTTATTTGGTAAATCCATGGACGAACAACTAAGAGACAAAGATATTAGATATAAACAAATATCAGAATTAGAAGATGCTGGAATTGCAGAAGATAAAGCTAGAAGTAATTTACAAACGCAAGGTAGTTACAGAAGTTATGCTCAAAATTTACAACGACTAGAAGATAAAATGGCTAAGACAGATAAAGCTGCTATACCGTTTTTAAGACCAAACCCACAATTAGAGGCTGGTCAAATGTTTGATCAAGATAGATATTTTGAAGACCTACCATATATTTCTCAAATGCAAGACAAATATGCTGAAGAAAGAAAACAAAGAGGTATTGAAAGAGGAACTCTTAAACCTAATTTTGATGTTTTTGAAGAAGAAATAGGTTATGCAGGCGGCGGAATAGCTTCAATCAGAAGACCCAATGCAATTCCACCTGAATCAGGGCCAACTCCACAGGGGTTGCCTTCAATGTATAATCGTGTTAAAAGAATATAGGAGAATTTAAATGGCAGAAATAGATAAAGGTCTCCCAAACATAAAACGACCAGAAGATGAAGAAGTTGCAGAATCTGTTGTCGATGTTTTGGAAGAAGACACACCAAAAGGTCCCGTTGAAGTTACAGAAGACGAAGAAGGGGCAACAATTGATTTTGATCCAAATGCAATGCCTACACCTGAACAAGGTGATCACTTTGCAAACTTAAATGATTTATTACCAGAAGATATTACGGATCCAATCGCTAATAGATTAGAAGGTGATTATAGAGAATACAAAGCTTCTCGTTCAGATTGGGAAAGAGCTTACATTGTTGGTTTAGATCTGTTAGGGTTTAAATATGAAAATAGAACGGAACCTTTTCAAGGCGCGTCGGGGGCGACTCACCCGGTTCTTGCTGAAGCTGTTACTCAGTTTCAGGCGCTCGCTTATAAAGAGTTACTCCCAGCTGATGGACCAGTAAGAACACAAGTTATGGGTGCAACAAACCCTATGAAAGAACAACAGTCGCAAAGAGTAAAAGATTTCATGAACTATCAATTGATGGATCAAATGAAAGAATATGAACCTGAGTTTGATCAAATGTTATTTTATTTACCTCTTGCAGGATCAACATTTAAAAAAGTTTATTACGATGATTTATTAGGTAGAGCTGTTTCTAAATTTGTACCAGCTGATGATTTAATCGTGCCATACACAGCAACATCACTACAAGATGCAACTTCTGTTTGTCATGTTATTAAAATGTCAGAAAATGATTTACGTAAACAACAAGTTAATGGTTTTTATTCTGATATAGAATTAAATAAACCAGTTGATGCAAATACAAATCAATTAAAACAAAAAGAATTAGAATTAGAAGGTTTAACTAAATCACAAAGAGTTGAACCTATGTATACATTATTAGAATTCCACGTAGACCTTGACTTAGAAGGTTTTGAAGACGTTGGCGCCGATGGCGAACCAACAGGAATAAAATTACCTTACATCGTTACAATCGAGCAAGGTAGTCGGAAAGTTTTGTCGATAAGACGAAACTTCGCGCCCAATGATCCATTGAAAAATAAGATCCAATATTTCGTCCATTTTAAATTTCTGCCAGGACTTGGATTTTATGGCCTTGGACTCATTCATATGATTGGCGGATTGAGCCGTACTGCAACTGCGGCTCTCCGTCAGTTATTAGACGCGGGAACATTATCAAATCTTCCGGCAGGATTTAAACAAAGAGGTGTCAGAGTAAAAGATGATGCTGCAAACATACAACCGGGTGAATTTAAAGATGTAGATACACCAGGAGGAAACTTAAAAGATGCATTTGTATTCTTACCGTATAAGGAACCTTCTGCTACATTATTGCAATTGATGGGAATAGTCGTTCAAGCAGGACAAAGATTCGCGTCGATTGCTGACATGCAAGTCGGTGACGGGAACCAATCAGCAGCTGTTGGTACGACTGTGGCCTTATTAGAGCGTGGCTCTCGGGTGATGTCAGCAATCCATAAAAGACTGTATGTTTCATTAAAATCAGAATTTAAATTACTTGCTAACATCTTTAAAACTTATTTACCTTCTGAGTATCCATACGATGTAGTAGGCGGACAAAGAAATATTAAAGTTAGAGATTTTGATGACAGAGTAGATATTCTACCTGTTGCTGATCCAAATATATTTTCAATGTCTCAAAGAGTTTCATTAGCACAAGCTGAATTACAATTAGCTATGTCTAATCCACAGATGCACAATTTATATATGTGTTATAGAAAAATGTACGAAGCATTAGGTGTAAAGGATATTGATAGAATATTACCACCACCTCCACCAAATCAACCAAAAGATCCAGCGATCGAACACATTGATGCAATGGGTATGAAACCTTTTCAAGCGTTTCCAGGTCAAGATCATAGAGCTCACATTACAGCTCACTTAAATTTTATGGCTAGTAACTTTGTTAGAAACAATCCTAGCATTACCGCAGCATTAGAAAAAAATATTATGGAGCATATATCATTGATGGCACAAGAACAGGTACAATTGGAATTTGCACAAGAGTTTCAAATGTTACCACAAATGCAACAAGCAGCTGTACAAAATCCACAAGTACAACAACAGCTACAACAAATATCACAAAAGATAGAAGCTAGAAAAGCTGTATTGATTGCAGATATGACTGAAGAGTTTTTAAAAGAAGAAAAAACAATTACATCTCAATTCGATCATGATCCACTACTTAAATTGAAACAAAGAGAAGTAGATTTAAAAGCAATGGAAGCTGAAAGAAAACAACAAGAGGTAGATGCAAGAATTAATTTAGACAAAGCTAAAATGGTTCAAAACAGAGAAATTACAGACGATAAATTAGAACAAAACGAAGATTTAGCTAATCTAAGAGCAGATACAGCAATTGAAAAATCATTAATATCTGCTGATGTTAAACTGACTTCAGATAAAATGAAGGCTAAAGATGTTAGAACCTTGAAAGGTCCTAAATCTTAGTATATATAAACCCTAGGAGAAAAATATGGCAAAAGAAGGCAAAGGATATAACCAGTCAATGTTCACTAACAAAGATGGTTATCTTACAGGCGGTAAAAAAATAAAAGTTCCTTCTCAGAACGTACATTTAGATCCAAGATCTAAAACAAGTATCAGAGGAAGAAACTATATTGCCCAAGGAGATACCAACACTGCTAGAGGATCTGGTGCAGCTAAAAAGCAAAAAGTAACTTGGTACTAATATGTGGTTGTCGGCAATTAAATTAGCCGTATCTGCAGGTAGTAAAATTTATGCTAACAAGCAGAAAACGAAGATGGCTATGTCAGAAGCACAGCTTATGCATGCTTCTCGTATGGCCGAAGGTAAGGAAGCTTACCAGGGAAAACTTTTAGAAGCCCGTCAGTCAGACTGGAAAGACGAGGCCGTCCTCATAATTCTCAGTTTGCCCGTCGTGATTTTGGCCTGGGCAGTCGTATCGGATGATCCGGGAGCCATGGACAAAGTAAAACTGTTCTTTGAGATGTTCTCGCAGCTTCCGTCATGGTTTACTAATCTTTGGATACTTGTAGTCGCGAGTATTTATGGTATAAAGGGAACACAAATTTTCAGAAATGGAAAAAAATAAGGAGCAAATATGAGAAATGATTTTGGAACAAGATATTCACCCCCAAGATTCCCATACAAAAAAGGGAAGTCTGTTTCTAAGAAAAAGAAACAAGGTTACGATGACAGATTAGATGAGTCTCTAGGGGCAAGACACGGCAAAAAATCTCAAAGCTACAAAGCTAGAAGAAAAGAATCTGAAGGCATGGAAAAAGCTATGGGAAGAAGAAAATATGCTGCTGTTAAGACTATGGATAAAAATCGTAGAAAAAAAGCATAAGGAAAAATTATGTCAGTAGTTGGAATAGCGTTAAGAGGTTTTGGTAAAGCTTTAAAAAAAGGTAAAGTTTCACCAACTATTAAATCTGTTAAACCTAGTGTTGGAAAAACTAAACTTCAAAAAGATCTTTCAGACATCAAAAAACAAGGTAGAAAATCAGTAAGTAAAATAAAAAAAGACCATATGAAAAATATGGCTCCTTTAGAAAAAGCTCACTCAAACCTTCGTCAAAGTATTCAAAGACTGAAAGGTGAACCAGTAACTAAATCTGGATTTTCAAAAGCCAAAGATTTAAAAAAATGAGAACTTTTAGATCACCAAACGCAGGGCAAACATCTTTGACTTTGCAACACAGTACAAGTCCAGCATCTGGTTATAGACCACCTGCAGGACATAATGCGGATGGTTATACAAATGGTGGTGATAGAGTTGCTATGGCTAAAGGTGGAAGAGCTAAAAAGAACTGGATACAATCAGTAAATAAATCAATCAAGAAACGTGGAACTAAAGGAAAGTGTACACCAATTACAAAAAAAGGTTGCACTGGACGAGCAAAAGCGTTAGCAAAGACATTTAAGAAAATGGCTAAGAAAAGGAAATCGTAATGGAAATTAAAAAAACAGATACATCTGGAAAACCACGACTGCCACAGGAAGAACCAATGAGAGATCGAATGAAACAACCATTAAAAACAAAAGTTAAATATCCTGGTTCAAAAGTTAAAATACCTGTTTCAGAACGTAAGGGAAGAAACACTTTTAAAGCATCTTTTAAAGAAGTCCTTAAAGGTGGTAAAGAACATAAAAAATTTTTAGATAAGAAAAGAGTCAATCGTAGTTCTGGTGGTCCTATTGAAGTTAGAGATATTGACGGAGACGGAAAAAAAGAAGGCTGGGAAATTGGTAGAGCTAAAGGTATGGCAAAAGGAATGGGAAAAAAATTAAAAATGAGAAAAAAACATAACATAGGTGGAAGAGCTAACTTACTAGAAGAAATGGGTCGTATCGATGCAAGAAAAAACCCTGATGCAGCAGACAGGGCTGAGAAAAGAAGAGTTATTGGAGAATTAAACAGAGGTTATAAATCTGGTGGTGCAGTTCTTAAAGGTAAAAAAGTAGGCTGTCAAATTAAGTAATGTTTAAAAAAATAAAACAATTCATTTGTAAGATCTTTAATATCAAAGCATGTCAATGCGATGATGAACCAGTAGTTTTGGAAGAAACTGTTGTAGAAAAAATAGAGGCGGTCGCACATTGTAGTGATCATAATCGATTTAGAAAGAATTGCCCTAGCTGCTTAAGTGCAGTTGGTGTAGTATAAAAAGGAGGAAATATGAAAAAAGGTTATCATAAAACAAAAGACGGACGTACAGTTAAAAAAGGTTTGTACTATTATATGAATAGAGCCAAAAAAAGAGGCACTAGCAAACCAGGTAAAGGAACTGTTACTGATAAAGCATTAAGACGATCAGCTAAAACAGCAAAGAAAAGCTAATGGCTGAAAATCCTATAAGAAGAACTACCGGTAAAGGTGGTAATTATAGAAAAACAAAATCTGGAGCTGGAATGACAGCGAAAGGTGTAAAAGCTTACAGGGCTGCAAATCCTGGAAGTAAATTAAAAACAGCCGTGACAGGAAAAGTGAAGCCTGGATCAAAAGCTGCAAATCGACGTAAGTCGTACTGTGCAAGAAGCGCAGGTCAACTTAGAAGATCATCAGCAAAAACACGTAACGATCCAAATTCTCGTATCCGTCAGGCACGTAGAAGATGGAAGTGTTAAATGGCAGATCTAGAAAACGTAATCTATAAATTAAGAAGAGCATTAGATGCTCGTATTAATCAATTATCAATCTCGGTAACGTCCGGAGGGGTTGACAATATGGAAACATATAAGTATATTATCGGACAAATAAATGCCCTAGAGGCAACTAAACAGGAAATCTCTAACCTGCTAGATAATAAGGAGCAAAATGAGTCAAAAGGCACAGTCATCAATATCAACGGCGCAAAGCCCAAAGATACTAACCCCAAATAAAGAATTAGTTGGATTAAAAAAATCCAAACCTAAAAAAGAAGTTACAAACGAAAAAGATAAACTTCCACAACCAACAGGTTGGAGAATGTTAGTTCTTCCATTTAGAATGAATGAAAAATCTAAAGGTGGAGTTTTATTTGCAAATGAAACAGTAGACAAACAACAAGTTGCATCGCAATGCGGAAACGTATTAGCAATGGGATCAGAATGTTATAAGGATAAAGAGAGATATCCTAGTGGCCCATGGTGCAAGGTTGGTGATTGGGTGGTCTTCGCGCGTTATGCAGGATCACGAATACAAATTGAGGGTGGGGAAGTAAGGTTGTTAAATGAAGATGAAGTTTTAGCAACTGTCAAGAATCCAGAGGATATCTTGCATCAATACTAACATAGAAAAGGAGAAACTATGCCAGAAGAAAAGAAAACAGTAGATATAGATACTTCAGGACCTGAAGTAGATATAACTATTGAAGAATCAAAGGATGAAGCCGTTGTTGAAACGGAAGCTCCTAAAGAGGAAACAACGGAACAAGAAACAGAAAAAAAAGAAACAGTAAAAGAAATAAAAAAAGAACAAAAAGAAGATGACTCTAAATTAGAAGACTATAGTAAAGGTGTTCAATCACGTATTGCTAAACTTACTCGTAAGATGAGAGAAGCAGAACGAAGAGAAGCTGCAGCTGTAGAATATGCTTCTTCTTTAGAAAAACAACGTAAAGCTGATCAAGATAGATTTCAAAAAATTGATTCTGATTATAGTAAAAAAGTTGAAGAGCATGTAAAATCTGGAATGGATTCTGCGCAAAAAAGTTTAGCGCAAGCCATTGAAGCAGGTGATGCCGCTGCTCAAGTCGAAGCAAATAAACGTATTGCCGAACTAGCGTTCGAAAATGCGAAAATACAACAAAAACAAGTTGTACAGGAAGAGAAACCTGCACAGCTATCTGACGGTGGAAAACTACCAGAAAGAACCCCACAATCATTACCTGAAGCTGATCCTATGGCTGAAGATTGGGCTGCTAAAAACAAATGGTTCGGAACTAACCGAGCTATGACGTTTACAGCGTTTGAAATTCACAAAGACTTAGTGGAAAAAGAAGGTTATGATCCAAAAACAAATGAATACTATGAGGAAATTGACAAGCGTATAAGAGTTGACTTTCCAAATAAATTTGATAATAGTGGAGATATACAAACGACTAGACCCGTTCAGTCGGTGGCTTCTGCGCAAAGAAGTGTAAAACCTGGTCGCAAACAAATGAGACTCACATCATCTCAAGTAGCAATAGCTAAAAAATTAGGTGTGCCACTCGAAGAGTATGCAAAACAATTAAAACTCACGGAAGGAGCATAAGCATATGACAAAAGACAAAAAAATAACTTCTCGTGCGGCTGTTACTCGGTCAAAAACTGAAAGACCAAAAGAGTACAAGCCACCATCCTCTCTGGATGCACCCAAAGCGCCTGATGGCTTTAGGCACAGATGGATAAGAGCTGAATCTGTAGGATTTCAAGATAGTAAAAATATTTTTGGAAGACTTAGAGAAGGGTATGAATTAGTGAGAGCTGATGAATACGCTAATGCTGATTATCCTGTAGTTGCTGAAGGCAAATACGCTGGGGTTATTGGAGTAGGAGGCCTATTGTTGGCTAGGATACCCGAAGAACTCGCGAAGGCTCGTGTTGAATATCAGAAAAAACTTTCTGAAGCACAAGACGAATCAGTTGAAACCGACTTACTTAGGGAACAACATAAGAGTATGCCGATCGATGTCGATCGACAGTCTCGTGTAACCTTCGGTGGTACAAAGAAAAGTTAATTTTTTAACTATTCTCGGGATAACAACCAATTCCCTATCATCGATTAATATAAACCGTCTATAGTGATATAGACAAAAGGAGTAATACAATGGCAAATAACAACACAGCGGGATTTGGCTTGATTTCTGCGGGTACAGTTGGTTCAACACCATCTACTCAAGGACAAGGCAAATACTACATAGATGCCGGGTACGCTCAAGATTTATTCCAAGGTGCAACTGTTCGAATGAAGGACGGATACATCGTGGAGGCTTCTAGTACTCGTACATTCTTAACAATAGGTGTGTTTAACGGTATCTTCTACAATGCGGCTACAACTTTAAAGCCGACGTGGGCGAACTGGTATAACCAACCTATTACTCCAGCTAACAGTGAAGATGTTACATGTTTTGTAATAGACAATCCATTTCAACTTTTCGTTGGATCTACATCTGCAGCAGTGACTCAGGCAAACGTCGGAAGAACTGTATCTTTTGCAGCTGCGGTACCAACAGGAAGTGAAATTTCTGGACAATGTACAAATACAATGGACATCGGAAACATCCATGATACCAACAATCAGTGGAGAATCATAAGAAACGCTGAGGACCCTCAGAACAACGACCAAACAGCAGCTTACTGCTCAATGGTTTTTGCTCAGAACCTTGGACAATACTTATGTAACTCAGCTACTGCTGGTAATGACTGGACAATCTAATAGGAGCATAGACAATGGCAATATCAAGAGCACAACTAGTTAAAGAACTAGAACCAGGTCTGAATGCACTATTCGGGCTGGAGTACAAACGGTATGACAATGAGTCATCCGAAATATACGTTACTGAATCAAGTGACAGGGCTTTCGAAGAGGAAGTTATGTTATCAGGATTCGCTAACGCTGATGTAAAAGCAGAAGGTCAAGGCGTATCATACGATGAAGCGCAAGAGACTTACACTGCACGTTACACTATGGAAACGATCGCGCTTGCTTTCGCAATCACAGAAGAAGCTATCGAAGATAACCTCTACGATAGATTAGCTTCTAGATATACAAAAGCACTAGCAAGATCGATGTCTAACGCTAAACAAGTTAAAGCTGCGGTACCTTTAAACAATGGTCTACCTTCGGTAGCTACGTTTAAAACTGGTGACGCAAAAGCTTTGTTTACAACTAACCACCCAGTAGTTTCTGGACCAGTTGTAGCAAACACTTTAGCTACGCAAGCTGACTTAAACGAAACTTCATTAGAACAATCGCTAATCGATATCGCTGCGATGACTGATGAAAGAGGTTTAAAAGTTGCTGCTAAAGGCGTGAAGATGATCGTTCCGCCTGCTAATCAGTTCAACGCTGAGAGATTGATGAAATCTCAAGGTAGAACTCAGACAGCAGATAATGATATAAATGCAATCAACTCTATGGGAATGATTCCTCAAGGATACAGAGTGAACCATTTCTTAAATGATTCTGATTCGTTTTACATTATAACGGACGTTCCAAACGGTATGAAACACTTTGAAAGAACTCCATTGACAAC
>VTLG01009028.1_pt1 | contig 14282 bp, 26 predicted proteins | sample 4694571 | NCBI WGS metagenome assembly VTLG01 (sample SAMN12604809, study PRJNA352737) | marine metagenome | biome: ENVO:00000447; feature: ENVO:00000209|ENVO:00000569|ENVO:01000036; material: ENVO:00002151; isolation source: viral sequences binned using virsorter ...
ATCGACACTACCTCTACTACGGTATCATTATCAGTATTCTCGCAATAGGAGCACCAATTTATGCTGAAGAGGGAGAAACCAACAATACTTCAAACCCTGTGGCAGCGGCTACAGGAAACGTTACAAACCAAGCCGTCCAATTCCAAAATAACGGAGCCCCTAGTCGTCAGGTATACGGGCCGAACATAAGTTGTAACGGTAGTACGATGACCTTTTCACCCTTCTATATGGGTAATCATACTACACCATTTGACGATAATATGGATCAACAAAGCTACACAGTAGCTGAGAACTGGGGATTTCAAGTTAATTTCATGGTCCCCCTTGATAGGGAAGGATTAGATCGCTGTAGAGCTATAGCTAAACAACAACATGATAAGATGAAGTTGAATTATGAGTTAGTTAGAATTGATAACTGTGCTAAACTTCAACAGAAAGGATTCATGTTAATGCCCAATTCACGGGTATGGCATCTCTGTAGTGATGTAATCCCTATTGCTGCATTTAAAAAAGCAGAGAAAAAGGTTCTTGAATGTAAGAATCCTCCAAAGCCTTGGTATAAACCTTGGCAAAAAACTAAATCTAAATGTTCAAATGAGTAAATTATCAGATGCTGACGAAGCAATTCTAGAGAAAACTCCTAGTTTTCAAAGAGAAAATCGTCGTAAAGAATTAGAAGCTAAATACGCTGAAAAAGAAACCACTACCCCCAAGGAATAAAAAATGTTATTAATCATCAAACCACTCCTACTCACCTTTATTAAATCAGATTCCGTTAAACAACTTATAGTCGATGTACTAGAAGCTTATGTAAAGAGAACTGATAATAAACTTGATGATCAGGCACTTGCAATTGTAAAAACTAAACTATTTTCATAATGTCAGACTCTTTAAATTATTATAGAAAAAAATGGTTAAAGCACCAAAGTGGTGAGAAAGTCATTAAGGATAAAAAATATTTAAAAGAATTACAGGATATAATACTTTATCCTGATAGACATGGTTTTAAAGTATAATGGAACAAGTCAGAGTCCTCCCTAAGAAGGCTACTGAAGATAAGTTTAATGAATTACATAACCTCGTCACTGAAGATTTTCTACGGAGAATCCGAAGTGGTGAGGCTAGTACAGGAGACTTAAAAGCTGCATGTGACTGGTTAAAGACCAATGATATCACAGGTGTAGCTTACGATGGTAGCGCTTTAGATAAATTAAATAAAATCCTCCCAACAGTAGACCCAGAACTAGTAAAACGGAGAATGTATGGCTCCAAAAAGGTCTAAGAATCCTGGTAAAACCTCGAAGTATTACCAGTCTGCAAAAGGGCGGAAGTCCTATAATAAGCAGAAGAAAAAACAAAAGAAGATTAATAGTACGGCTGCTAAAAGAGCATACCGTAGAACCCTCTCACGTAAGCGTAGAGAGTTAGGTATCATGGGTAAAGGTGGTAAGGATGTAAGCCATAAAGGCAATCGTCTTTCTCTGGAAATACCTAAGAAAAATCGTGCCCGTGGTGGTGCAAAACGCAAATAACCCCTTTACTTAATTATGACAATTGCAAAAAGTAAGAAGTATCTTAATGATCTGAGAAAAGCTGAGAATTGGTTATCTAATTATATCGCTAAAGCAACAGAAGGCGTAGATTCTAAAGATGTTGGTTTAATGCGACATAAGATTAAACAAGCAGAAATAGCATTATTTCAAACTAATAAGGTAAAAGGTGTACCTAAAGAATTAAGGAAGTTTTTTTCTCAAAGAGAAAAAGGCGGTGATATTGTAAGCACTAATTTCAGACGATTATTAAATTTACCGTCAAATATCGGTACAGGTATTAGTAATATTGAAAAACAAAGTAGATTAGATGCTAATAAAAGAGCACTTAAATCTGGAAAGCAACCTTTATATATAGGTTCACCAAGAGGACCGTTTACTACATCGAAACCAGTATTAGGTAAATATAAATCTGCAAAAGAATATACTTTTGATAGAACTAATCTTGCTACTTTATTAAATGGATTAGTACAGGAAAGATATGCTGTAGAAGATTTGATAGGTAGTCGTGGAACTGATAATATAGATTATAAGTTATTATCTAGAATGGGTATAACTAATTTTAATCCTATAGATGGAGTAAATCCTTTATATGATGGAGATCACGATGTTATAACTCATGCAAAACGTATTAAATCTGAAAGAGATACTAGACAGAAATTATATAAAGGTAATGATGATTATGGCAGTGCTTGGTGGAAAACTGGTACAAGTTATAAATCTTTATTTAATAAGGAAAGTCCGAACTATACTGCAAAAACAGCTTCATCTGGTAAAGCTTTATCTATTAGTGAAAGACAAGCATATGATCCTGATAGAGTAGCTGATGCTAGTATGGGTGATAAATACTGGTCAGGAAGAGGATCTGGTAGATCTTTTAAACAAGCTAATCAAGATACTAGAGCATTATTAATAGATGATTATGGTGCTAGTGCAGCAGATGTTAATAGATTATCTAATGATGTCTTAAGTAGATTTAGAATTAGTGGACACTTAGCTAAAACAGATACTAATCTTCAACTATTACAAGATGGTGGAGGTAGTATTAATTTAAAACTAAACCGTAATAGTTTATCTACTCCTTCTGGTGCTGTTTATGAGGGATCAAACCCAACTAAAACTAATAAAACTGAATCTAAATCAAATAGAAGTTTCTTAGGATTCACTAGAATAAAAGATGATAAAGGTAATCCTGTTCCTCTAAGTAAGACATTTTCTGATCCATTGGAGTAAGCCATGGCTGACAAAGAAATCGAAGAGTTAACCGTTAAACAAGGTCAACAAAGAGATGCTGAGAAACATAAAACCTTTGATAGAGAGATGGATGCCTACCGTAGAGGTAAGGAAAATCTAACTGATGAAGAACGGATTGACAGATTAAAGGATAATGCAGATCTTCGTAATAGACTTAATAAGAACATTCAATCAACAGCCTTTGAAGTAGGTGCAGGTGGAGTCGTTGATTGGGCTACAACCCCATTAATGGCTGCTCCACCTGTTTATGCTGGTGTTAACTTTATAGCTGGTAGTGCAATTAATACTTTAGCTCAATTATGGAGACAAGATGATAACTTTAGTTGGGGTGAAGTAGCAGCTTCTGGAGCAGTAGGTGTTGTACCTGGATTAGGTGGTAAAGCAACTATTGCAAAGGGTGCTATAAAAGGTGCAGCTTCTGGTGTAGCCCATGAAGCCATAAGAATAGGTATTGATGAAAAAAGATTACCAACTGCAGAAGAAGCTGTCGTTGGTGGTACTGTTGGTGGTGTAGTTGGTGGTGGTGTTACAGGTGCTATAAAAGGTGGAAGTACATTAAAAGATAGATTACTTAATAGAATAGATTATGATGAAATCTTAGATCCTAATGTAGTATTTAGACCCGGTAGTAAAGAAGATATATTTAGACAACGAAATGTTGTTTATGGAATGAGTCCAGAAAGTTCTGATTTTTCGTCTATGCACTGGGCTACACCGTCATTACGTCAAGAAGGTCCATATATTCTTCGTGCTAATAAGAAAAGAGTAATTACATCTGAACTTACAACTGGTCAAAAAGTAACACCAGAAGTAATAAAAGATTTTGAATCTGAAGGTATAAAACAAGCTAATGAATTATCAAAGAGATTTGGTGTTGATATTGGTAAAGTGAATATTCATCATAAAGGTGTCTTAAGACAAATCTTTGAATCTATGAATGGTTTAGATGATGAACATATTGCTAAAAGTGTGAAATACTATGAAAGTAGATTAGGGTTTAAATTAGGATATAGTCCAGAAAACGCTATAGCATTACCAGATTCCTTTCATCCTAGATTACATGCTTTAATAAATAGTCAAATTTCTTCAAACCCTTGGTCATGGAATTTAAAAGGTATAGAAAATAAATTTAAGTTATCTCCAGATTGGAAAAACTATACTGAATATGGTCAAAGGTTAAAGATTTATAGAGAAATGGCTAGAGTTATTGGTGATAGTTTAAGACAGACAAATAGATTATGGGATAATGTATCTGCTAGAACAAATAAATTAGGTAAGTTATCAAAAGAAGAATATATGAATACTGTATTTGATTTATTAGAACTTGATAAAAATTTGAAAGGATTACCAAGTCCTCATTTTATGGTAAAACAAGAATTTGCTGGTATAGAAACAGGATCAGATGTTATAAATGATATCCTAAAACGTGCAGGAAGAATTGACTTGTCCTTACCATCTTTCCAGAAACTTTCTGTAAATGATACAAAAGCTGTAGCTAAAATAAAAATGCAGGACAATGGAGCAGAAGCATTATTAGAAGCTATTCAGTCAAATCAATCTGCAGATACTGTATTCAAATCATATAAGTTAGTATTTACAGAAAACCGTAAAACATGGAATAGAATATTAAATCTAATTGATATAAAAGATTTACAAAGATCTCTACGTGGTGGCGTTTCTGGAGGAAGAGATTTATCACCAGGTATGAGAGCAGATGACTAACACACACACACACGGAGATTAACTTATGGGACGGGCATCAGAAGCACGTAAAAAAGCCAGGAATAACATTAAAAAGGCTCAGAATAAAAAGAAACCTGATACTAACACAGATACTAAGAAGAAAACATTACGTGAGAAACTTAAAACTGGATTAGAGGGCGCAGGGGAACTTGCAAAAAGTGGGGTATTTAGGGATCTATCAGAAATGAGTAAAGGTACATCAACTGGAGATGGTGGTCCAATTGGACAAGGTGCAGCTCCAGAAGACGATGCTATTGTTTCTAAATATAATGCAGAATACCTGAAAGCTTCAAGAGACATAGATAAGATGTATCCAATATGAATAATGTTGTATCTGCCCTACAACAAGATTTTAAGCTGTTCCTACAAGCTCTGTGGGAACAATTAGATCTTCCTTCACCTACTAGGGCTCAATATTCAATAGCAGATTACCTTCAACATGGACCAAAGAGATTACAGATCCAAGCCTTTAGAGGTGTTGGTAAATCTTGGATTACTGGCGCTTTTGTGTTATGGACTCTCTTTAAAGATCCTGAGAAAAAAATAATGATTATATCAGCTTCTAAAGAAAGAGCTGATAACATGTCAATCTTCTTACAAAAACTTATTATCGAAACACCATGGCTAAGTCATCTACAACCGAAATCGGACGATTCTCGCTGGAGTCGCATCAGCTTCGACGTCGCCTGTTCTCCTCACCAAGCGCCAAGCGTAAAGTCGGTGGGCATCACTGGACAGCTAACCGGAAGCAGAGCCGATTTAATGATTTTGGACGATATAGAAGTTCCTGGAAACTCCATGACGGAGTTAATGCGTGAAAAATTACTTCAACTCTGTACTGAAGCTGAATCCATCCTCACACCCAAAAGTGATAGCCGTATTATGTATCTCGGGACTCCTCAGACTACTTTTACTGTTTATCGTAAGCTGGCAGAGCGTTCGTATCGTCCCTTTGTTTGGCCCAGCCGATACCCCCGTAAAGGAAAACTTAGTCAATACGAAGGACTCCTCGCTCCCCAAATAGTTGAGGATATAGAAGAAGGTGTAGAAGAATGGGGTGTAACAGATCCAGACAGATTTAATGATGACGACCTAATAGAACGTGAAGCATCTATGGGTCGTTCTAACTTTATGCTTCAATTTCAACTAGATACAAGCCTATCAGATGCAGAAAAGTTCCCACTTAAGATGGCTGATCTTGTTGTCACTGCCATTAACCCTACTGAAGCACCCGACAATGTTGTATGGTGCTCCGATCCCTCTAACGTTATCAAAGACCTCCCAACCGTTGGATTACCAGGGGACTACTTTTACTCTCCAATGCAGTTATGTGGAGAATGGACCCCATACACTGAAACAATTTGTTCTGTTGACCCCTCTGGACGTGGAACAGATGAGACAGCAGCAGCTTTTATATCCCAAAAGAACGGGTTCCTATATCTGCATGAAATGCGAGCTTACCGAGACGGATACTCAGACAACACCTTGTTGGACATTCTTCGAGGATGTAGGAGATATAACGTTACCAAACTCGTCATAGAGACAAACTTTGGTGATGGTATTGTAAGTGAACTATTTAAGAAGCACTTACAACAGACAAAACAACATATAGATATAGAAGAGATTAGAGCTAATGTTAGGAAGGAAGATAGGATCATTGATAGCTTGGAGCCGGTTCTTAATCAACATCGTCTTTGTGTTAACAAAAGTGTTATTGAGTGGGATTATAAATCTAATCCTGACACAGCTCCAGAATTACGTCTTATGTACATGCTTTTCTATCAGATGTCTCGTATGTGTCGTGAAAAAGGAGCCGTTAAGCACGACGATAGATTGGACTGTCTTGCCCAAGGTGTACAATACTTCACAGATGCCCTCTCTATTAGCGCTCAGGAAGCCGTCAATATGCGTAAAAGAAGTGAATGGAACTCTATGCTACAAGACTTCATAGACAACCCTCACAGCTCCGCTAACCACCTAGTCTTTGGTATGACTCCTCAACAACGTGATGAGGCTAATGGTAAAGATACTGGAAAGCCTCTCCCTACCTGGGTTTAGCTTATCAGCCACTGTATACAGGGGAAGGGAAGGGTGGACCCGACCCCCAGAGGGAACTTATCTACTTCGTAGACATCGTTCCCTCTTATCCTAATATCATCATTTGATATTCCTATAAACACTTAACAATGACTACCCCTAAACCTCCTAAACAGCTTAAACAGCGCTATTATTACTACTTCTGGTCTATAGCTACTTTAGCCGTGGTATTTGGACAAATCTACGTGGCTATCTCCTACCGGGGTTTAACCGATGCTCTCTATAAAACTTTAATACCCTCTTGAATTTTAACATAATTTTCTGAAGCCTATTATCGTCGGACGCCGGGGCGCAAGTTCCCCCAGGGTAGTCAAATAATCGCAACAAGGACGGATATCACTGGGTTCTGCTGTGTTTTAATTGTATTACTTTATGTTTATTAATTTAATCCTATCTGTAGCGAATCAAGATGAGAAGCCAGTGTGGTACTGAATAGTGCTGATAAATACTGGATAGACTCAATGATACTGTGTGGTATTGCTAACAAAGTATGGTGTAGTCTGGGATATCGAGCTATACTACGAATGTAAAGCGACACTAAACCTTATGACAACTACCGACAACATTCTATTTCATAATGGATATAACTATGATGAGGGTTCTTATTGTAGTTCAGTATTAAATGCATCAACAATAGATAATGATAAACATTATGTATTATCAAATGTAAATGTAATTAAATTATTACATGATCATGGTGCTGATGTTAAAGAATGGCAAGAGGATTGTAAAAGATATAATGATCCTCAAGAACTTCTAATGTGGTTAGGTTATTAATACCTAACTAATTCCTGGTCTATTAGTTTAATGGTAAAACAATAGTTTGTCGCACTATAGTTAAGAGTTCAATTCTCTTATAGACCGTTGATAGTTTATCTATCATTTCACCTCACAATTTATTATTAATGCTAACTGTATTATTATTTATTGTATTTAATCCACTTACTTTAACTTATTTAATTATTAATTATGAGTAAGAGTTATTACCAGCTATTATCAATTGAGATTGATAAGTTAAAAGCTGAAGGTAAACTTGTTAGTATTAAACAACTACCAAGTACAGTTAATTACAAACGTAAATCAATTTGTTTTAAGAAATGAAACTATTCACAACTAAAGATAATAAGGCTGACTTATTAACATCAGCTAATGATTTATTACAACAACAAGAAGTATTAGTTTATTTATTAGTAATAACATTTAGTATTGCTATTTTATTCTAATTACTATCAATTACTATCCTTAATTAATTATTATTAGTTAGGGATATTTTAATGATTAGAATTAATCACAATCACAAGGGCGCAGTTATATAGTCTCAACAGTCTCATGTGGTATCGCTGACAAAGGGTTCACAAGGACGCTAATCCAGACTATAATTAGTACATACACAACAAGGACGTTATGAACGATGCAACTAAAGAGATTCTATCAACCTATGACAAGGATGAACTCAAGGAAATTGCTGATCATGGCTGTGAATCTGGTGTGTGCAGCCAACACATATATTATGGTGACACCATCAAGTTCTATGACACATATGAAGACGAGATTACTGAGTATATCAGAGACGCATATAGCACTAACTTCTTAGTTGAAATGTTTAGTGATTCAGATGCAACCTTGTCACTCTATAAGAACTCTGTAACATGGTGTTTCATTGAGATGATAGCATTTGAAGTAGTTAATGATGATGAATTCCATGGTGATATTAACTATGGTAATAGATTCGCTGAGGACTATTCATTTGTATGAATCTCTCTTACAGCCAGCTTAACGGCTGTAAAAGGGACTCACAACCCTTATTCAATTAATTAAATTATTAAATGAAGCAAACCTATCAAATGTATTTTGGTCGTAATACACCAACTGGTGAATACGTCACAGATGAACTCTGGGAGGGATTCAGAGAGGTCTTAGGTATGACTTTTACAGGTTATACTATACAAGACGTTGAAGGAGCTTGGAAGGGTGAATCTGAGGACACTAAGCTAGTCACTGTTACTACTAAATACAGAGACAAAGTAAATGATGTATGTAAAACATACGTTAACACTTTCAATCAAGATGCTGTTGGTCTACTTGTTAGTGAGCCAATGACATTTGTAACTAAAGAAGCTGAGGTATTCTAATGTCTAAAGCTTATTTCCTAGTATCAGTTAAGGACTTTGATCCAATGACTGAGACTATGGGATCTATTGCCTTGTCTATTGAGGAGCAGACCGGTCTTCATTGCGAAGATCATATATTCTTTGATGATGAGGATCAAATCACACCCTACATTGCATATTAATTATGAATTTTGACACTGTACACGAGTATCATTTCTATAACAAGGACAATGATATCTACTACTGCGAGGATCATCAGACTTTAATTATTGCCAGTAATGGTGATAATACTAATCGTCTGATGATAGAAGGCATCAAGATAGATACTATTAAATCATTTGTTAACACTATTAATAAAAAACTATTAAATGAAAACTTGGAAAATCACAATCACAGCAAGGACGCAGTTGAAACCTAGCGACTTTGTTTGGTTTGTTACACAAAAGCTAAAAGAAACTATCCCAGTTATTAAATTAGACTATGAAGAAGTATCCGAAAGACCTACTACAACCGAACACCATGGGGGTAACACTGACGTCAAGGAAACTGATGAGAATTTACTCTGGGATAAGGGCGAAAAGCTTTAAATATTCACCACCACGTAAACATTACCACCTATACGGATGAGACAACAACTAATCAAAGCATTACTATCACACGCTCATGGGGAACTTGAATATCACAAAGCAAACGTTAATGTATACCTCAATAATCCTGTTGGCATTGGTGAACATAGTAATGTTGTGGGAGCTATCGCAGATGAAATAGATCAGATAGCTAAATATCAAGATCAAATTGAAGTAATTATTAGGGAGTTTAAGAATGAAGCAGACTAAAGAATGGTTAATCCTTAATGCTGTTAAGGCATGGTTGCATAACTATGATGATGGTACTCAAGACGAATTAACTCCTCAATATGATAAACTACATAAGGAATTGTATAATGCCTACATCACAGATCCTCCCGTTCAAAAACGGGGACGTCCAGCGAAAAGACAAAGGACGAAAAAAGCCTCAAGCACTGAGGCAAGCGAGAAAGAAAGCTAAGAATCTTATACGTAAACTTAAATCACAATCACGGACGGACTAATGAAGTACCATGTTACAATGGAAAGCGGTAGAACATTTATACTCAATTCAGGGTATGATGTCTATGTAGCTGCATGGGATGCTTATGAAGAAGCATGTCTATTTGATGATTACCTAGTTGATGTTCAACCTATTTATGATGCCTAAGAAGAAACCCTATTTTCCTAATAACTGGAAAGCTATTAAGGACGCACCACATCAATTCTTTTTACCTTTAGATTTTGAAGAGTTTATGGAGTGGAAAATGATGGGATGGGAGATACCATCTTCTGTTGAATGCATTATCCGTGAACAAAACTTAAAAACTGGTAAGGTAAAGGAATATGTATATACTAAATTAGGCAATGCAAATAGGCGTTGTGATAAAATTATGAAGGAGGGAAAGAGTGAGTTCACTGTATGTACACATGATGATCTTGCTCATATGTTCCCTAGACACTTAACAAAAGAGGATTCCATCTATGATGAAAACAACCAAGAACCCGACATCTTCCTCGACGACAGATTTGGAAACACAGAGGAAGATGATTGAACGATCTCTTGAAGATGTTTATAGCTATGAAAAACAAGCACTTGATTTATTAGCTGAACAATTCAAAGGTAAAGAAGATCACCCACATTATAAAGAGTTAAAATCTCTACTTATTGACCAATTAAATGATGAGCTAAGAGACTATGCCGCTAACCACTGCTCAGATAGACGAACAGATGACTTTAGAGAGGGAGGCTATTAGTTTAGGTAAGAAAAGATTACAAGACCAAACTATTAAACTGGAGAATCAAAACTATGCTTCTGCTACTATATATGGTATCAGTAGTATAGAAACACTGTTACCACATTTAATAGAACATATTAATGATACTAACATAAGAATACATAAAGGATCTAATGGTCAGTATTTCAAGGAAGTACATAAATACTTAAAAGATTTAGATGCTGAATCTGCTGCTATTATAACATGTAAGATTACATTCGATAAAGTATTTGGATACAAGGACGGATGTAATCAAGCAGTTAATGTATGCGAATCCATTGGACATGCCATTGAAAGTGAATGTCAGATGAGACATTACGAGACTCATGCACCTGGATTACTGAATGTATTGAAAAAGAACTACTGGCATAGAGCAATAGGAACACAGCAAAAACTCGTTGTAATAAGAACATTAATGAATCGTTATGATGTTAAACAATGGACAACATGGAGTAGAAGTATACGAATTAAACTAGGTGCTTGGTTACTTGAATGTCTTATGGATTCTAGTCAATGGTTCACAAGACAGCATATAAGACAAGGACTTAAATCTAATAATCTATTTGTTGTCCCTACCCCTGAGTTTATGGACATCAAAGATGATGTAATGGCTAATGCAGAGTTATTCAGCCCTTTAGCTTGGCCTATGTTAATACCTCCTAGAGATTGGACTAATGATACTCCAGGTGGTTATATGTTGAATGAGGTAATGTTAGGACATGACTTAGTTCGTAGGGTTAACAGCCACTGTATACAGGGAGAAACACCACTACGTTTTTTGAATAGGATTCAGAAGGTTGCATACCGTCTAAATCCCTTCACAATCACGGTCGCAGAGACACTTCAAGCTAGAGGTGTTAGCGTTGGTAAGTTTCAACCGATTATTGATTACGATCTACCACCTAAACCTGCCGACATCGCAGAGAACGAAGAGTCTCGTAAGGCTTATCGGAGACAGGCGGCAGAGATAAACAATAAGAGAGCAGCAGAGTTCAAGAGATCCTGCCGCACAAGAATGACAATGGAGGCAGTTCAACGTTTTAAGAATCGTGAAAGGTACTATATACCTTGGTCTTTTGATTACCGTGGACGTGCTTACCCGATTCCTGCATTTCTCACTCCACAAGATACAGACTTTGGAAAAGCACTTATTATCAGTGCTGACCCAGCTTATATCACAGATGCAGGAGAACGATGGCTCGCTTTCCAAGTAGCAACGACATATGGTCTGGATAAATCCACTATGTCAGAACGATTGGACTGGGTTTCTAATAATATACCGTTGATTACCAGAGTAGCCGAAGATCCTATAGATAATATCGGTGACTGGGAGGCAGCGGACGAACCGTGGCAATTTTTATCTAGTTGTGAGGAGTATCATGCGGTGGTAACTAAACGTACCAGAAACACAACAAGACTATTTGTAGCCACGGACGCTACATGTAGTGGTCTTCAGATCCTTGCTGGATTAGCAAGAGACCGCAAGACAGCACAACTCGTCAATGTGTTGCCTTCTGAACGACCACAAGACGCTTATAAGATTGTAGCGGATATAGCCAAACCTAATTGTCCTGTACACATACAAAAAGTAATGGACAGGAAGACGGTCAAAAGAACCGTTATGACTATACCCTACAATGCTAAACCTTTCTCTAATCGTTCTTATATTAGAGATGCTTTGAAAGAGAAAGGTGTTGAGATAGAGAAAGAAGATCTCACAATCACGGTTGCAGCGGTCAGGAAAGCTATGAATACTGTAGTTCCTGGTCCAATGGCAGTGATGAAGTGGATCGAAAATGAAGTATCTAAAACCATTAAACGTGGTTCTACAGAATTACAATGGGTTACACCATCTGGATTTGTAGTTAACCAATATATAATGCTTAAAGAGAAAAAGGATATAAGATTACAATTATTAGGTGAATGTAGGTTGAAAATAGCTGTCGATAAAGATAAAGTTGATTTATCTCGACACAAGGCTGCAACTGCACCTAATCTTATACATTCTCTTGATGCCTCATTACTGCACCTTAGTGTGCAACGATTTGACAAACCTATAGCATTAATCCATGACAGCGTTCTCACACGAGCCGTAGATATGGACGAATTATCTGCTATAATACGAGAGACGTACATGCACCTGTTCGCAGAGCATGACTATCTTACAGATTTTGCCTCACAGATAGGGGCGGAAACTGAACCACCGATTATAGGTGACTTACAACCTGAATCGGTTATTGATTCAACTTATTTTTTCTGTTAAATGTATTCATTATTTGATAGTTTCTTTTTTCCAACTACTAGAGTTATTGTGGTCTCAGAAGAGAGATTACAAGAAGCCGAAAGAGAAGCTAAAATGACACGACTGAAGCAAGTCGATGAGCAACTTAATCAACTTAGAGAGTATCGTCAAACGCTAGCTAAAGAGCTTGCACCTGCTGCAGAGGAGGTACAAGAAGATGCCTAAGAACGTACACGTTACTGATGAAATTAAATTAGAGGGTTTCCAAGCTATACTAGAACCTGGTAAGTTTGGGTATTCACTATCGGCTGTGGTCGATGAGAAAGTTATCGACGAGCTAGAAACTGAGAGGAAAGATGTCCTTAAGTGGGCTGAATCCAAGCTCAAGAATCCTAAAAGAGCTACACTAAAACCTACACCATGGGAAGAAGTAGCAGAAGGGAGATATAAAATTAAATTCTCTTGGGGTGAGGATAAGAGACCGCCCGTGGTAGACACGGAGGGATCACCCGTTACTGATACAAAGACACCGTTATATGGAGGATCTACAGTTAAGCTTGGTTACTATCAGAAGCCTTATATCCTTAGAGATGGAGTTACCTATGGTAGTTCTCTTAAGCTGGTTGGGGTACAGGTTGTTAAGCTAAATACTGAGGCTGGTGTCAAAGAAGATGAACTATCTACTGATCAAGTAGCTGACTTATTTGGTAAAACAAAAGGTTATCTATCTACTGATACACCACCAGTAGCCACTGAAGATGACGAAGACTTCTGATTACACAGAATGGGCACAGAAAGCCTATGATAAATTAAAAAACAAAAAGGAACCTAAGTTCCGTTCTAAACTCGAAGAGAAAGTAGCAACTTTATTAAAAGAACTAGGAGTATCTTATGAATACGAATCAACTCAGGTTCCTTACGTTATCCAGCATAATTATACTCCTGATTTCCTGCTCCCAAATCATGTCTATTTGGAAACAAAAGGATACTGGGATCCAGCAGACAGGCGTAAAGTGCTGGCAGTTAAACGAGACAATCCTGATATAGATTTAAGGATGGTATTTCAATCACCTTATAATACTATATCAAAGAAATCTAAAACAACGTATGCCAAATGGTGTGACAAACATGGAATACCATGGACAGCATATCACGAAATACCAATGGATTGGTTAATATAATGGACGCAGAATTTGTAAGACATGAGCCTTGCAATAATTGTGGATCGTCAGATGCAAATTCTTTGTATACTGACGGTCATTATTTCTGCTTCTCATGTAGAACTTACACACCCGCAGAGGGTATAAATCTTTCACAATCACCAAGGACGATGAACAATGAGAACATTGAGCTTAGAGGACATCCACAAGCTCTGCGTAGACGAGGGATTTCTGAAACTACTTGCCGAAAATTCAGGATACACAGAGACGGAGATACGTTA
>VTLG01013523.1_pt1 | contig 14282 bp, 15 predicted proteins | sample 4694571 | NCBI WGS metagenome assembly VTLG01 (sample SAMN12604809, study PRJNA352737) | marine metagenome | biome: ENVO:00000447; feature: ENVO:00000209|ENVO:00000569|ENVO:01000036; material: ENVO:00002151; isolation source: viral sequences binned using virsorter ...
AGGAACTGATCAACAAACCTGTATCAGATCCAAGCAAAGATAACAAACTTCAAGTTGTTTTATCTCAACAACTAATGACTCGGCTTAATTATTTAGCTGAGGAATCAGGGATAAACAAGGCCGAACTTGCCAGAAGAATCTTGGCTGAGTGGTTTGAAACAAACTACGAGGAAAAGATACGCTTCTGGGAACAGGTCAATTGAATCTGAAACTTAGAGAACTTCTCTGGTATAGAGATGACAACCCTAACCGAACAGATTGCTCTCGAAAGAGAGATGCTTACGCTGGGTTGCGACAGAGTTCGCCTCATTACGCACAACCAGCAAAAGAAAAAGATGGAGTCTCTCTCTAAATGGGGAGAGGCTTTATCTGCCTATGGTGTAGACCAAATCGTTGTCCACCTAAGGGCAGTAAGAAAAAGAATAGAGTCAGGCAAAGCAGGAGTTAGCTTTGCCCAACTACTTCCCATCACCCACTTGCCACCTCAACAGGTAGCAGCAGCAAGCATAAGAACTGTAATTGATTCTTTATCTGCTTGTCCTACTCTTCACAGTATTTCAATGGACGTGGCTGACAAGCTATGGATTGAAACGATGTTGGATAGAGCTACTACTCAAGAGTTATTCAGGTTTAAGAAGGGTCGTAGTCGCCAAGCTCATAAGATGGCTGCCATCAGAAGGATGCAGCAAACAGAAGTCTGGACTCCAAAGGAAAAGATTGCGTCAGGTTTATTCCTGGTACAACTGATTGCTAAAGAGACTGGACTTATTCAAATAGTTAGAGAAGATCTACCTCACAAAAAGCAGCGTGTCGTTAAGGCAACTGATGAGTGCATGAAGTGGATCAATGACGTTAAAGAACAGCAAGAGTTAATGACTCCTAACTACTTGCCCATGTTGATACCACCTAAGCCCTGGACTTCTCCAAGTAACGGGGGGTATTACACAAAGATGCCCTTGAAATTATTCAAGAGTAATAACGAAATCATTCAAGCCAACTCAAATGGTGATGAGATTTTCTATCAAGCAGCAAACATACATCAGTCTGTTGCATGGAAAATAAACACTTGGATGTTGGAACAGGTAACACATGCCTATGACAACAACATAGAAGTTGGCTGCCTCTTACCTAGAGATGGATGGCCTATTCCTCCCTATCCAAAGCACTTGGACGAGGAAGACTTAGGTGTACTTAGATGGAGAAAGACATCAAAGATTCTCCATGAAAAGAATGATCGAACTAGGAACACACGTATAGCAAACGCAAAGATTCTTTGGGTTGCTCGTAGGTTCCAAGAGGAGGAAGAGATATTCTTTCCTACCTCTATGGATTTTCGAGGGAGATTTTATTATCGACCTCCCTATCTAAATCCACAAGGCAATGATGTATCTAGATCGTTGCTTCTATTTGCAAATGCAAAGTCGATCACTGAAGAGAGTCATGTTGACTGGCTAAGAATACATGGAGCTAATCTCTATGGTCTTAAGTCAGACTGGCAGACTCGCATTGACTGGGTAAAGGAAAGAGAACAGCTTATTACTGGAGCTGGCAATGATCCTTGGATTAATGCTGAGTTCTGGATGAGAGCTGATAAACCTTGGAGTTTCTTGGCCTTCTGTCGTGAGTATTGCAACTTCAAAAAATATGGATGGGGGTATGAATGTGCGCTGCCTGTAATGCTTGATTGCACCTGCTCAGGTATCCAACATTTCGCTTCACTCCTTAGATCGGAGCAGCTTGCAGCTGAGGTTAATCTTTACCCAAGTGATAAGCCTCAAGATATCTATACGACTGTCATCATCCAAGTCAATGAAGCTCTAAGAGATAGCACTGATGATCGAGCTAGGAAGTGGCTGATGCTGCAACCTGATCGGTCACTAGCCAAGCCATGTGTAATGACCACGCCCTATGCAGCTAGTCGAACAGCGTTCTATTACTACGCTTACGACTGGGCACAGAAAAGGGCTAAAGATCTATTCGGTAATGGATCTTGGACAGTTCAGAAGGGATGCATGACAACCATGCACTTCATGGCAAACATCTTGCATAGAGAATCCATCAAGGTAATTGCTCCAGCTGTAGAAGCTATGAATTATTTCAAAGCTATAGGTCTACGAGCTGGTAAAGAGAACAAGCCGCTGCAATGGAAATCTCCTAGTGGGTTGCTAGTACAACAGCGGTATCAGAATCAAAGAGAATCTAGGATTCGTCTTAGATACCTCTCAGATGTCTCTCTTGATATACGGACAGCCATTGAAACCGTAGGTCTGGACAAGACTCGGATGGCTAATGGTTTAACTGCCAACATCTTGCATAGTTTTGATTCATCTCACTACTCAATGGCTATTGTCCATGCTAGAAAGAAAGAACCCACCACAAATATAGGAGGTGTGCATGATTGCTTTGCCACCACTCCCTCAGAAATGAGCAAGCTGAGAGATTCTGTTAGGCATAGCTTTGCTGATCTATATCAAACTGATTGGCTTACAAAAATCAAATCAAAGCTCGAATCACAAATTCAAGACAGAAAGGATCTACCTCCTGCGCCTCAGCTTGGAAAGCTAGATCCAACTATCACAAAATCATCAACTTATTTCATCACATGACTATCAAATCAGAAGTCCTAAATCTCACAACACCTCGATGCCAGTTTCAATTCGCTTGGTTAGTCGAACCCGATACCAAGTTTGAGCAGCCAGGGGTATGGAAAGTAACCTGCTTGATTCCAACAGAACAAGCCGCACCAATTGAAGAACAATTGACTGGGTTACTGGATAGATGGAAGGTTCAACTAAAGGCAGCTGAACCTGATAAGAAATTCAAACTTGCAGCCCTTCCTTGGGGATATGAAGAAGTAGAAGGTCAACCATACTTTGTCGTTAAAACCAAGATGAGAGTCGGTGGTATTAACCAGCAAGGTAAGCAATGGAATAACAGACCACCTGTTCTACAAAATGCTCAAGGTCAACCGATGACCGAGGAAGAGAAGCAAGCTGTAAACAAAATGGGGCCAGGTACAGAAGGCCAAGTATTCCTCCGCTGCTCTGGATATTCAGGCAACTTTGGAGTCGGCATAAAAATCCAACCTGAAGCAGCCATTATTCATAAGCATGTCGAATACTCAAAAAGTGCAACCTCTTATGGCTTTCAAACGGAAGCGCAGGAAGAGCCAGTCGCATGTGCAGCACCAACAGCAGCACCGATCTCATCAGGAGACGAGTTCTAAATACAGAAGTAAATTCGAGGGCCGAGTAGCAGCGGCCCTCACTCAAAATAAAGTTGGATTTACTTATGAAGATATGACCTTGCCTTACATTATTGAGGCAGTCTATCGACCAGATTTTATTCTTGATAACGGTGTAGTTGTAGAGACGAAAGGATTCTTCTCGCCTCAGGACAGACGCAAAATGCTAGCTGTTCAGAAGCAACACCCTGACTTAGATATCCGTTTGTGTTTTCAAAATGCAAAGGACAAAATCAGCCGAGCCAAGCGATCTATTACTTATGGCCAATGGGCCACGAGACATGGATTCAAATGGTCTAGTGGCAGTATTCCTCAAGATTGGTATCACCCATGATTACTGGAACTAAGCACATCTCAATCAGAGATGGAGAGCAGACAGTGATGGAAGACTATGCACTAATTCAGAAAAAGGATCGAGCTGGTTCTGATGGCAAGAACATCAAGTGTCCTGAGTGTGAACACACGACAAGAATCTATGGCCTTGCTTGGTCAACTTATCCTTGCCCACATTGCAAAGCCACCCCACCCAAATACAACGGTTGGTTAATCGACCAGCTGGACACATGGAGAACTCCTAGGTAATGCCTACTAAAAGACAACGATCAATTGCTGAAGAAGAAACCAGCTTCATTCATGCAAATCAAATGAAAGAGTTCACCCTTAAGGTAGTCAACCCAAACAAACAGGGTGATGTAGCAGGTAATGTTTTCCAACGTGCTTCAACTCCAGCTATCGCTGTTGAAAAAGTAAAAGAGAAACATCCTGGCTGTAATGTCTTTGTTGTTGACAGTCGAGAAGCTTCACCCTGGAGGAGAGATGAACGCTACTAAAGGAATCCTTCTTGAAGATTACCCCTTACCTAAAGGAGTCGATGTGAACACAAAAGACAAGATTACCTACGCAACCAAACGCATCAAGGAGCTGGAACTCCTGATCCACCACTGGGAGAAAAATGAAAAGCAAAAGCAAGTACCTAAGGCATGAGCCTTGCCCTGAATGTGGCAGTAAGGATAACCTTGCAGTCTTTGATGACGGACATGCTCATTGCTTTGGATGCGACTACCAATACCAACCATCAAAAGAAAAAAAACCAAGACCTATGGCAAATGCATCACCACCAAGACAAGTATCACCTCTAATTAAATTCATCAAGCCAAGTGCATTAAGAAAGCGTGGCATCACAGAAGAAACAGTTGGTCGTTTTCCCTATGGCATAGCTGAATATCACAACCAACCTGTTCAAGTTGCTAACTACTTCGATAACTTAGGCAGACCATGCGCTCAACATGTGCGCTTTAAAGATAAGAAGTTCATCTGGTTGGGTGATACCAGCAAGATGATGCTCTTCTCTCAGCACACCTGGAGACAAACAAATCAAGGTAATACTTTTGTCGTCATAACTGAAGGAGAGATAGATGCAATGTCTGTCTCTCAAGTACAAGGTAACAAGTTCCCTGTTGTGTCACTGCCAAATGGTGCTCAGTCAGTTAAAAAGTATTTGTCCACACCTGAGGTACAGAAATGGTTAAACACATTTGTTCGGATTGTCCTTTGTTTGGATACGGATGAACCTGGCATGGCTGCTGCCGAGAAAGCACTTGAAGTCTTACCTCTTGGTAAAGCAGCTATCTGTCGATTACCAAGAAAAGACGCTAATGAAATGCTCCTCGCAGGAGAGGGGGAAGAACTTAGGGACTTGCTTTGGAAAGCCGTACCTGCAAGACCTGATGCAATCATACAAGCCGCTGACCAGTGGGAAGCACTGATAAAACCAGGTGCAGCCGCTGTTTGTGAATATCCTTGGCCTAAGTTGAACGCTGCAACCAAGGGATATCGCAAGGGTGAAATGGTAACTGTCTGTGCAGGATCAGGAACAGGTAAGAGTTCCATGTGCAGAGAATTGGCTCATCACTTTCTAAGGAATCAAATGAAAGTGGGATACATCGCACTCGAAGAAAGTATTCAAAGAACACTGCAAGGAATAATCGGAGTTGAGTTATCAAGACCTCTACACTTTGAAGAGAACCTTGCTGATGATGAAGAATTAAAGGCAGCCTTTGACCGATTGCTCGGCACTGGTCGTCTCTTTTTATATGACCACTTTGGATCATTAGATCCTGATCGCTTGGTTGAGCAGATTCAATATCTTGCTACAGCTGAGGGAGTTGATGTAGTGATTCTCGATCATTTGACGATAGTTATTTCTGGCCTGATCGGAGATTTAGATGAACGCAAAGCACTCGATGTTACCTGTACCAAATTGCGACAAGTAGTAGAGAGTACAGGTGTTGGTTTAATAGTTGTCTCACATTTAAAAAGACCTGAGGGCAAGGGACATGAAGAAGGAACTCAGGTTTCTCTCTCCCACCTGCGCTCATCACATTCTGTGGCGCAACTAAGTGACTTAGTTCTGGCCGCTGAAAGAAACCAACAAGGCGACCCAGCTGAGAGATCAGAACTCCAGTTGCGCCTATTAAAAAATCGCTTTAGTGGGGTTACTGGCCCTATGGACAAGCTGCTTTACGACCAGCAAACAGGTCGATTAAAACTACCCCTATTCGCACTATGACTTTACTTTTAGATTCCGATTGGCTGTGCTACAGCTCATGTTGTGCAATGGAAAAGGATGTTCGATGGACTAATGATCTACATACTCTTTGGTGTAGTGAGGATGAAGTTCTCGAATTGATTGATGATCGTGTTAAGCACTATCAATCTATTGCTGATGATAAAGGCGAGGTCATCATGTGCTTCTCTGACTATCCGACCTTTAGACATAACATCTATCAAGAGTACAAAACTAATCGACTAGGTAAACGTAAGCCTCTTGCTCTTAAATCAGTACGAGAAAAAATTGCCAAAAAATATAAGGCAATTAGCTTCGATGGGTTGGAAGGAGATGATGTTATGTCTTTACTTGCAACTGGAAATAGATATGAAGATGCCATCATCGTTTCTCCTGATAAAGATATGAGAGGAGTACCTTGTCGATTGCTAGCTAAAGATGAGATTGAATTAATTACAACTAAGAAGGCAGACCGTCATTGGATGTTACAAACTTTAACTGGAGATTCAACTGATAATGTAAAAGGATTAACTGGAGTTGGGCCAGTAACAGCAGAGAAGATACTTGGTGATGCCGATTCCTTTGAAGAACTATGGGCTAAGGTTCATTCTGCTTATGTCAAAAAGAAACAGACTTATGCTGATGCTGTTATGACTGCACGACTAACTCGCATCCTTAGAGATGGAGAGTATAACCATGTAACAGGAGAAGTGAATCTATGGGAGCCAGCAATATGAATGATGATGAAATGCTCTGGCCTCCGATAGATGAAATGCTTATCCGTCGCCTAAAAGAAATTTATCCAGATAAATGTCCATCAATTGATACCCCTGATCGAGAGATCTGGAGATACTTAGGTCAAGTTGAATTGGTAAGAATGCTTGAATCCGTCTACACTGAACAAAATAAACTTAATGAGGAGTGATTATGTGCGGTGGAGGTGGAGGCGGTGGAGGCTCAGGCTCTGGAGAAAGCTTAGCCCTTCAGAGACAATCTCTCCAATTATCTAAAGATCAATTTGCCGAGAGTAAAAGGCAATGGAAATCATCAATGGATTGGCAGAAAGAAAGAGCAGAAGAACAGAAGAGAGCAGCGCAAGCAAGACCAGGGAAAGGCCCAATAAGAACTACTGAGTATGCGATGGGTGCATTAGAAGGAAGGTCTGGTTTAGGGTTCGGAAGAGATAGACTAAAGAAAGGAGTAACTGGAACAGGACTTCACAAAGACGGAAGGACTAGCTAATGGAACTAAATATCACAACGAATGTTGATGCTCAACCAGGCAAATCTCCTAAGAAGAGAGATGGCACTGTTGCTTCTCGATACGAACAGCTGAAAAGTAATCGTAGTGCTTATGAAGATAGAGCTATTGATTCAGCAAAAGTAACAATCCCTTCTCTCTTTACTGAGGTAGTTCAGGGAGATCAAGGACGTTTGAAAACTCCTTATCAATCAACAGGAGCTAGAGGTCTTTTACATTTATCAAACAAACTAGGTCTTAGTCTCTTCCCTCCTAATACTCCTTTCTTTAAATTAGAAATAGATAGCCTTGCTTTACAAGTAGAAGAAGCTGGCCCAGAAATTAAAACAGAATTAGATACAGCACTGGTCAAGGTTGAACAAGCCGTGATGATCATGCTTGAAACCATGTCAGCTAGAGCTTCTTTACATGAGGCTTTCAAACAGTTATTAGTCGCTGGCAATGTATTACTTTATGTAAACTCTGAAGGAATAAGAGTTATTCATCTTCAGAACTATTGTGTTCAGCGTGATCCAGTAGGAAAAGTTACTGAGATTATTGTCGAAGAAGAAGTGTACCCAGAAGCTTTACCTAAGGGATTTCTGGCTGACAAATTAGAAGATGATAAGACGACTGGCCCTGTAAAGAAAACAATCAAGGTCTATACCTGTGTCAAGTTTGAGAAAGGAATAGCTAGTTGGTATCAAGAAGCAAAGGGAGAAGAGATTCCTAATACCTATGGCATGTGTCCTGAAGGATGTAGTCCTTGGATAGTGCTCAGGTTTAATCGGATGTCAGATGAGGAATACGGACGCTCATTTGTCGAACAGTTTTATGGAGACTTGCTATCACTTGAGTCGCTATACCAAAGTGTTCTTGAAGGTAGTGCAGCCGCTGCAAAAATTCTATTCCTAGTTAATCCCAATGGAACTACTAGACCTAGAACAATCGCCAATGCCGCAAACGGGGCAATAATTCAGGGCAATGCTGCTGATGTCAGCGTCATTCAAAGTCAGAAAGCTCAGGATCTAGGGATAGCTCAACAAACTATTGAAAGAATTGAAGGCAGATTGCAGTTTGCTTTCTTACTTAACACTGCAATTCAAAGACCAGGCGAAAGAGTCACTGCGGAAGAGATCAGATTTATGGCCCAGGAATTGGAGGCATCCATCGGAGGATTGTATTCAATACTCACCCAAGAACTACAGCTACCACTGGTACATAGGCTTATCTACATCTTGCAAAGAAAGAAGAAGTTACCTAACTTCCCTAATAATGAGCAAACAGGTGAGCCATTAGTTAACCCTAAACCTGTAACAGGATTAGAAGCTATTGGCCGTGGTGATGATCGCAACAAATTAGTTGAGTTTATTACCGTTGCTCAACAAGCTCTTGGCCCTGAAGTTATGGCTCAGTATCTAAATATGGATGAAGCACTTAGGCGTTTAGCTGCAAGTGGTTCCATTGATACAACGAACTTAGTCAAGACTACAGAGCAATTACAACAAGAGCGAATAGAAGCTCAACAACAACAAGAGCAAGCCCAGCAACAAGAGATGATGCTGGCTGGCTTACAGTCAGGCGCAGCTGCAAAAGTTGCTGACAATTACACTCAACCAGGAGCACCCTATGGCCCCCAATTCACAGAAGGAGGAGAACTCCCAAACGCTCTCCCAGAACCAGTCCAAGACCCAGGAATCCCCAGCGGTTTCTCAGGAGGTCAAGGCCAAGCCCAAAGCTAAAGCTAAAGTTGAACCTGGAGTAGTTCAGGACAACGATCAACATTACACAATCCGTTAACCCACCATGCCAGAAGCACTCACTATTAAAGACTCTCCTACTACAGCTGAAGCACCAGTAGCACCAGAACAATCAACTGAAACGACTGAAGAATCTGGGCTGCTTGCTGGTAAGTACAAGTCTCAAGAAGAGTTAGAGAAAGGTTATCTCGAACTCCAGAAACAATTAGGTAAGCAACCTTCTGAAGATTCTGGAATCACTGAATCTGAACCAGAACTAGAAGATAAAGAAACGCCTCAAACTGCTACAGAAATCTATGGTGATTACATAGGTAGCAAGTTTGATGAGGCTGGTATTGATTACGAGGGGATGAATAGTAGGTGGCAAGAAACAGGCCAGCTTACTGATGAAGATTACAGCGAATTAAATGAAGCAGGTTTTAGCCGAGATATGGTTGAGGCTTATCTTCAAGGTGTTCAGTTCAATGCCCAAAGAGATACTGAACTACAACAAGGACAAGTAAAAGAGATACAAGATATGTATGGAGGAGAAGCAGCTTATGGAGAAATGATTACATGGGCAGCTGGAGTCTTAACAGATAGTGAGAAGTCTGCATTTGATATGGCTATCAAGAATCCAAACTATGACATGGTGAAGCTAGCAGTAGCTGGATTACATAGTCGCTATATGTCAGAAGGAAATAAAGAGCCAAAGTTAGTCAGTGGAAGAACTACAAAGAGAGCATCGAAAGCTAAGTATGAATCAATGGCTCAGGTCGTTGCAGCTATGAATGATCCCTTATATGCGTCAGATCCTGCATTTAGAAAACAAGTAGAAGAGAAACTATCTAGGTCAAATGTCGTTTAAGAGTTATCATTTAGATACCTAGACCTGTTGACTGTAACTCTGGCCCCTTGCGAGGGACACCCTTAGTGAAAGGAAATCGAGGTCAGGAACCTTCTTTCTTTTTCTAGGTATTAATTTATGGCGAACATGACCGTATCCAGGCTCGGCCTGGTAAACAATACGGGTTCAGCTACTGATGCTCTTTTCCTTAAAGTTTTTTCTGGAGAAGTTCTATCAGCTTTCCGCAAGGCAACCGTATTTGAATCTCTGCACAATGTGCGGACAATCTCCTCAGGCAAGTCGGCACAGTTTCCAATTATTGGACTCAGTTCAACTTCCTACCATACGCCAGGAACCCAGCTGACAGGTGCTGCTATCAAGCACGCTGAAGCTACCATCAATATTGATGACAAGCTTGTTTCTCAAGTTTTTCTAGCAGATATTGATGAAGCCAAGAATCACTACGATGTTAGATCTCAGTATTCAACTGAGATGGGCAACGCTCTGGCCTATAAATTTGACCAGAACGTAGCTGCAACTGTTGCACAGGCTGCAAGAACTGCAACTAACTTCAACACTGATCTTCCTGGTGGTACTCGCATCAAGATTGTTGCTGCAAACAAAGCAGCTGTAACAGGTGCAAACCTAGTTACTGCTCTATGGACAGCAGCCGAGAAGATGGACATCAACAATGTCCCTGAAGATAATCGTTACGTTGTTCTTGGCCCAACTGAGTATTACAAGTTGGCTCAAACAACTGACGTACTCAACAGAGACTGGGGTGGTTCTGGAGCATACGCAGATGGAACAGTCTTGAAGGTTGCTGGTATCAGCATCATCAAGTCCAACCACTTGCCTACTACAAATAGATCAGCAGTAACTGGTGAGAACAACACTTACCACGCTAACTACACTGACAACGTAGGTCTTGTTTTCAACAAGCAAGCAGTTGGAACTGTGAAGTTAATGGATCTGAAGATGGAACAGACTGGTGCTGATGTTCATGCTTTATGGCAGGGAACATTCATGGTCGGTTCTATGGCTCATGGTACTGGCGTATTACGTCCTGACTGTGCAGTTGAGATCTACTGGGCTACTAGCTAACTTTTGTACTGGGGGGCATGAGCATAGCCCCCCTCTTTTCTTATTCGTTATGGTCTTAACTCTTACAACTGAACTCGAAGCTATTAACAGAGTTCTACAAATGACAGGTGAAGCTCCTGTTAACAGTACGGTTGGACAAGTAGGAATTGCAAAACAAGCTCAAGATGCTTTGAACCAAGCCAGCCGAGAAGTGCAATCAGAAGGCTGGACTTTCAATACTGATTACGAAAGGACACTTCAAAGAAGTCCAACTAATGAGATAGAGACAGGAGTATCAACTACTAAAGTTTATGTAGACCCTGAACTCTATCCTGAATATGACATCATTGTTCGAGATGGAAAATTATATGATAGAAAGACTCAGAAGTATACATTCACAGAAGATATAAAAGCTGATGTAACGACTATTCTTGATTGGTTGTCCTTACCCGAATACGCACGTAGATACATAATGACAAGAGCAGGGAGGCAACTTCAAGAGGCAACAGTAGGAAGTGAAGACTATGCAAAAATAAATATGGTGGCAGAGCTAGAAGCAAGAAGCCAGTTCCTAGAAGAGGAAACGACTAGAGATGAGCATAGTATGTTAAGAGGAAATACAAATAGAACTGGACACTTCAATACATTCAAACCTCATCGTGCTCTTATTAGATAGCTATGCCACTTGTTAGTAAATCAATCCCAAACTTAATCAATGGGGTTAGTCAGCAACCAGCAGCTTTAAGACTTTCTTCTCAAGCTGAATCAGTTGTCAACTGTATTCCTAGTTCTGTAGAAGGATTGAAAAAAAGACCTCCTTTCTATCATCAGAGGAGATTATTTACTGGCAGTGCAGGAAGCACCAGACCTTATACCCATATAGTTGATCGTGATGGAAATGTTCAATATATGGTTTACATAACTGATGGAGATATAAAAGTATTTAGTTTGGCAGGTGTAGAGCAAACAGTTAGTTTCCCAGATGGAAAAGATTATCTTAATATAGCTGATACTTCTGAGCCTGCTAATTCATTTAGATTGGCAAGTATTGCAGATAGTACATTTATAACTAACAGAGAAAAAGTAGTTGCGATGGATTCAACTCTTTCTCCTAATTATAATCCTGCTATTGGATTAGTTTTTATCAGACAAGCAGAATACAATACAACTTATAGTGTGACGATAACAGGTGGTGGAGCAAGTACAACAGGTACAGAAACATTTACTACACCTATTATTGGCTCAGGTTCTTCTTCTTCTGCCCCAAGTAATTCGGCCATTTGTGCTGGCCTAATGCAATTAATTAATCAAGATGCAAATTTAGGATCACATTACACAGCAACAACTGTTGGTGATTATCTTTTAAAAATAGTTAAAGATGATGGAGGTACTTGGAACTTAAAAGTTAGCGATACTATTGCTGATATGTTTATTGTCGCTATTAAAGGAGAAGTAGAAGCTATACAACAATTACCAACAAGAGGATTAAATGGTCAGATACTAAAAATTATTGGTTCTAGTTCTACAGAAGCAGATGATTATTATGTAAAGTTTGAGACTATAGGAAATGTAGCGGCAGGTGCTGGTGTATGGAGAGAGACAGTAGCCCCATCTATTGAATATAAATTCAATGCAGGCACAATGCCTCATGTTCTGATTAGAAATAGTAATGGATCATTTACATTTAAGAAACAAACATGGGGAGATAGAATTGCAGGTGATGCGACAACAGCAAAGAATCCTCCTTTTGTTGGAGAAAAAATTACTAATATAAATGTCTTTAGAAATAGACTGGTTTTACTTTCTGATGAATATGCTTGCTTATCAGCAGCTGACGACTACACAAGATTTTGGCCTGAGACTGTTCAAACAATTGTAGATAGTGATCCTCTCTTTCTAAGTACAGGTGGTACTGACGTTAACTTCCTTACTTCAAGCATGGCATTTTCAAATACTTTGCTTCTATTTAGTAGGAATGGTCAGTTCAGATTAGATACAGGTATGTCAGGGCTGGGTGCTCCTCTTACTCCTAGAACTGCAACGATAACTGCAATGACTAAATTTGATTCAAATGATTTAGTCGATCCAATAGGTGTAGGTCGAACTGTATTTTTCCCTGTAAACAAAGGAGACTTCAGTGGTCTGAGAGAATTTTATATACCAGATGTAACAGGTTCAACTCCTATCTCAGCTGAAGTAACAGCATCAGTTCCTCGATATATTCCTAAGAATTTAGTTGCAATAGCAGCATCAGTTTCAGAAGAAACAATAGTATTAATTAGTAAAGATGAACCCAAGCGATTATATATTTATAAGTTCTTGTTTCAAGATGAAACTAAGTTACAATCTGCCTGGTCATACTGGGAAGTCAAAGGCGCTAAATCTATTCTGTCAGCTACAATCTTAGACAGTGATCTTTATATAATTGCAGAGTATGCTGATGGAGTTTATATGGAGAAAGCATCATTAAGACCTGAGACAATTGACACTGGAACTGAAATAGAAATTCTATTAGATAGAAAAACGACAGAATCTAGTTGTACTTTTACTGTTACTAACTCAGGTGGTTTAAATGCTCAAACTGTAATTAGGCTGCCTTATCCTTTAGCCAATACAGGGGTAACAAAATTAGTAGGACGCCCTCTAACAGTAGGAGGAAATAATTATGCAGACATCAATAGTTTCCCAGCATCTCAACCTTCTAATAATACAGTCATTACTATTGTCAATGCAGAAGGATTAGTAATTAGTAGTTCAGGAGGATCAACAACAGGTAAGACAACAGGTAATGCAACAGTTACTATTACTGACTTTCCTTCTTATCTACATAGCAAAACTATTCAAGCTAATGAAGCTATATCTTTTATAAAACAAGCTGCTACTAATACATATAAATTCAAGGCATTAATAAAACTAAAACATGGATCTGTTCTGACACCTAAAGCTGAATTTATTGGAGATGCTTCTGCTAATGGAACTATTACTGTTGACGGTGATGTAAGTACAACACCTTTCTTCGTTGGCGAGCCTTATGATATGTCTTATCAATTCAGCACTCCATTTTTAAAACAACAAGACGAGTCAGGAACTATTGCTATTACTGCATCTCCTTATTTACAGTTAAGGAAGTGGGCAGTTGTCTTTGATAAAACTTCTTCCTTTGAAATAAAAGTAACACCATACGGAAGACCGACTTCTTCTTATCCATACAACGGAATAAAGGTAGGACAAAATTTAATAGGACAAGTAGGTATTCCAAAGCAGAGCTTTAGGGTTCCTGTTATGACTAGGAATCTTGATGCAAAGATTGAATTATTTAGTAGCAGTCCATTGCCTTGTATCTTTCAATCAGCTGAATGGGAAGGCTGGCTACAAGAAAGAGCTAGGAGAATTTAGAGATGGCTATTGTCCGACCTTCACTTCTTACTGACGTTTCAGCAGTAGCAGAAAACATGAGGAAAGAAGATGTGGCTGAGGTTAAAGCACAGACAGGAGCTTGTCCTAAAGGTGGTTTGCTCTATGCTTATTTTATGAGTAAGCCTTGTTTAACAGTTGTAAGTCGTC
>VTLG01015929.1_pt1 | contig 14281 bp, 5 predicted proteins | sample 4694571 | NCBI WGS metagenome assembly VTLG01 (sample SAMN12604809, study PRJNA352737) | marine metagenome | biome: ENVO:00000447; feature: ENVO:00000209|ENVO:00000569|ENVO:01000036; material: ENVO:00002151; isolation source: viral sequences binned using virsorter ...
AAATGATATAGATGTTCCACTTATTGTTCCTACAACAACTTTTATTCCATCCTTTTCCCAACAAATAGCAAATGTAGTATCACTTATTCTACACGAATCAAACTCCCATTGAGATACGGAATTAGATGCTCCACCTCTAGCATCAACAGAAGAACCTACAGAATCAGAAACTGAGGTTAAAGTTACTTTGCTAACTGTTCCAGATACATTAAAAAAGACAGCATCATCAGTAGCAAGTGTTCCACTCGCAACTGCTTCTACTTCTGGAGCAGCAGATACGTTAGCCCAAGTTAAACCACCTGTATTACCAGACTGAGCTTGTAGGAATTGACCGTTAGTAGGTGAGTTAGAAACCTTTAAGTTATCCTCATCAACTACATTACTAGCTATAGTTTGTGCTCCATCAGCAGAAGATGTTACTTCACCACTATGGTTAGGGTGTGTGTAACTAGGTGGTACTTGCCATGAAGACGTTCCATCTCCATCTGTTCTTAAGAACTTAGTAGTACCTGATTCGCCTGTTGATTTAACATCAGTACCTTCAGATGCACCATCAGACCACTCCATTCCATTGGATGTGTACTTAAGGTATTTACCTGTAGCTGGTGCGTTGTGTACGTCTAACTTAACTTCAGCAATTGTATCATCTGTTATCTTAGCATTAGTAACTGCATTAGCAGCAATCTTAGCAGTCGTAACTCCTAAATTCTGTATTTTAGCTGTAGATACTGTATTATCACTTGGAGTACCTATACTTACTGACGATCCTTGCGTGACGATAAAGTAATCACTACCAGAAGCAGGGGCGGCAGAGAAAATGATATCATTGCCAGAAATTGCAAATCCCTCAGAAGGTTGTGATGATCCAGCATCAGGCTTTTGAATGACTCCATTGATACTAACTATTAACTGTTGAGCCATAGTAGGTGCATTAGACAGAGTAAATCTGTATGCACTACCGTTAAATGTTGCACTACCACCACCAGTACCAGAGGAACTAGAGATTGTATTAATAAAGAAGTTACCAACAGAAGCTACATCATCCCATGTGGATGTTGTACCATTGTACACCTTCATCTTATTAGCACCAGTGTCGAAGTAAAGATCACCAGCATCATTATTAGATCCCGGTGCTGAACCAGCTACACGGTATCTAGCGTTGAAGTCGTTGATATCATCACTTAACTGTTTAACATCTGATTCAGCAGCTAATAGCTTATGATAAGTATATGTATTACCTGAACCTGTTGATGTAACTAATAAACCAACTCCACTAGCTAAAGTCTCTCCGTTAAGAGAACTAGGGAAGCTGTTAATTGTTACAGTAGCAGGTGTACCATCTGTTGTACGACCTGTAGTAGATACTCCAGAACCATTAACTACGATCCCAGCTGCATCAGAGATACTGATTATAACTCCGTTAGCTGGTTGACTAGCAGTAGCAGGGAAAGCTACCTCTGTTGCAATAGTAGTAAATCCACCAACTGTTCCTAACTGAGCAGCTACGTGATTAGCAACTACTTTTGAAGAAGGTATTTCTGTATCACTAGTTGTAGTAAGTGCTCCATCTCCAGACGCTCTAAAAGATTTATTATCAAGTAGATTTAACTCATCTGTAGTCGCTGTAAGAGCTGTAGAACCTGCTAATATAGAAGCAGTACCTGATTGCATACCAGCAAGTGTGGTAAGTTCAGCATCAGCTATTTTAGCTGTTGTTATAGCGTTGTCTGGGATCTTAGCTGTAGTAACATTATCATCTGCAATTTTAGCAGTAGTAACATTAGAGTCAGCTATTTTAGCTGTAGTAACATTTGCGTCTGTTATCTTAGCAGTAGTAACTGCATTGTCAGCTAATTTAGCAGTAGTTATATTAGCATCAGTTATTTTAGAAGTTGTGACAGCATTATCTGCTATCTTAGCAGTAGTGACATTAGAATCAGCTATCTTAACTGTAGTCACGTTAGCATCAGTAATCTTAGCTGTTGTAACAGCATTTGAGGCTAGATCTGCAGCTACTATTGTAGCATCTGCAATTTTAGCAGATGTTATTTGACTATCAGCAATGTGGGCAGTATCTATAGACCCATCTACATAATGTTCAGAATTTATACTGTCATCTGCTATTTTAGTTCCGTTAACTGCATCAGCTGCAATCTTTGCTGTAGTAACATTACTATCTGCTATCTTAGCAGTTGTTATGTTAGCATCAGCTATCTTAGCTGTAGTTACATTTGCATCTAATATTTTAGCAGTAGTAATCTGTGCATCAGCTATATGTGCAGTATCTATACTACCATCAGTATAATGCTCAGAATTTATAGCATTATCAGCTATTTTATCTCCATTAACTGCATCACCTGCAATCATAGATGTAGCAACTTGACCTGTACTAGCAGTTGTTATTACAGTACCTGTTTCATTAGGTAGAGTAATAGTTCTATCAGCAGTAGGATCTACTACTGTTAATGTTGTTTCATGTGCATTATCTGTTGCACCTTCAAATTTAACTACGACATCCTCACCTAAATTGAGGTCTCCTGTCATAGTACCACCAAGATTACTTAAGTATCTTTCTGATACTTCTTGGACAGCATATAAGTTTTGGGTGAAGTTATCATTCAAGTCCTCAGACTTAATTGCTGAACCTGCATAAAAGGTAGCGGCTAGGGTGGCTGAATCAGTCTCTCTGAATATTTTAATTTTCACTCCACTTGCAGGAGCTGTCGGCGTATTAGCCGTCGTATTGTTAACAAATTGTATTTTTGTAGCAGTCAAAAAACGGAAGTTGGTGGTAGCAGTTCCGTCTAATGATGCTTTTATTTCTGATTGTTTTAGGTAAGGGAACGTGAAATCATAATCAGTTTTCGTTCCGTTACCTGTAAATGAGTCTTGTGTAACAGCCATAGTAGTCGTTATTTAGCCATTTGTAATAGTTTTCTAGTTTCTAATTCTTTTTTCTGTAAGTCTGATGCTTCTTGAACATTACCTTGATTCATCTCAAAGTCAACTTTCTGTTGCTGTATAATAGTATTCTGGATGTCTTTATTCATCTCTAAGAATTCTCTTTCAGCTATAAGTTGAGCTTCTTTAACTATTGCATCTATTTTAGTAAAGATAGGTAACTTTTGAGTTTTAAGTTTAATCAAATCATTATCTAAATCACCACCCTGTACTCTGTGAGAGCGTAATAATCCAGTCTGTCTATTTAATTCCTTATCATTCATCAAAGGTATCAACTTTTTATATAACTGCATTTCACCTATACGTTGATAGATAAAGTCTCTTTGAGCTTCAGTATATTCATATGATCCAGTTGAATCCATCTTTAATCTACCAAGACCATCCCAGCCAGTAGTAAGTAACCACTGTCTCCATGGCTCATTAGTACCGCTAATTTTGATAGGACTAAAAGCATTAAAGAATCTAAGTACTGGATTCTGTATATCATTAAGAGGTTCTCCTGTCCAGAAATCTCTTTGTTCTGGTAAGAAACTAGAAGCTATAGGTATTTTATTAGCAACATACTTAGGGATACTGGATTCAATATCTTTTTGTGTAGTTGTAATAGCATTACTTGCAACGCCTAAAGCACCTGATTGAGGTATTATAGCTCTAGTAGCGTTAGCTATGATAGAGTTAAACCTTGATAAGTTACCACTCTGAGCTGCTATAAGAGGCTCTAAACTGGTTAAAGGTGTTTCATTAAGGAATGTAGCTGATATAGTCCACATAACCTTTGCCATAGCATCTTCCATAAATGGTTGATCTAGATCTCTAGCGTAGTATGCAAGGTCTCCAAGTATACTTAATACAGGGTCTACACCTACTATACCTTTATAAGATATCCATCTACCACCTATATTAATACTTTTAGGTTGGAATCCTAACTGATCCCTTTCTTTAGCTCTACGTGCTTTATTGTAGTGACCATTACCTGTTATGTTCCCAGCCATAGCATAGTCCCATAAAGATTTAGTCAATAGACCACTAAAAGCTAATCTACCAGTATATTCTGCTCTTAAATTCTGGAATAATACTTTTGCATTAGGAGTAGTAGCCATGTCTATTCCATGCTCTGCTAATGCTTTAGCTATATCATCATCAGTTCTAGCCCAAAGAGTCTTACTATACTTATTAATTCCGGGTATAGCACTAATAGGAGTCCATGATAGGGCATTCCTTACATAGTTACTACCAGTTCTAGGGAACATAAGGAGGAACTTACTAACAGGATATGCTGTAGTACCTTGGTTAATCCAATTAGCTATTCCATCATCTAAGTTTAGTGCTAGTTCACCTTGTATAGATTTTAATGCTTTATCAGTAATCAAACCATCAGCGTCAAACATTGAATCATAGTGAATCTTTTCAGCTTTATGGATCTTTGTCCAATCTGCATAACCAAATTCACTGAATACATCGTCATAAGCTCTAGTTCTAGATAGGTAATGAGCTAGATGTGTCTGACTGAATACGTCTGTAAAGACCATTCCAGTCATACCATAACGTAAAGCTTTCATCTTAGACATATCTAATAAAGCTTTAGCCATGTCATACTGATATACTCTACCTATATTACCTTCAGCTTCCCATACTCCTCTCATATCTTCCATGATTTCCCAAGCCTTATCTTCTTTAAACACAAAGTCTTTACGATAAGATTTGGTCATAAATCCAGCATCATCATGTGCTTTCAGCATCATTTTGTATGCATTATCTAATGCTCTTTTATTTGTCTCAAAAACAGCACCGTTGTAATACATTGTACGTTTGAAGCCTTCAAAGTCATCAGCAAAGCCCCAGATACCATGACCTAATAAACCAGTAATAGGTTTTAGGATAAGTTGTGAGGTATTACCTACTGCAGCTCTGAACGCAGATATACCAGATAATACATTATTATATATTACACCCCAAGAAGCTCTAGTAAATAGGTTTAATTGTTGAGGATCTGGACTCTTAAGCATACCCGTAGGTGTTACTTGTTCAGCAGCCCATCTCATTAACTTAGCTAAACTATCTACATCTCCATCAGTATGAGCAAATGCATCAATCAATGGACGCATAGCTAGAGGATTCTCATCAGCTAATCTCTTTAACTCTTCAGTTAACTTAAGATTCTTAGCATGTATAGCGTTTTCAGCAGATTTAAACTCTTTAGATAAGATTTCAATAGCTTCACCAATAGGCTTATCTTCAGGTATAGCGTCGAACCAGTTCTTATATCTTAAACTAGAACCAGATATATACTTATTCAAAGCATATTCATCCATCAAGAACTGCATCTTATCAATAATAAGATCCATTGCTCTAGGATCATCAACAAAAGGTTGTAGTTGTTGAACAGTTTCAGCAAGTGTAGCTGCTTCTCTTCCTAAAGTATCCATAACTCTAGCAGAAGACTCAGCTATCTTTCTACCTAAGAATCTATCTGATAGATCTCTCATAGCAAAAGCTGCTGCTCTAGCCTGTTCTTCGTTGATATACTCAACTTGGAATTTACCTAAAAGGAAGTTTTTAACATCTTTGTTTTCTGCAAATAGTTTCCGTACATCGTCTACAGACATTTCAGGGTTTACAATATCCTTGTAAATAGCCCATGCAGTCTCATTCATCTGTTTAGATGAGAATCTAAATCCATCTACTAGTGCATTAAATCTACCTGTATCCCTAGCCTGTTCAGCCACACCCATAATAGCATCTCTAGAAGTACTACCTACCATTAAACCTTTAGCTCTCATAGCTTCAGATATAACAGGTGCAGGGTCTCCTTTTGATACACCAGATTTAATTGCAGCTGTATCAACCATATTACGGGCTACATTACCCGGAGGTATAGATTGCCTAGCATTACCTGCTTCGTCCAATACAGGCGTTATATCAGGGTCAAATTCAGTAGGATCTGCTCCAGAAGCTCGTTTAGCTTGAGCAGCTGTATAGCGTTCAGATGCGAAACCATCATCTAATGCATCTAATGCAGCGTCTAGATCATCTATTTGATCTAATTCTGACATCAAACGCATTCTTTCATCAATCAATCTAGCTTGCATACCACTAGATATATTATCACTACCTAAAGATAACTGAGTATCAATTTCTTGAATCTTAAGAAGCTTTTCAATGTCAGCTTCTTTAACTATTGCTTGCTGTTTATACCTAGCAGCTGCTTCATCTAATGGATCATACCATTCCATTGTTCTCTTACCACCTTTGAGCTGTATAAAGGTTCCTAATATAGTACCAAATACACTAAGCCCAGCAGTATCAAACATATTCTTATACTTCCTAACTCTAGGACTATCACTATCTAAAGTCTTAGCCCAGTCAGGAATAGGCAGCATACCTTTAGGACCAAATACACCGGGAAAGAAATCATTTATTGCTCTTAATGCATTCTCTTCTTCACCGACATCACTAAGACCAATAACTGCGGCTTCTTGAGCACTGTATGCTCCCATAGCTATAAGTCTCTTTTGATACTTAGGCATTTCAGATGGAAGTTTTCCTAACTGTTGTTTTACTTTACCTCCACTTAATATGGCTGGTACAACAACAGACAACATCTTCCTAGCACCTTGCATCAAGCCAGTTTTAGATTTAGTCTTTTTATCATACAAGTTATCTAAAGCTCCCATTCCGGGTAGAACTCCAAGATAATCCATCCACCAGTCAGTAGTAGCACCTGCACTTAAATCAGTTAGATTCCTGATAGTATCAGAAAATCCAGCCGCAGAGTAGTTATCATACTTTTCTTTTCTGTCTTTTTCTAGGTTTCCATACTGAGCAGGGGTCATACCATAGTATTTTTGATACCATTGTTCTTTAGCGGCTTCTCTTTGTGCAGTTAAAGCTTCATCCTTTTCCCAAATAGAACCAGTTGTTATTAGAGATAAGCGTGGGTTTGGTGATTTACCAATATCTTTCCAGTTATTGTACTCAACCCACATCTGTTTTTCATTAGCTTTATCAGTAAGATCTATATTACTGCTAGTACCTTCTCCTCCTTGACCCGGAAACTTTCCAGCTGGAGGAGTAACTGTTTGTTGCGGTACATTAGTATCTCCGCTGAATGTAGTATCAGCTTGATCTGTAGCAGAGAGTGGTTGCAGTTGAGCTAATCGAGTACTTTCCTCTTCTTTTTCTCTTTCATCGTAGAGGTTTTCATTTGTTATTGCCATATGTTTTAATTTGCTAGAGGATTAGGCATAGTAAAGAATGGGTGACTAAATAGCCCTTGCTTCTTTTCTACTTTCTTTTGCTCTTCAGTAGGTTCTCCGGGTACATAAAGACCTTCATCAGCTAATGCACAATAAAGACCAACTGCTGCTTTATTCTTATTACTCATCTTATCAGTATTTGCTTTTATAGATGAAGTCTCAACTTTATACGTTGAGAAGTCTACAGCATTAGGAGGTATCTGTGTATTAATTCCTACACCTTTAAAGTACTCATTCCATATATCTCTTTCTGTATACTTTCGTGTACCAGTCTTGGGATCTACAGGTTGATTTTTAACAATAAAATCTATAGTTTCATTATAAGGTGGTTCTATACCTTCATTGATATTCCTTACAGCTGTATCAGCATCGTTGATAGAAACTAATCTAGCCCTTTCACCAGTATCTGAATTCACTTCAATCATACCATCATTAAAGACACCATTCATCACATTGTCGTAGGCTATATAACCACCTTTAAGTTTTGACTCTACTTGTTTAGTTTCAGCTACAACTTCTGTTCCGGGTTCAGCTACAGTTGAGTCTATATAGAATACAGTTGAAAGACCAGAATTACCTCTTCTATAGATACCTTCATTATTATCTATTTTGCTTTGTATTTTCTGTCTCATTAAGGAGATCTTTTGTGAATCAGTAGCCTCAGGATTCTCTTCAGATACCTCATCAAATGTAGCTAGAATATCTTGTTTAATGTATTCAGTTACTGTATCGAAATGATCTCCACTTATTGCTCCGGGTTTTTTAGATTCTTTACCAAGTATATCCTTTAGAATACCTTCTGCTTTAGAATTTAACCCAGTACCAATGTAACCTTTTTTCTCTAGTATCTTTAACTGTGCCAGCTTACCTCTCCATTGCTCTTGTACTTCAGGAGGTAGATAGGTGAGATGTTCTTCTAAGTTTTTCAAGTCACCAGATTTAAACTTTTGTTCTAAGTCTGCAGTAACAAGAACGGTATTCAGATTACTGTCATTGTATCTTTCAAAGTTACTTAAGAACTTTACAGTTTCATCATTACCTTCATTAGCTGTTTTTAATTGTGTAACTACACTTTCATCTGATAGATCTATTGTACCATCTAAAGCATCTTCTTTTATCTGTTGTAAAGAAGTAAAATCCTTATTAACTTTATCAGCATCAAATTCAGCTTTTTGTTGTGTTTCATACTCACGCCACCACTTATCGAAGTCATCAGCCATAGATGGATGTCTTCCAAGATATGTATCTTTGGTTAGATATGCAATACTATCACCATCCTCTAAATGTTCTTTAGTAGATCCGGGTGTAAGCTGCATAATTGTATGACGTTTAGCTTGCTCTTTAGATTTGAATTTACCTGACTTAATCAATCTTTCAAATAAAGAAGCAGCATCATGACGAATATTTCCTCCTGAAGGTTCTACGACAACACCGTTTTCAGTCATTCTGTATCTACCACCTTCATGAGCAACCATTAGGTTTATCTCATTATTATATTCTATAGCAGACTTACCCTTCATTATAGTTAAACCACCCTTACCTTTTATTTTACCTTTTGAGTGCTTCACACCTTCAGTAGCTATCTCTACTTTACCGATAAAACTTTCAGCATTTGACCAGAGTTCTTCTGCTCTTACTGTATCAGCATTAGCTTTCGCTACACCAGTTAGTTTTTTTATTTCATCTACTTCTTTCTCTCTAACACCTTCTAGTAATACTCTACCAGCTTTAGATGAAGGATCAATATCATAAGCCCTCATCAATTCTCTAGTTCTTAAGTAGTAGAATTGTTTAACAGTTTCTGCATTCCAAGCTAAAGGTTTTTTACCTTCACCCGGATTATTAGCTAGACTTCTTAAGTTAATATGTTCTTGATCCCAATTAGCTAATTCTCTATTAATTAGTGCTAACTTAGTTTTGTGATTCATTCTGAATCCTAAGTCAACTATATGGCCTAAGTAATCGTTTATTTGATCTTTAGTAGCATTCGGATCTCTAAGAATTGCAACTGCTTCTTTAAGCTGTTCCTCAGAAGATATGTTATTTAAAACAGACTTACTACGTTCAAACTTTTGATATCTAGGATCTGCATCTATTCTATCTAATTGACGGTTAGACTGAGCTGTAGTGGCTACATCATATATACCATGTGCAGCCTTTACATATTGATCAGCATAAGTTTCAGAGAAGTTCTTCCAGAAATCAGCCTTCTTCTCGTATTCCTTTGCTTCACCCATCAATCTATCATACTCAGTCTTACCTCTAAACTCAGTATTCTCAATAGCGAGATTATCTCGTTTGTTATAGAAATTTTGTAACTCAGCATTATGCTGGATTTCTCTAGAAGCAGCACCTCTCATTTCTTGGAGGTTGCCTCTAGCCATTTCTTTTTCTTCTTGTGCTTGTTCTTTTAAACCTCTAATCTGGCGTTCTTGTTGTACTTGAAATGCCCGTAGGCCAAGATCGCCAAAATTAGCTGCTTTAAAACGACCCCCTTGGGAGTGTCTTTTGTATGCCATAGTTACTATTTAAACATGTTATAGGCAGTAAGCCCTGAATTTAATATACTTGGGATTCCTGATCCCCATACAGCACTCTTAGCTGCACCTACATCTACTGTAGCTCCTTTAACTGGTGGTGGTCCGAAGTGGAAGTCTTGTAATGGTTCTGGGTCTTGATAGATAGTTCTAGGAGTTAAGATAGGTTGAACAGGCATTGGTAGTTCACCGGGATCTGCCATCTTCTCAGCCCATGCTGATAGATCAGCAGAGAACTTATCATTTTGTATTTCTTTTAACGCTGCCATATGGTTTGCACCAGCACTGTCTAACCCTGCATTTAACATAGCAATTTGAGAACCAAAGTTAGCAGCAATAGATTGGTGTGTTTTACCAACTGATACACCAGCTTGACCTAGTGCTCTAAACTTACCTTCTTCTTGTAAATGCTTTAGACGCTGTTCTTGTGCATCAAAAGCAGCTTCTGAATGTATTTCGTCTAACTTTCTATTTTCATTTTCTCTTGCTAGTGCAGCTGATCTTTCATTATACCCCATTTTCATGTCATATAATTTATTAGATTTTTCAAACTGAGCATCAAGTGAAGCTTGTTCTCTATTCCTAATCATCAGCTGACGAGCATAATTCTGAGCATTTATTGCATCACGATAATCTGCTGCATTATTCTCATTCTGTCTTTTAAGTGCAGTTGTTTCAACTCTAAAAGCATGTTCAGCTCTAAGCTGATCACCCTTCATTTCATAAGCTTTTAGGTTATACTTATGCTGTCTTTCTATTGCTTCGTTCTGTTTCTGAGCTTGCTTACCAGCAGCTTTAGCTTCTTTGTTTTTACCCCAAAGACCAACCCCTACACTTACTATAGGGGCTACCCAATTTAGAAAATTACTCTCTACACCAGATTCAGCCATCACCTTTTCGTGTGGCTTCATCATCATCATTTCGTGTTCATTAGCTGGAACACCAAACTCATTCATCATCATATTTTAAAACCTCTTATAGAATCTTGGTGAATAATTACCTTCCCACATCATTGAGTTTAAAGACACAGGGAATGGTGAATCATTAAATATCCTCAATTGGAAGTTATTTGATTTTTGATGTATAGGTATAGTAAATACTGATTGTTCACTTAATGCAATATCATTAGCTAAATAAGTGTCAGCCATTTGGGTAGGATTAAGATTATACCACTCATCTAAATATATTAATATCTTCACACCTGTACCCGGAGCAGTGTTCATAGTAACTTGAGTATCACCTGATACAGTAAATGCTGTAGTAACAACTCCGTCTAATTTAACTTTAATCTGATCTTTATCTACATAATCTATATCTTCATTAGTCCAGTTAAATATAGTAGTAGAGTTATCTCCAGTATATTCTTTCTTACCTTGTCTGACACCTGTTGATTTAAGTTTAAAACCCATCACACCAGATAGACCAACAGAAAACTTCATTCTAGCTACTGTTAAAGTAGCAGTGTAATCTGCAAGCTTCTGACCTTGATCAGTTCTAACGTATGTTTTAGGTAATATAATATCTAAATCATATTTCCATCCAACTATTACATCATTTTCTATACTTGTTAAATCCTTACCTTGTACTTTGAAATATGGATCTCCATCATCAGTTACTACAGTAGGTGTAATAGTAAATCCAGATTCAGTAAACTGACCAGTAGCTGTAGTACCCTTAATAACTATAACAGGAGTTAAACCTGTAACATTATTCCAAGGTATATAGCATTTAGAAAATCTATTAGTAGAATCATAATCTACTTTATTATTAGCAGCTGCATTTTTAGCTGTAGTATATAAATCCATACAAGGATTAATTCTATCACCAGCGTTATTAACTATGATAGCGTCAGAAGGACTCTGACTTAAACTTGCTACACTTAATGTAAACTGACCACCCTGTTTAGTGACAGCAAACATATCATCGGAATCGACAGCTATGCTCTGAACATTACCCATCAACTGCCAATTAAACCATGCCTCTAGAACATTTTCTTTACCGTCATTATAGACACGATAGAAATAAATCTTATCGTCTGACTGACTAGACAAGGCTAAGAATTGATTCTGTGGACTCGCAATAAACGTATCTATTGTAGCTGGAACCCACTCATTTACAACTCTTCCAATGTCTAATACTTGAGGGTTTTCGTCTTGACCACGTGTGATCATTCCGAATATTCTAGTATAAGCTGGAGTCTTACTTATGAAATTAATATTAGTACCCATATCAACAGGATCTACCTTTGTATCCATCTCGTAGTTAGATATGGTTCTGATCGTAGTAGTTGATGGTGTCAGAATTCCATTACCAGATGCCATCAAAAACTGTTGACTCTTACTAAATAGGACTAAACCCTGTGTAGTAGGAATCACACCATGAAGTGATGCTGGTCGAATTGCTGAACAACTTAAATCTACTGGATCTGAATCAGTCTGTGTTTGAGCAGAGATAGTATAGAAGTTATAGAAATCCTGTGTCTGACTTAAAGCTACGTTATCTTTTGATAAGAAGCCGAGTCTACTGTTATGGAAAAAGCATTGTTGTATTTTCTCCCCAACAAAACTGGGTTGTGGATTAGTTATATCATCACCTACTTTTCTAGCTACCCATGCTATCTTTCGGAATTCAAAGGTATCAGTAGAAGGATTAACTAATTCATGTGGCATAGTTGTATCTGTTAGACCTGTAGATAGAGTTGGGTCTATTGTTTCAGCCCAATAACCTCTACCTGATACACCGTCTTCTGCTACAAACTTAGCCCAATATGTATCTAGTGGTGAAGCAGTATTAATAACTTTAACTGTTCGACCATGTAAAGTTTCAAAAGGTAAATCTGATACATTATCAACTTGATCTTGAACTACTCTTAATTTATCACTATTTGGACCGCCTTTAGCAGTCATCTTAAACTCAGTATTACCACTATTCCTGACTAAATGTAAGGAGTCATCATACTTTGTTACTACTAAGTTAGATATATTTAAACCATCTATACGAGATTTTAATTCAGTTAGTAATGTATCATAAGTAGCAGTAGCAGGGGAATCATACTCTGTTATACTACCTTCATTACTACCATCAATATCACTAATAGTAACATTATACTTACCTACTGGAGCACCACTTAATACTAATGCAGCTCTAGCTTTTGTCTTAAAATTAGGAGCAGTTAGTGTTGTAACTGTATGTAAGTTGTTAGTTATAATAGAAGTATCTTGTACAGTTAGTATATCATAGTTCTCTCGTGCTCCTGTAAGGTACGCCTGTGCTCCTGAACCATAATTAACAGTACACACTGCACCAGTAGTAGCATTCCATATGTCTATATCTCCTGTACCACCTCCTGAAGCAGGTTTAATACATCCTATATATTTCTCATCATCATCTCTGTGTATATAGAACCACTTACAATTATCATAAGTAGTTCCTGTACCTAAATTCTTTATCCATTTAAACCCCGGTCTTTTGGTAAGACCAAAGGTAGGATCAGGATAACCATTTAGGCACTCCCTTACTTGATTAGTTAACTTCTTATCATCTGGTTGTTTAGATACTCCCCCTAGATAATTAGGAACTCTTTGTGTTACTGCTGCCATTATCTTTTAAGTGCTTGGAATGGTTGATAACCTTGATAGTAATTCGTTTGATCTTGGGGATGACCAAAGAATGTATACTGACCTTGCTGTGTCTCATACTCTAAAGCTAAAGCTCTTGCGTATGCTTCTTGTTGTTGGAGCATCTGGTACTGACCATTGTCTCCTACTATTCTCTGTGATACTAAAGTAGCAGCTCTAGCTGTTATAAAATCTTGTATTGGTTGTGGTAAATCTACCCAATCAAACTCATATACAACATCACACTCTATAGTATCTTCTGTCCATTTATCTGTATGATGTGCTTTATCATATAATCTGCCATTTCTACGAACAGCATCATACTCCATATTATTCGCATTCTCTGTCAGTTTTAACTGTATTATATTATTAGGTATATTTATATAGTCGTCATCGTCTGGGGTGAATTCAACATGGTTCTCTTTATTGAAAGTCCAACCTTCAGCTTGAACCTCTCTATTCACCTGTAGCAACGTATCGTATACAATCGCAACGTCTGGGTTGGTAGTGTCCAACGTGGTTACAGGAGCCTGACCACATGACGACAGGATTTGATTTATGGCAGGTAATTCTTTTGTAGCGTTAGTGGTAGGAAAAGGCATGATTATAATTTGTAAATAAAAAAGGGAGCCGAAGCCCCCTTATATGTGCATAGATAATATATGTAAATATTAACCGTTTGCTGGATATGTTGTACCGAATGCAGCGTTGTTTGTTGAACCTGCAGCAGCACCTGCTAGTAATTCCACACAAGCAGCTGGGTTGAGGAAATCCGCACCCATTGCTAAACGTCCGAGAATCACGTCACCTTGGTAGACCACACTAACATCTCCACTAGTAACTTGTACTTGTGGTCCGATAGCTTCAACTACACCTGCAGCTTCTTTCTGGAAGATAAGTCCGCAAGAGT
>VTLG01004754.1_pt1 | contig 14279 bp, 21 predicted proteins | sample 4694571 | NCBI WGS metagenome assembly VTLG01 (sample SAMN12604809, study PRJNA352737) | marine metagenome | biome: ENVO:00000447; feature: ENVO:00000209|ENVO:00000569|ENVO:01000036; material: ENVO:00002151; isolation source: viral sequences binned using virsorter ...
AAGCAAAAGATGAATTATTGTGGAGAGAATCAGTACAAAGAAGAATAGATGGAAGAAAAGCTAATTCCGAAAGTTAAAGTTTCGTAACAGATTACATAGTGGTGGCACTTTGTTGCTATACTTCTAAGGAAGTTCAAATTTATCATGACCACTAAAGAAGAACCAAAAAAACTTTACAAGATTGCTACTCAGACAATTTTGTACGAAACATTTGAAATAGAAGCTCATTCTTATGATGATGCTCTTGATAGAATGATGCCTACTATTTATGACGGAACTGACGATTATCCAGAAGAAGTTAAAAGAGTTTCTTGGTATTACGATCATAAAGATTACAAACCAGAAGATAGAGACACTAAAGGTTTAATCGGTATAAAGATTCCCGAAGAAGAGGCAGATAAAATGTCTTATCATGATTTTCTTGATACCGATGGTTGTCATTTAGGAGATTATAGAGAACCTACTGACAAGGAATGGGAAGAAGATCGTGCTCAAGCCATTGCGGATAATAGAGCATACGCTTGTTAATTTCTGAGGCAAGATCCACCTGTTGAAAAGTCAGGTGGTTACGCTGCTTTTTTGTAATCTTGGGAGCCATGACCCTCATACTCCAGTCGCACAATTTTACAAATGATATTACAAGTTCCCATCGAGGATTTAGTAGGGGGTCAAAGGGGTTGAGTGCCCTGACTAATAAACTACTAGATAAGCTAACCTGATCTGTAAGTCCTCAGTCTACTATACTACTTTAAAAAAGATGACCGCTAAAAAAGAAAAACTTATCCGAACCACAGTTCAACTAAGTCCTTATCAACATAAGGCATTAGAGAACCTTAGTGGCCCTGGTAAGTCTATATCTGCCTTGGTTAGAACCGCCATTGATGAATATTTAGAGCCTTACTACGAGCAAAATTACGAGAATCAAAAACTGGATCGTATGCTAGAAGAAGCTCAAGATAAGCTAGATAAGTTAAACGAAAGAGCTATGTCTATAGAAGATATTTTCGACAATTTTCAAACTACTGCTAAATAAAAAATGAAAAGAATAACATGGGTTGAGTGCCCAGGCTGTAAGATGTACAGCGATCAAAAGGTGATTCGTTCTGAGCGAAATTCAAAATTTATAACAATTCGCAGAAGGCTTTGTTATGAGTGTGGACACAAATGGTTTACGATCCAATATCCAGAAATGATAGTGCCTGATATACAGGCTCGTTATGCTTCTCGTGAGTGACGTTTCTTTATTATTTTTCTATACTTCCAGTGCATATGAAGTTGCTCTAACCACCATCTGACTTTGTAAATTCCTGTAGTTTTTCTTGTTGGTGCTTTCATTACAGCTAATGTTGCCTCTAATTCTATTACCCTCATCATTGCTTTAGATAATACTGTTTCAGCCCTGGCATGATTTTTCATCATGTCTATACAAAAGGCTTTTATTCTATCTACATCATCACAGGCCATTATTTCCCTGCATCGAAGTTCTATCATTAGTTCTGCTTCGGGAGGTAGTTCCGTATGAATCATTTTCATAAACCCGTCATCTTTCATGTCACTGAAGAGAGGTAGTGGAGCCTGGAAACATTCTGGCCTCAATAAAAGCAACTGCCTGATCGTCTATTGTATTGTCTGTTTGTTTAGCTATAGCCTTTAACAAATCCACAATTAATCTCTTCATTGCTTTAGATTTTATAAAGACTAGAAGAATAGGTTTAAAGATTTTTACCATCGTTTTTATGTGTTACTTCCCAAACATAGCTCCTTTGCTAGTATTAGACAAGAATCTTTACTTTTATGGCTGAAGAGAAAGAGGAAAAAGAAGGCATCGAATGGGGTGAACTCTTTGGTCACGCTATAAGATTTCTGATTTTGACCTGGAGTTTATCAATGATGACTCTTGGATACATGGGTCGGGTAAGGATTGATGGAGCGTTCACGGCTGGACTCGTCAGTGGGGTACTCGGAAGCTATGGAATCAGTGTAGGACAGAAGAAAAGTGGCACAGGTAACAACAATGGTCCTAAAATAGTAGATAATAGTAAAAACAAAGTAGGAATCAAATGAAAAAACTGTTTGCTTTACTTTTATTCGTACCATCGTTACCAGTTCTAAGTGACATAAAGCAAGAATTTGTGACATCTGCCCAAATTACAGTAGATATGCCCTATGTTGTTACAAATAAGGTAGGAACTACATATAGTCTTAGCGGAAATAATATTACTCCATCTGTAACTGTAGGAGATACCACAACAGCAGGAAAAATAGGTGGGATCAATGTTGGCAGCCTTAGTAACGGAGTGCCAGCGATGATACAAACTGACACTACGGTGACCACATCAGGTTCGGCCTTCAGCAAAACAGAATCCGTGATAATGGGTGACGCTACACCATCTGCCGTAACTCCTAGTTCGGGTATTGCAGCATTACCAGTATTAGGTGGTCAGACTACTATTGGATCAGGCGGTACTGCTGGATCTCTCGCTTTAACGTCATTGAGTTCTGGAATCCATACCTGTACCGCAGGAGGGTCAGGTACATCTTGCATAGGATCTACTAAAGTTACTATTACGATTGACTAGACTTTGGCTGCTAGTTTTATTAGTATTACCAGTAAGAACCCTTGCTGTGCCTATTGTGCCACAATTTCGTACAGGTTCGAGCCAAACTTCAAGCACTTCAGAATCAATAATTAATGAAACGATCACGAGCCATCAATATCGCACAGGTTACTCCTACTCAGCATCAGGACATAATATCAAATCTGAAACAGGATATATCAACCCTACTCCTACGACTACGAATGAACAAACAGTCGGGGGAGTAAATTTTAATTGGACTTCACCAAACTTAGAAGCTATACCACGTTGGGGAATCGTAAACGATGGAGCAGCCTTTTCTCTACAAGAAACGCTCATTACTCCAGGGCTAGATACGACAACAACTATAACTCGTCAAATAACCACAAGCACTACTTCAGAAGTTACAACTACGTTTGGACAATAGCTTTACTTCTCTGTCCTGCAAAGGCTTTTGCGAATACCACAGTCGCATCGCCATCGTCAAATGCACAAGGGGTAGTTAATAATAATGCCACCATGATAACCCCTTCAGCCATGCCATCTTACAGAATGAGTCAAGGTATAGTTTGTGCATCACCTAGCCTTACAATTACACCCTACTTAACAGATAGTTGGTCTTTCGCACGGCCCAAAGAATATATTACGAGAACACCTATCTATGATGAAGATACTGGAGAGATCAAATACTATTCAGAAATACCTAGATTTGAAAAAGATAATTTTAATTTAAATTATGGAATATCTGCTCAGTTTAATATTCCGTTAGGTAAATCTCCAGCCCTTTGCCATGAAGCGACAATGGTAAATATCGAAGCTCAAAAATTATTGATAAAGAAAACTAAAATGGAAATCAGTCTCTATCGTTTAGAACAATGTGCAAAACAGGCGAAATTAGGTGTTACTTTCAAACCTAATACTCCTAGTGCTATTACCTGTGAAGATATTGTTGTTAATATTCCACCAAATCAAGTTATCCCACATACTCACAAAATAGCCCAGTAGATAAGTCACGGGTATTAAACTCATCTACGGATTATTATTTTACCTTCTTTTTAGTCAATTTGGTAACGACTTGCTTCACGATAGGCCGTACAAGCTGAAGTACCAATGGTGCAGAAGCACCAACCAAAGCAAGGCTAAAGACCCCAACAAACTGAGGAGCAGACGGAATGTATTGTTCTTTCCACTCAACTGCTTCATACAAGGTCACACATTCACTCCCATCTTGCCCTCTTTCGTGTCCAATAACACGTTCCAGCTTTTTATCGTTACGAAAATCGCCTACTCTTTGGTCATTTTTACCAGGACAGGGAGCAAAATCTGGTGGGGGAGGGTCAGGTGGTGGAGGAATTTTTGGCTGCTCTGTCTCTGGTAGGGGCGGTGGCTCGTTTTCGACAGGTGCTTCTTCTGTAATGACCAGATTCTCAGGTGTATAGTCAAGAGGAACAAAACCAGGGAACGGGAAGTCACACGTTGTAAATACACCATTTGGATCTTCCAATAATAAATTACGATTACCAGTATTTTTTATATCACGATGTTGATAGGTACAACCAGGAACATCAATATCTGGTGGTTTTGTAATAGTTAGATAATGAGGAGTATATATTTCTGGTACGTTTGGAATATAGATTTCGGGAATACTTATGTCAGGTATATCAATCGAAGGCATCTCTTTTTTTCAATACCTCTACTTCTGAAAAGCATTTAGAACAGGATAAATTAGTCATTACTGAAAACTCAGGATAAGTCGGCATAGAATCATCTATATCAATATCACCACCCCAAATTAATTCAGTATCGCACCAATAACATTTCATTTGATTATCGGCATTGATGGGCCAGTAACTTTTGGTAAGCCTTGATCTAATACTTTTGGCATCATTCCAGAAACATTATCAAGAATCTCATTCATAACTCTTGATTTAAATTGTTCTGATGTTACATATTTATATGCAAAGTACGTTCCACCACTCATGGAAGCTACCATTATAAATGAGATGATACTCAAAACATTAGCTATTTTTTGAAACATGAAAGAAGCCCTTGCAAAAGCATTAGTACCTGTAACTATTATAACTTTCTGTGGAATCTGTGCATTAGCACCACTTTATGTTGGTCTTTCTATTATTACGACCAAGGTACACCAGCAGCAGTAGTTGGTGTTAGAACTTCATTAACTTTTGCTTCAAGTCGTGCTTCAATAGTAGCAACTTCATCTCCAAGTGCAGTTTTAACCCAACCTAAAACAGTAGCAGCATCTAGTTTTGCAAAATCTACAAAACCAGAAGGCAACGGATCAGGTTTTAAATCTCCTGTAGGAAAATTTACCTCCCCTGTTTCTCTCGCTTTTTCTTCGGAATCAGAAATACCTTTTACTCTATAAATTACTTTGGTAACATAACCATCTGAAACTTCACGTTCCATTGTATTTATTTCCCAAGTTTTTGTAATTGCCATGACTTTTTAAAAACCTTTATTAGATTCTACTTTATTACTAGCATTAATCAATGTAAGTATCAAATAAACGTTAATGTCGCTCCATCATAATTAATAGATTGATTTTTTAATGTTTTGACTAATCTAGGTTTACAATCATTGTTATACCAAAAGGAAAGAACAAATCTTTCAGCATTTTCTACTTTGGTAACATGATGTTTATATTGTGAATTAGAAAAGATACATAACTGACCTGTTTTAGGCACTATTTCAAAATTTTCAAATCCAGTATGACCTCCATTAAAATTATCATTTAAATATATTAGTGCAGCAAATATATCAAAAATATGATCTCTAGCGGAATCATCATAATGAGGTTCTTTAAATGTTCCTACAGGCCATCTCGCTACTCCAACATAATCTAAATTAGAACGTTCATCAAAAGATTTGCATACAGCAGTAACCTTATCAACTACCTGTCTAAAAAAATCTTCTTTATTTTCTTTCTGATTGGCATCAACATAATCTATAAATGTTTTACACTCATCAGAATTTAAAAAATTTTCCTCAATATATATAAGTTTTTTGATATTCAATATTTATTTAGATTCTACTTTTTCATCAGCATTAATCAATTTTTGTAACTTTTCAACACCACCCTGATCTTTTACAATCTGTCCTACAATCATATTTCTGTCATATTGTAATTTTTTTATTTTTTCTGTAGCTTCAAATTTTATTTTTTCAATATCTTTATCTAGTATTTCAACTTTTTTTGTATTAAATTCAATAGATTCTTTTGTTTCTTGGATTAGCTCTTCTGCGGTCATAATAAAAAATGTTTGTTACTACAGTTTAGTTGCAATAAACAAATAAAGCAATATTTATGAAGTTGCGACAGTCACTCGAGAACCAGTAGATTCAATGAAACCTGATATACCCAAACTAGAACTAGAGGAACTATTACTGATAGTTACTACATAGCTTGTATTGTTTTTAGTAGTTGATACTGAGATATTCTGCATACCAGAGTTTATTAATTCGTTTACTTGATAATGTTGTGTTGCAAACATAGCACCACCTAATATCACATAAAAACCTAAAGCTCCTTGCCCTGCGTTAGCATATCCACCTAATACAATTGTAGCAGAACCAATCATACCAGAGAAAGTGAAAGTAGTAGAACTGTTTGTACCAATACTAAAATAAAGTGCTTCTGTATGTTGATTAACATTACCATCTAATGATAGAACGTGCATTATCCCCCTACATTGAGAGCCATTGGTCAAAGTATTAAATCGTTTAGTGTTATCAAAATATAAATCCACTGATGAGTTAGCATTTACAGCAACACCGCTTTCATTAGTTGCAGGCTCTAAAAAAATACTGCTTGCTGTTTTTGCAATTAAATCGCCAGTTATATTCTCTAAAAATGATTTTGTTCCATTATGAAAAATACTTAAATCACTGGAAGTTCCACATCTTAATTTAATATTATCAGGCAATAATAATGCGTCTCTTCCAAACTCATATGATTTTTTCCAGGCTGTACCATTCCAATGATGAAAATTCATATTTGTAGAACTATTTGCGGGCAAATCATTACCATCTGACATTGCCATTAAGAAGGCATTAGAACTACTACCTGTCCATTGAATACTATCTCCCGCTACTGGCCCTTGAAACTGGCCTGTCCATTTAGCACCCGAAGCAAAAGTTTCTAGCTTGTTGGAGTTATCAAATCTTAAAAAAACTGCACCATCTTCAAATCCTCTAAAATAAAACTCTCCACTATTTGCACCAATATTAACGCTATCACCTTTTATTAATAAACCACCTGTGCCTGTATCTGCAATATGCGAGTTGCTGCCGTCATGAAACACCTCTAAATCCGCACCAGCACCAAATAATGCTTTTTTACTATCTTCAAATTTTACGTTACCAGCACTATTAATTGTAAAGAAGTCACCGCCATCACCGCCTTCAACTAATAAATTACCATTTGAGCTACCAGTATTATCAGCAATAACTAATTTAGATGTATGTGCAGACGATCCACCTAAAGTTAAAGTTCCACCAGCAGCACCATCTATAATTAAATCGCCCGTAATATCCACACCGTTAGTTAAAGTGGCTAATTTAATCGCATTATCAAAATATAATTGTACGGCTCCGTTACCAATACATTTAATTGCATCTTCTGAAGATTGAACTTGTAATTCTATGTCATCTGCGGACCTTATAAAAATGTCATCACTATTACCACCAATATTATTTAATACTAGATCGCCAGTATCATTTGATATGAACGAATCTGTAGCATTGTGATGAATATGTAAGTCTGCTCCTGTTCCAAATTTAGCTCTTGCAGTATCAGCAAACTCAAGAGAACTATCTGATTTATCAAAAACTATGTTTGCACTCGCACCTGTAAAAGTTACATCTTCATTAAAATTACTTGCAGCATCAACATCAACACCACCAGTTAAAGTAAATAAATTTATAAATCCATCATTTGCAGCGTTTCTCATCTTCATTATTCCAGCGTTTGTATCTGCAAATAATGTGTAGGCTTTTGCATAACTCGGAGCACTACTTCCGCTATTCATTGTCAATATTGCATCTAATATATTATTTATGTCTCCACGGACATTGGCTCCTGTAGAATTTGCAACCTCATAATTCGCATCGCTAGGGCTGGTATTAGGTACTTGAGACATCTTTTAATTCATTTTTTTATTTAAGTATATCTTAAATGAACTCTAACTACCACGCCCAAATCCTGTTGCAGCATATTTGAAATTTCTATTAACAAAAGTCTCATTTCCAGATGTATCTCTGTTTTTTACATTTATGGTAAAACCAGTTGATGTAATACTTGGAATTGTAAAGAAATCGCCAGCTTGAGCATTTTCAATAGTAATACCGATAGAGGGTTTTACACTATCTGCTGCAACACTTGTATTAGCTTGTCCTGTAAAGAAAGTATTAGTAAAAGTAACAGATTTTGTAGACGTTCCAGAGGCAATCAAACCACCCGTAGCTCCTGCGTTACCAAGACTTGTTTCAGTTCTACTCTCAAGTTGTGCACTATAACCTAATTGATCCACTTCAATAGATTGTGCAGGATCGTTTGAATCCATTTCACATCTAAATCTAAATCCTCTACCAATAAAAGTACCGTTAACAAAAGTACTGAATTTAGTAAATCCTGCTCCGATATTACAGTTGCTAGTTGATATTGTTGCACTAGATGACGCAGTAACAGTAAAGACACTACTGCTTACTATAGATTGAACCTCAAAATATCCATCAGTTGCACCGCCACTTGTAAAATCAATATCTACAAACGTGCCAACAGCAAATCCATGACTAGATTTTGTTACAGTTATTGTTGTTCCAGATTGCGTGTAAGTAGCTGAATCAGATGTAGCTGGATCACTGTCAGTTGTTGCTACCAATAGTTTTGCATTGACATCAAAAGCAGTAGCACCATCAAAGTCTCTCCAAGTATCAATATTCGCTGATCTTTTATCAATTAAATCATTAGGATAAAAACCTTGAGTAACAAGATGTCTCGTTAATCTCAAAGGTTGTTTACCACCAAGATCTAATTTAGAGGCAAAATCATAATGACCACCAGTAATATCTACCGCACCTATAAAATCAAAATCAGCAATAGCATCAAAGTCTGTTTCAGAATCAAGTGTGATTAGAGAACCAAGAACAAGTCCATTAACATCATCACTAAAGAAACAATCTACTTTTTCACCACCAAAAGGAGGAGAGTCAGTATCTTCTCTATCTGTAAATACAGTTAATTTAGGTAAAGGATCTGGAGTGCTTACTATAACTGAAGTTTCTCCAGGACTTAATCTACCACCATCATCTCTAAATTTAAGAATATACTCTCCATCAACTGCTGGTACAAGCGTTTCGCTAACTGATCCTGGCAAAGCAGGGATAGCGTCAGTGGAGTTTGTAAATGTAGCCGTTCCATCACTAATATTACTATGTCTAACAACTACGTTTCCACCATGCGTAACATCAATATCTGTAGCCTTATCAAAACGTAATCTTATAAATTGATCTGATACTGGTTCTACAAGTAAATTAGAAACATTCTGTGGTAATGCAGTTTTTCCTACCGCTTCAAATGTAATATCAGTTGACCTAGAGGATATTACATTTTGAACATTGTAAGACAATACTTGAATCGTGTAAGTTCCTTTTCTACTATTCATTATTTCAAAGTCAGGTCTTGCTACTCTTTCACTAATAAAGTTATCGTTCTCAAATTTATAATTAACTTGATATTCAGTAACACCAACTATCGGTTGCCAACTAATAATGATCTTCGATACAGCTTGATTATTAATAGGAAATATCCTTTCGACAGCACTTAAGCCTGTAGGTGGCTCTGCTGGCTCGTTTAATTTAGAAACAACTCTGGCTGGTAATGTTGCCCCATCTTCAATAAAAGGATATTTACCTTCTACATAAGATAAAGCTGTAATCGCATAATTTATTCCATCTTGTTCTTCTACTGTTATTACTCTAAATAATTGAGATTGGGTAACTGTATTAGAGATTAAAAAAACTGTATTAGCATTTGGAACGGAACTAAAAGTAGATTGAGTTGTTTGAGTTCCATCTGCATTATTTTTTACAACACTATTAACAGTAATAGTTGCTCCTGATACAGCAGAGATAGTTCCTACCTCCATTGTTCCATCAGGAAGGATAATAGATATTTTTGCATCTCCAGTTGGATTACCGTCTCCATCTACAGCAAGGTCTGTTGCAGCAGTATCATCAACAGTTACAACAGTTGTAGAAGCAGCACTTTTTAATCTTCCCCCTCTTCTTACTCCTGCCCTAACAGGATCTTGTATTTCAATAATTGCACCAGGGCGAACAACTATTCCAGAGTCTATAGATGTAGTAAAAGTACAAACTTCACTTTCATTATTTTCAGCAAATACGATTGATTTTGCTAATCTTCTCGCTTGCCCCCTAGAAGTACAACCAAATGCCTGTACTTTTTTAACAACTGTGCCAATTTTAGCTATTAAATTTGTATCTTCATATACTTCAAAATCTATTTCCTGACTATCCATGTTGAAGTAAGAAACAGATACAACACTATGCCTAGTTTTGAGACTACTTCCTGCGTAACTGAATCCGCTTTCTCCCACGTTAGCTAAATTAAATAAATAACTTGGATCACTTGGCTTATCCTGTGTAATTGTTATTGAACCAGCAGACCAGATTGGCATACATCTCATTACACCAGCTAATTCATTTATCAGTTCAAATGCTTCTTTTGAATTTTGAATGTTTACATTGCAGCTAAATCTAGGTTCTTTAGAATTTACCCCTTTTCCATCATCAACAAGAGCACTTGCAAATTTACTTGCATTTACAAAACTAAAAAGATCAAGAGAAGCGTCTGTTATATGATCTCCAAATCCATATCTACTTGTAGTTAAAAGATCAAGTAAAATCATTGCAGGGTCAGAACACCAAGTAGCTGCTGCCATTACTCCATTGAATATGTACCCATCTGGATAATGAATAAAACCAAAACTACTTACAGTTCCAAGTCCTAACGCAGTTGCTTGAGCCTGATTTGTGACTACAGTTGGAGTGCCAGAACTAGATGCACCTGGTCCTGGAACTCTTACCTTTATTCCTCTAATTCTAAATTTTCTATCTGGAATCGAGCTAAATTGCATTGAATCCAAACGTAATGCAGTGTAAGCACTATTGTTATAAGTACGAGATTCTTCGATTATTTCGCCAAAACTTGTCCATTGAAAAGTATCTTGTACATTCGTGTCACTAGCATCAGCAGTAACTCTACTTACTCTAATATCAACTGGGAATGAACCTGTTAGTTGTATTCCATAATCCCTTTGGTACGCATCGCCAGTTCGACCTGATACTTTTCCTCCGTTATCGGGTGTAATTACATCTGTAAAGCCTCCAGAATTATATTGAACAGCTATCTTAAACTGAACTTCTGCTCCTAGTAAATCCCCTTCATCAGTTGCTCTTTGTAATTGAGGGAAAGTAATTGTTACTCTTACTTTATCGACATTTGTATTCGTTATCTGTCGGGTAACAGAACCAGTAATTGCTCCTGAATCCGTGCCATCGGCATTTGTCACAGTCACACCGACACTTGTTGTAGACACGCTACTATCTATGTTTGGTATAGCAGTTTGACTAGCAGTACCAAATCTAGGATTAAAAGTAACATTTTGAAAATTTCTATCTCCATCTTGAATATCAGTAGAATCTGCTGAAGCTCTTATAACAGGAGTATCATTTAAAAATACATCTTTTAATGCAGCATTATTATATGCAGTTGTACCTTTAGTTCTACCCTCTTTTGAAGCAGTAGCAAAACCCTCTATTTCTCCTTCTGATATTAAATCTAAAAAAGTTGCGTACTGTCTACTATGAAGAGTGTCAGGTTCTCTAGTAGGTTTTGGAGGTGGTGGATTCCCACCTTTAGAACCTCTAATAATACGTTTAATATCTGTCATGCCTGTACCTGTTCAGTATCTACAGACGCACTAATTACAACCGATCCAGTAAATATTTCTCCATACACTATAGGTACAGGTGTACCAGCCCTTGATGTATTCTGCAATCCGTTGAAACTAAATGATAGTCTAGGATCCTCTGCTGAGTCAAAGTCACTTCGTTTAGGTAAAGGAGTTAACATCTCAGAAACTCCAGTAAGAACTAAAGCTATACCTATATTTCCTGCAAATGCAGCGAAACTAAATGCTCCAGAGGCAGTTGCAAATCCTCCTCCTAGACCCCCTGGTCCTAGACCAAATCCTACAGTTGGATTTATTATTGCAAATCCGATAAGTACAGCACCTAATAATATCTTCCCTAATCCTCTACCAGCACCAGTTATTACAGGAATTAAATGTATATCCTGTTGTCCTATGGGATCTCCTAGTTCAGTTTTATCTAATTCATAATTTCCAACTTTTAACTTATAGTATCTATCATTCATGTGCTGCTCAATTCCAGGGAAATTATTTATTAAAAAACTCATTGCATGAGCTAGTGTATCTGCTTTTATTTCAAATTCTTTATGTCCTACAAACTTTGCAAGCTCTCCATATAATTTTATTTTACGAAGCATAACGATACCTCTTTCCTGTACATTTTAATAACCACGGAGAATATGGTTCTCTACAAGATAGTCTATCGGTTAAATGATGTAATACCTCATCTCCAAGAAAAATAGCTACATGATTTAAAGTTGAATCTAAAATACTCATCAGTAAAACATCTCCAGATTGTAACTTTTCATCTGGCCTTAGTTCTCTAAATCCTGTTCGCCACGCATAACTTTCAAATAAAGGATCTTTCATAAACTCTTCTGGAGTGATTGGCCTTTCATAATCTTTCAACTTTATTCCTTTTTCTTGATTGTAGTAATCACGAACCAGAGACCAGCAGTCCGTTACTCCCCATACCCATTGACGGCCAAGTAAAGGTGCTTTGTAGCCACACGGCTCATAATATCCCCATTGCTTTGTTTTTGGATTAACTATGTGCCAAGGTAATCCACTTTGTTCGCAACTAATTTTATCTGCCTGACTAGCTATAGGGGGAGTTGATGGGTGGCTATGAACAATAGCAACTATATCTCCTAGATTATCTGCTTTTACATAATCTTCTGGATCTAAGATAAAACATGAATATGCCGATATAGAAAGATTACGGCAAGGATAATATCTTTCTTTGCCTCTAATATTCAACAAAAGACCAACAGATTCTTTTGGATCTTCTGTTTCAGCATGATTAAGTGCAGCTTCTTTCCAGTTCATGCTATAACTGTGCCAATAGAAGGAAATTCTGCTCTAGTGCATTGTCTATTGGGTGCTCGTATTCCCGCAAGATCCAGCACTGAAGCCAGTTCAAATTGCACAACTTCTCTATTTTCTGCTGATTTTCTATCTATTTTGTATATTTCCTGTGGAAACTCAGCCGTAGAGTCTGGTGTTCCGTAAGGATTTATGTTTCCAGGAAAGTTAACAGCATCTAAAAACCTAGCAAGAGTTCTGATTCTAGTTACAGTTGCACCTGTCAAATCATTTCCAGTAGTTGTATTATTTACTGTCAGTAATATAGATGTAATTGTTCCTAACGCATTACTGACACTAAGAGTTGGGCGAGGTAACTGACCTTTTGTAAAAGCAAATCCTTCAGCTTTTACTGGAAATCTAAGATATTCATTTCCCGCCCATACTACTTTTCCATTATCTTTCAAAGAAGAACCAGCATGAAATCTATAAACTGTGGTCGCCCCATGTAAACTGTTGTCTAAGGCTAGTGTAAATAATTCTATTACTGATGACGGGTTTATATTCTGGAGATTGCTAACGATAGCAGCACTACTCATGGTTCAAACACCTCTCTAAATGTTGTCTGGATTGTAGCTCTATTGTTATATGGTATAGATTTTGACCAATTTTCGCAAACATACTGTCCAGCACCAGATAAAGTAATCGAAACATTACCACTGTTTGTAGCACTGGCAGCAGCAGTAACAGTAAAAACATTTGAATCAGTAACCGAAGCGACAAGAAATGTACCATCAGTCGCAGATCCAGTTGTGTAATCAATAGTAAGTTCATCTCCTACAGCCACACCATGACTTGAAATTGTGATTGTTACTGTAGTTCCTGACTGAGAGTAAGTTCCTGTTTTGGTAAAGCCTTCTCCTGGTGGAGTAAATGTGAAGCTGGCACTATCGTTGGCACGACTATCAAGGAAGCCTTCTATCGTATCTGCATCTGTTTCTGATACCTCGAAAGTAAAATTATAGACTTTTGGATTTTGATGGGCAGCAAGTCCAAATAATATTCTGTGTTCGTAGCCATCAGCGAAACGAACAGTTCTAGTATTTGGTCGTGATTTCTTTTGTTGCCCGTATGTTGGTGTAATTGATGGAAATGTAGCCATTATGCAAGTAAACCTCCAGGTCTTTTTTGCTTAATTAATTCTGATTCTATCGCTGCTGACAATGCAATGCCTAACTGCCTTCCCTCTTCTTCATCTCCTTCTACATTAGATCCCGAAGCATCTACATTTACAACAACATTTGTTGAACCGCCAAGTGCATGGTTTGGAATTATAGTTCCTGCACGATTAGGAACAAAAAGTTCTGGGCCTCTTTCTCCTACTAATGAAGCTCTACCTACAGGTGGATTTCCTCCATTTGCA
>VTLG01009029.1_pt1 | contig 14279 bp, 30 predicted proteins | sample 4694571 | NCBI WGS metagenome assembly VTLG01 (sample SAMN12604809, study PRJNA352737) | marine metagenome | biome: ENVO:00000447; feature: ENVO:00000209|ENVO:00000569|ENVO:01000036; material: ENVO:00002151; isolation source: viral sequences binned using virsorter ...
TTTATCTTGACTTTCATATAATATAATAGAAAAAGTTAATATTTAGTTTACTGTACAAAGTATCTTCCTGCATTTGGATTATCTAAGTGATAGATAATGTTGTATCTTATTCCGTCTATAGCGTGATTGTAATTGTCCACGTATAATTTAGAACCCTTATCTGCGTATACATAATTGTTCAATTCTTTAGCTATATTAGTAGACTCAGGACTTACTATTAATTGATAGTCTTGCATTCTAGTAATACCACTTTCAATAGTTCCTTTTTTAACAGGTCTTATATTTACACCTAAATGCTTGAGGTCTGCAATAAGTCTTGGTTCTGCGGAATCAGCAATTATAAGTTTATCATCTACTTTGTCTAAGACTATCTTTGCTAGTTCTTGACTCTTTAATCCATTACGATAGATATGTTCTTTTAAGTAAATCTTTTTATGCTTCTTATCAATAGCAATTTCTGTAAGACTGTCAGGGTCTATACTAAAGCCAAAATCCATTCCGCAAGAAGTCTGTAAGTCATCAGGATTAAATTCACCTATTGACCAATTCTCAAAGACAACTCCTTCTGCTTTATCTAACCACCCTCCAAGTATTTTGTGAGTATACTTTTTAAAGTTTGTATGCTTTATGCTCTTAATACGCTCTAGGAAGCTCGTAGAGAGATTATCTTTATTATCTAGGTATGTACTATGGATATAACATACATTGTCTCTAACGCCATTAAAACCACCTTCAACGCCTTTGCTTTCAAAGAACCTATCATATATCCAATGTTCTTTAGTAACAGGATTCAATATTAATATGATTCTATTCTGTATGTCCTTTTCTCTAATACTAAGGTCTATTGTATCAAAGATGTTTTCGTCTATAAGTTCTTCAGCTTCATCTAATACCCAAGTTGATATTCCCTGCAAAGATTTTAAACTAGCTGTTTGGTTTCCTGCTGAAGTTCTTATACCTCTAAATAAAATGTCTGATTGATTGCTTGTGTTTAATACTTCTGCTTTATTAATACTAAAGACTTCATCAAATCCTAGCAGCCCTATCTTTTCTAAGAACTCAGGAATGATTGATAAGTGAGCTGATGTCATAGTGTATCTTGTAAAGAGTATTCTAATACCCTTTGTCATAGTTAGTAAAGTCAAGAAGACTGTAGCTGCATAAGACTTTCCTGAACCTCTACCGCCTGTGATTATGAAGTAACGGCAATCCGATTCAAATAAAGGATTGTATTTCTTATTCAGTATCAGTTTCTACAAATGTTATAACAGGCATATTGATTGCTTTATCTCCTGAAGTTATATCTACTCTGTTTGTTTCGTTCCAACCAAGTCTAGTCTTAGCAGCGTGTATTACAACTGAAGGTACTTTGTCTTTTACGCATTCATAATACTTTGACTTAATAAAGTCATTCTCAATGTTTTGTACTTCTGATACTGCCTTAGCAAATTCTTCATCTTCTTGTAACCACTTATAGAAGTTTGTTCTTGATAAGTCGCAAGCCTTTAAAGCAGTAGTTATTACTCCTAGACTTGACTCTAAAGCTTTGAGTATTCTCTCTTTGTTGATTTGTGTTCTATTTTGTTCCATATTAAAATAATTTTATTATATTTGCCTAGACTTAATAAGTGGACTATCTTGATAAGTATAAGCTAAAAGTTTCTAAATTGCCTACTCTCGTGAGTGGGTTTTTTAGTTTATCTTCTCTGCTTTTAGTCCTGTAAATTGTTCCCATCTGTTTATTATTACATCACAATACTTTTCATCTAATTCCATTCCATAACATTTTCTATTTAGTTTCTCTGCTGCTATTAGTGTTGAGCCACTACCTAAAAATAAATCTAAAACTAATTGGCTCTTTATACTACCATCCTTTAGCCCTTTTTCACAAAGCTCTATCGGCTTCATTGTTGGATGTAATTCATTTTTAGAAGTTCTTTTAATATCCCAAATATCCATACCATTATTTCCGCCATAAAAATTATGCTCATCCACCCATCCATAAAAAATAGGTTCATACTTACTCATATAATCACTATTACTTAGAGTGTGGTTTCCTTTATTCCATATAACTAACGACCTACATTTTAATCCCACCCTATTTAAACTGTTATAAAATTTACTTATTCCTAATCTGTAAAAAGTTATATAAAAAGCACCTCTATTAAAATCTTTTATGTTGGTATTTATTTTGTCTAAAAAATCATCTCCTGCCTGTTCAGACATTTTATCGTTTTTAATTTTTCCGTGTTTTGCATTATAGCTCTTAGAACCATCTGCGTGAATTCCTCCACTAAAATCCATTCCATAAGGAGGGTCTGTAAATACCATATCAGCTTTTTCTCCATTCATTAGTTTTGCAACATCATCTGAACTTGTGCTATCTCCACACATTACTCGGTGTTCTCCTAGCTGCCAAATATCACCACGCTTTACTTTGCTTTCTTTTACTTCAGGTATTTCATCATCATCTATTAGTCCTGCTTCAGGTTCTTTATCATCTTCATTTTCCCATACATCTAATCCCCATTCAGCAAGTTGAACACTATCCCATTCATTAGCTAACATATCCCATTCCCATTCTCCAAAGCCTACATTGTCTTTAACTATAAACTCTTTCTTTTGCTCTTCAGTTAATCCTTCTGCTATTTCTATCCATACTTCTTTAAGTCCAGCATCTTTACTAGCTCTTAATCTCATGTTTCCACCCAAGACCATCATGTCCTCATCAACTACAATGGGTCTAAGTTTTAACATCTCAGGAAACTCTTGTATTGACTTTACTAACTTCTTAAACTTATCGGTCTTAATGACTCTAGGGTTTAATGGATTCCCTTTTATCTTGTAGAGCTTAACTTGTTGTTTCATAGTATATAATAGAATTTGTTGTTATTTATTTAAAAGTCTTCATTGATACCTCTTTCCCCTACGAGTTTTTCTTTAGCTCCATCCCATAGCATATCACGTCTTTTACTTAGTGATGGTTCTGTACGTTTAAGATTAGGCATTCCTTCTTCAGGTTCACTATCCATATACTTACCACATTCACATAGAGCTTCTTTAGCAACCCATTTATCTTTAAGAACTATTGTTACTTTACCTAAGTCCTTTTCTTTACCGCATTTACAAACATACTTTGTCATTGCGCTAAGCCACCTGATTCAATATCACTCTTCTTAAAGAGTTTATCTAACTCAAAGTGTAAATGGTTTATTGCTTTCTGTATATCTTGTTCAGCAGGATTACCTTCTTTCTTTCCTGCTCTCAGTAAGTAGCTTACTGCTGTTCCTACATTGTAAGACAAGTTAAAGTCTTCAACTATTTTACGAGCTGAGTAGCCATACTTAGTTCCTGAATAGTAACTTGGTTCTGTTGTTGTTTTATAATCTATCGGCATCATCTAATTTTTTTAAGTTAGTGTATAGTTTATTATTATTGTTTCTGTTTAATATATGGTCTATAACTAAAAGAACAATTGCACTTACTGCAAACACTAGAATTATTATTAATATTATTTGCATTGTTCTAAGAGTTTTAATAGTTGTTGGCTAGTGTAGATTCTATCATCACCACTATAATTTTCATAGATACAAGTAAAGTTTTCGCCTTCATCTTCATTGTGTTTCCAAGTCCAAAGGCTTTTCACATTCTTTTTAATATGAAACCTTAAGACAGATTTTATTGATTTGTAAGTTTTTTTATTCATTGTATTTGTTATATAGTTTTTTTATTCCATCAAAACAAGTTGATATACAAGAACCACAATTAGTTCCTGTTCCATAGTTTGTCATATAGATTACATTGTACAAAGTTATCATTCTTTTTTTAGCATCAACATTTTTTGCTCTTCCTGTTTTTAGATCATCCCAAATATCCAATACTTCTTCTATCAAATGTTGAGGTAAATCATCAGGAGCTTTTAATACCTCTGTTGTCTTTAGCCAATAAGACTGCGGACATTCTTGACTACTGATTCGTGCCTTCAATTTCATAAAACATAAACACCTTTTACAATTTCCTGTAGGCTTAAAATAGTACACGCATTCTTTACAGATTGCAAGACGTTCTTCATATATTTCATTAGATACAAAGAACTTATTCATTCAACTTCTTTTTAAGTATTTCCCTGACCTTATCTATTGTAGTAAAAAGACTGTTCCTACTTATGCTAGTCTTAGCCGCTAGGGAGTCTAAAGTATTTCCCTCGTAATAATAAAGTTCAAATACTTTCTTATCATACCAAGTGAAGTCTGCATCTTCTAAAGCCTTGTCAATTTCTTCTAGCTTTGTCCATTGGTAATTATCTACTTTTTCGTTTGGAAGGTTTGCAATATTTCTATTATTAGCAATACTATATGCCAAATCATCATTACAACTAGTATAGCTAGTAGCGAAAGAAGCGCTGTCAATATGTGTATAATACTTTTCATATTTATAAAAAAAATTAGACCTCGTACTTGTTAAAGCTCTTCTTAATGCTACTGCTCCATACTTTGTAACTCCTTCTATTCCGTCCTTATCATAAATAGCCTTTAAGGTATTAGGGTTCATCTGAAGGAAGTAGAGCATTAACTCCTGAACTGCGTTATCAATTTTATTCTTATCAGTTGTAAGACCATAAGCCATTGTAGTAAACTTATCTGATAGCTTTGCTATTTCTGCATAAATCTCAGTCATCTTCAGGGTCTATTGTGTCAATCTTATTTACTGTTTCTTGTAGCATTTCATCTAAGACCACTTTGTATGCTCTGAGGATTGCCCTGTTCCCTTTAGTTTCTAAGGCTGCAAAATAACCATTAGTTGCAACTGATACATTAATAGGAATTATCATAAGCCAATCAAAAAAATTATGCTCCTTAGTTCCGACTCCGTAAGAGTTGTGATATTCTAAAATTAAATCTAGAACCTCTAAGTAGTTTTGGTATCTTGCTTTTGTGCTTGTTTCTTTTGTAAACTCTTTACACATTAACAAATAAGTTTCTATTGCTTGTTTGTGTTTTTCATTTGCGTAAATCGTTTTCTGCATACGCAAACTTAGAATAAAAGTTTACTCTATTCCCTTTTCTTTTTTCAAGTTTTTAACAGCCGATTTGTAATAACCTATCTTATCTTCATAATCAACTCTAGACATCTTTAATGTTTGTCTTGACTTTAGCTGTAATTCTTCAGCAGCACCATCTCCATATTTAGCATCTAAATTTAATCCAAATTTATATTGTTCGCCTTGACCAAAAAGATTATCAGCAGGAGATTGTGGTTGTACGTTAGCTTCACACCACCGAGTAGATAATCTTTTCCTAGACATAAAATGACCTGCATGAATACTCTTGTAGTGATAAACCCTTCCTGAAGTGAAACATTGTACCATGCCTTCATCAGTTGCATCTCTAAGTCTTATGAAAAGACTAAACCATTTATCTAGTTCTTTTTTAAGTTTGCTTATTGACTTCATATATTTGTATAAGATTTTCTATTTCATCTCTTGGAATAAATCCTGACTGATGTATTACCATATGAACCATAGAAGGCACTGCAATTAAGTTATCTATCTTATTGTTATTATGATTAAAGTCAATGTGATGAATCTCCCAATTATAAGGAATTTTCCCTATATTTTGTTCATATAGTTTTCTGTAATTAATTAACTTCATACCCTAAGTCTTTCTTCCATTGGTCTTGTATAGTTTCTTTTCTAACCTTATAAAGTTTACCTCTAAGGTCAGGATGTTCTTCTTGTAGCTTTCTTCTCATTCTTTCAATAGTCTTAATGTTAGTCAGTTTACTATCAGCAAACATCTTCATAAATTCAAGCCCATTTATTTCAGTAGGGTCTATGTTCTTTTTCTTTAGTTCATTAAACCAATAGGTAGCTATCAGCTTAGGGTCACTATCTCGTAAATGAGGTTTCTGTACTAGCAGGTTTTTTACTATGTCTTTTGTTTTCATATCTTATTTGTTTTCGTTTATTTTGTATATGTTTTAATGGTTGTTCAAATCCAAACTGCATTTCAAACGAGTTACATTTATCAGGGTTGTAGAGTTTTACTTTTGTCATTTTATTTTTTCATAAAATATTACTACCATACTATCGTGCATTCCTGGTTTGTCTTCTACATATTCACCAAAAGTATTAACACCTTTGAATTTAATTCTTTTAAAAACAAATCTAATTTCTTGCTGATTTGGTAAAATATGATTATGAAACAATTTTGTAGAAGTTGAAACAGGTAAAAGCATTACACATAGTTTTCCTTTTTTACTTTCTTCTATTGCTTTTATTACAAATGCTTCTTTTAGTTTTCTTGAATATGGTGGATTTATAAAATTACGCTGCCCCCAATCAATTTTTAATCCATTCCATTTTGTTGTATCATGCTGTAAAGGACAAGGATCAAAATCAAAATTAAATTCATCATTAAGTTCTTTGTATATATAATCAGGAGTAGACCAATCATCTACATGGTTTATGTTTCTGTTTTTCATTTTATTTATTTTTTAATCATGATGTATTCCATGATCAACCTCTTCATCTGTCCAATTATTAGACAGTTCTCCTACAAGTTCGGTATCGTTCCAAATATCTAAACTACTCCAAATAGCAAATTTCTCATTGTCTGTTGTTGCATTCTTTAAGGCATTATAAGTTGCTTCATCTACCTTATAATATTGCTCTTCTTCAATCGTTTGGATTGTTTTATATACTAATACTTTTGTTTTCATCTTAATAGTTTTAAAGGTTCTTGATAATAAGGTACGTTCTTTTGTTTTAAAGTTTCTGTCTGATAAGTTGCATCATCTATTACTTTCTTATGAGCATACGTCCATTTGTAAAAGGTTCGTATATTTAAAAAGGGTTCATCTTTTCCAAATCTTACACCAAGCCTAAAGGCATCAACTACTTGGTTGAATGTCATTTTACCAAATCGTCTTTCTCTAATTAAGTCCTGAGCAAATATCTTACTCAGACTAGCTAGACTTTTAGGGTCTGACTTGTGTCCTATTTCAACTGATGTCTTTGCTATCAAGTCTAATACTTTTTCTGTAAGCTCTTGTAAGTTTTCTTGTTTAAGTGGTTTCATAATAATTTTTTAGCTTCTTGCCAAGCATTGATTTGAGCATCTAGCTTTGACATTGTTGATTTTTTAATCTCTCTACGTTCCCAAGTCCTTACAGCAGCTTTCCAATCTTTCATCTTATTTTTACCTATCATAAAGTTTTTGCTTTCGTAAAAATCTATAAAGGCTTCTGCATCTATATTATTCTTACGCAAGATACAATAATTTTTAACTTCATCTAACTTAGGTTTTTTAAAGAGAGCCTTTTTATTACTATCTGTAAGATTAGTATTAGATATATTTATATTAGTATTATCTGTAAACTTTTCTTTACTAGGCAAGTTAACCAAAGTTATCACCCTTGTATCTATTTCTTTACTACCTTGTTTATATATGTTAACACGCTTTATATAGTTATTATCTTCTAAATTCTTTAGCCATTTTTGTATTGATACTCTACTAACTTCATAAAGCCTACAAAAGTATTGAGTTGAAGCTGTGCATTTACCATTCATATTACATAGTGCTGTTATCTCTGCATAAAGAAGTTTAGAATTTGGTGTCAGCTTTTTGTTGTATCTAACCTCAGCAGGAATAACAGCGTAATAGTTTGGTTTAGTCATATAATCTTAATCGTGTAATGATAATTTTTGAGAACAAACTTAATAATTTCTAATTGATTACTGAAGTCAAAGTAAGAAGTTTTTATTTTACATTTAACCTTATCACTTTTTACTTCTAATATTACTTGTGAATGTTTAGGGGTTTTAGATTCCTTAACTCCATTTTTAAGTAAATAGCTTTTCATAAAATCACCATCTAAAAATACCTCTCTATCTTCATCTAGGCTTTTATAAGCCTTATAGACTTTCGTGAAGGCATTTCTATAAATCTCGCAATTTGAATATTTATCCTTATGAGTATGTTCATAGTGATAGATTAAAGTTCTATGCCTTTTAAATGCTTTAGCAATTATTTTTGGATGTATAAGTTCTTCAGTTCTACCTATATAAGCTGCTATTGCTCGTGCCACTTGTAGTGGTCGCTCTCTGCTTTTTAAAGCGAGATCATCTTTTGTAAACCCTAAAACTCTAGTAGTAAGTTCACAGATGTATCTAAAGTTATCTTTTTCTATCATTAGAATGGCATGTCTTCGTCAGTAGGAGCTACAGTTTCTTCACCCATCTTAGCAATAAACCAACCATCTATATTATGGTAGTATCTTCCGTTGTATTCTCTTGAAGATAAGTTGATTGAAACATTGACCTCTGATCCTTCTTCAATATCTCTTAGGTTTTTAATCTTATCACCAAAGAAACTAACTGCCACTTCTTTGTTAAAAGTAGCTCCTGTTTGTTCTATTAAGATTGATTGTTTTTCCCAAGACTTTCCTGACTTAGATGTTCCTGTTTCTCTGTCTAGTTTTTTTGTAAGTTTTCCTATTATTTGCATTGTTTTTTATTTATTAATTATTACTCTTTTTAAAATCTTCTGCTTCATCTTCACCGAATACTCCAAGCTCATAGAACCCTGTGAGTTTTAATACTGCACGGCTCATAGCTCGTTTCTCTGCCATTTCCATAACATACCAAGTGTTACAGTTACCATCTTTGAAGCCACCCTTTAAAGCTGAGCCGAATGTTTGTATAAATGTTTCGGTTTCATCTTTCTTTGCGTGAGCCTTAACTACACAAAAATCTTTCTCACATTTTATGACTTCATAGTCAATTTCTATCCCTTCTATTGCTTGAATCTTATCAATACCACTTCTTGTAATAATGACATAGTGTTGATGTTTAAAGACATCATCTGGAGTTAGTCCGTAGTGGTTATACTTCTCCTTAATTAGTTCTGTTTTCATATTTAATAATTTAGTTAGTAATTTTGTTCAAAAATATAAAATTTATTTAGCTTTTATATATTTTGTTAATTGTTTTTTAATATACTTTAAATGTTCTTCATCAATCCATTCTAAAAAGTTATAAGAATCAAAACAGATTTGAAAGTCTTTACCATATTCATCTGTACCTCTTAGATAGACTTCATTTTCGTGTGCTTGGAATGTATTAATATCATTCATTCTCTTGTGTATTAGTTCTTCTTCCATTATTTCAAATTTAAAATTATAGCTCTTTTATTTATTTTATATGCTTCTTTGTATTGCTTGAGCTTTTTAGCAATAATTTTATTCTGTTCTTTATTGTAATGAAATGAGCCTGGCTTTTCAATCTCATAAGTATAACACTCATCAAGATTAAGTTTTGTCAAAGTACAGATGTCTTTAAAGGCTGCATCTATTTGTTTTTGTGTGCCAAATATTCTAACTGCTGTACTGATTTCTTTGATGTCATTGTCAAAGCAATAGAGTTGGCTATCCCATTTAGAAAATGTCTTGTATTCTCCATTAGGATAAAAGTAGTAGTCCTCGCATTTTAATTCCATTAGTAATTTAGGTGTATGTGTAGCAATACTGAAGCTACTGTTAATACTATCAGAGATGTATATATTACCCAAGCAGGTATTCTATCTATAAATCTTTTCTCTGTGTTTTCTATCTCATATTTCTTGTAGTCATTTTTGAATACAAAGGTTGCTAGTTCTTGAGCATTCATAAACTGAACTGATTTTGTTAGCTTGTGAGTTACTTTGTAGTCTGCTCCTGTTGTAATGTTTAGATTTTTCATTTCTATTTTTTTAATTAAACTTAGGGCAAAGATAAAAAGAATATTTAGATTAACAAAGTTTTAAACTAACTTATTTATAAAGTTATTAACAATTTAAAGGTTTGTATCTAGCAGCGACTTTAGGTGTTGTCTAGTATATAGGGGTCAAAAAGAAAAGAAAGTGCCTTAGAGGCGTAAAGGGGGGGGTCTATAATGGCATTAAAAGGTTGATAGGTAGCTGACCATTGTTTAAGACTACAGCACAACCAACAGCAGGACGTCTGCCATACTTAGCATAAGCCATTGCATAAGACTTATGATTAATGCCTGAGCCTACTTGAGTTCCGTAAACTCTGAAGTTTTTACCGACATAATGTTCTGTATAGCATTGCGTATGTAAATGCCCTTGTACGGTGTTCATCATATCTGCACGACATTTAGTCCTAGCCGTTCCGCCTTCTCCGTGTATATATTGTACATCATCTTGTTCAAAGCGTTCTACAAAATCCCAATTAGGAGTTCCTAAGACTTCTTTGTAAGACTTAATCCATTTACTTGGAATAGCTGAGGTTTGAGCTTTACGCATTATAATTCTGTCGTGATTTCCAATGATTACTTTTGTACCTACTTCATCAAAGGCGTTGTACCATTTAGATATTTTAGTTATAGCTAATTCTAATTCATCTGCACCACCCATACCATCTGCTGAAGTTTCGTGATATGAGCTGTAGTGGTTATCAATCACGTCTCCGATGAATATAGTTTGTGAGCAATTAAATGTTTCATATTGCTCTAAGCACCAATCAAGGTAGCCATCTAAACAAAAGGGTTCGTGCAGATCTCCTATGACTAGAACATTTCTAGTTTCAGTTTCTCGCATCTTTTGAATAGCGGCTACCTCGTGAGGTTTTAATCTGTAACGATTATTTTTTAGTGTCGGCAATTGCTTGACCTAAAATTAATACACATGCAGTTTGCCAAACTGTTTCAGCAACCTCTGCACCCCATCCAAATTTCGTCATTAAGATAGGAACGACTACTCCTGTTAAACCGTAAACGAACTTACGTGAGTTCAGAATTTTGTTCATTAAAACATTTGTTATCCAATTTTTCATTTTATTTATTTTTTAAATTATTAATTAAAGTTTATAAGACAGCCCTACATTAAAAGAACCTTCACCATCTTTTGTTGTGTAGTTTGGTTCTACATAAAGCTGTTCCCAAACATTTACTGACATACCAACTCCTAATGTCATATTGTCTGCTGCATCTTCTGTAGGTGTTTGAACTGACAAATACATATCATCAGTTAGAGAATACCTCCCTACAAAATCATAGTCATCACCATTCTTTTGTAATCCTACCATTAGATCATCACTTACTTGGTAGCCTAAACCTAAGTTATGAGTAAAACTATCCATACTCCAACTAGCACCTTCTTCTGGTGTGTTGATGCTGCTCATTACTCTGAATTGTGCTGAAGCACTTAAACAAAATAATGCAATTACTGTTGTTAAAATTGTTTTTTTCATTTTATCTATTTTTGATTATTAAATTAATATTTGTTCCGCCTAAATTAATGATTTCTTTCATCAGTAAATCCATAGCCAAAACAGAATTTTGAACAAAGTCTTGTTGAGTTCCTAAGCCTACTAGGATACATCCGCTTGTGTCTTTTGCTGAATTACCTCTATGAAAAAGTATCCAATCTCGGTTTGGTACATCTTGAACTAGAAGGTGCAAGTAATCTCTTGTAGCTGATTCTCTTGCTAGTCTTAATCTTACCTTGTACTCACCTTCAGGAATACAAGATATATTTCTTTCGTTATTTATATAAGGATTTTCTAAAGTATCACACATACGTTCTCCGTTTAAGAACAATTCACCAATGGTAGATTCTTCTGTAAATGTATCTCTTATGATAAGAAGATTGATTGTTGCCAAACTAGATGGAGTAGGTTGCGTACACTTTAACCCCTTTAATTTCTTTAATAAACTTTCTAAGCACTTTATCATCTCTTATAACTTCTTTTTTATACTTAGGGTTATTGCTGTTGAGTTTTCGTTTCTTAGGCATTATCTATTTTTTTTATGATACCACCATTTGTCTACAGTATAGATTATTGAAATGACTAAAAGTAAAATCTTTAGTAAGACTTCTAAATTAGTGAAGGTTGTTATGCTTAGGATTACGCTGTTTACTCCTAGCACTTCCCCTACTTCCTTTGTTATCTGTTTGAGTGGCATTGATATATGTCTTTAGTTTAGTTATGTTCTTTGGTTTTGTTTTGTAGTGTTTCTTCATTAATCTCCTGCGCTTAAAAAGTTTCTTAACGTAAGTTTATTCCCTTGTGGTGGCGTTTCAAGGTTCATTCCTGCATAATAGTTTTCAGTTGATGGTGATACATCAGATCCTGAATTTGTATTGTAATCAGGGAAACTAGCCGTATTGTTTCTTATGTAGTCTATTAATCTTTCTCTGTAGTAGGACGCTGTATTTAAAACTTCCTCTCTAAGATGTTGAGCTTCGCTCTCACTTAAAGCCGTTCCCGTTTCTGAGGTCTTAGAATAGATGTTCCCATTCTCCACCTTAAAACGTAGATAAGGAATAGCGTGATACAGACTATATCCTGGCAGCATGTCTCCAATGTAATCATCAACTAAAGTCTTGTCTGCTCCTGCTAAAGTTCCTGCTACAATTTCAGCTTTTAAATATGCTGTTAAGTCCGTTCCTAATGCGGTTTCTACATAGAGCTTCTGTGCTTCACGTACAAACGGAAGTAAGATGTCTACGTCTACATTAAGATTGATTGCTGTGCTATCTTTTAGCTTTGCTTCTGATATAAAGAGTACGTATCCCATAATTATCGTGGTTCTAAAAATCCGTTATTTTTCATTCTTTTTGGTGGTCTTGCTACTAGCTTATCATTTCTTTCTGCTGTAAACCCTTCCGATAAAGCCTTAGTGTAAGATATTGCTTCACTTGGTTTTATGTTACTCTTAGCACCTCTTAGAGATGTCTTATAGATTTGTCTTAACCAAAAATGGTGACAGTTACCACCACCTTTATAAAGCCATATACTATAAGTAGCTGCGCCTCTAGGCCCCCAACCAGGATTTACTGCTCTATCACCCATTTGCACTATATCTTCTTTTCTATAAACTTTTCGAGCCGAACTCATTAATTTACAAAAATCTCTTGTAGGGCCTGATTGACTTAAAAAGTTATCTTGAGTATAAACATATCTAACTTTGTAAAACTCATTATCTTCTTTATTTGTTCCATCCTGCTTACTTCTAGCATTTGGTCTTGCTGTTCCTGTTGAAGCTAGTTCTGTTTTGTTATTAGCTAAATTATTAAGCTCTACTTCAAAGTCAAAGTCTTGATGTTCTCCGTCTACAATTTCTTCATCTACTATTTCCCAATCTTCAGGAATATCTTCACCGAACTCTTCAATCCAACTTTCTAGTTCTGTCTTTTCTGTTTTACTGAAGTCTACTGTTTCATCAACTACTGCTTCTTCATCACCTAAAGGTTCAAGCCCAAGTTCTTCACGTATTTCATCTTGAGTCATAACCTCTCTGATAGTCTTAGAATCAAATTGAACTGTAATAGGTTTAAGCTGTACAAACTGAACAGGCATATCCATATTGTTAATTTGAAATATCTTTCTTAGCTGTTTAACTAATTGGTCTTGGAACGGCTTAATTACGGTATTGAGATAGAAATTTGCGGCGTTGATAATCTCGTCTGTATTGCTTGAAAAACCGTTAGCAGTATCTATACCCATAAGAGTCTTAGAAGTTACTCTATGACCGCTTAAAATGTTGCTAGTGAGCAGTTCTTGGAGTGCGAGGTACTGCTTATCCAAATCTGAAGGAGTTATTGCTTGTATTTCAGGTGTTCTAGTCTTATCGTCTGAGAACGTCAAAATGAACTTCCCTGCATTGTTCTGTCCTGTGAACTTATCACTAAGACTTTGTTCTATTTGCATTCTTTCTTCTGCTGTCGGTATGCCGTTACTGAAGTTCACCATAAAAGAACCTGAGAATCCTGAACTGATTGCGTTGAGATGATACTCAGAAATTCTTGCATCTATAAGACTCCAATTATTGCAACTAACGTAGTCAGGTGTATAATAAGAATTCATATTAGGACTATAAAGACCTGAATACATAATCTGATTTGCTGAAGTTCTATCATTAGCATTAAAGGCAGGAACATAATAAGGTTTGTTCTGTCTAGTGTTTGTCCAATCTGAAGAAATGTAATATCCTGGAGTCTTTCCAAATTCATCAGGCCTAGCACATCTTAATTTAGAAACATCTACGTGATAGACTTCAGCGATTTGAGTCCTATCCTTTGACCACACTATATTCAAAGCGAACCCTCCCTGTAGTTTGAAGTCAAAAGATAGTTTCTTAATAACTTCGTGTAGGCTTTCATTTCCATTAGCTCTATTCATAAAGTTCTCAAGTTTTACTCTAGCTTCTAAATCTCTTTCATCTTCATCTTCAATTATAAGGTCTTCACCTGCAATCATCTCAGAACTAGAATTTA
>VTLG01015238.1_pt1 | contig 14277 bp, 24 predicted proteins | sample 4694571 | NCBI WGS metagenome assembly VTLG01 (sample SAMN12604809, study PRJNA352737) | marine metagenome | biome: ENVO:00000447; feature: ENVO:00000209|ENVO:00000569|ENVO:01000036; material: ENVO:00002151; isolation source: viral sequences binned using virsorter ...
ATTTGCCTAATAAAAAACAAAAAGATAAAACACATTGTACTGATTGTGATATAAAACTTACTAAAGAAACACAAAAAGTATATGGTGGTGTTAAATATGGTCAATGCAAAAAGTGTATTATTAAAAAACAAAAAAAACATAATGATAAAAGACAAAAAGCAATTAAAGACAATAAATGGTTCTGATGAAAGATAAAGAACGTAAAATATTAAAGAACTTAAATAACTTTTTTTTAACAGATATATTACAAGAATCTATTTATGAATATAATAGATATGATGCAGAGAATGACCATTATATTGTAGAAATTAAACATAGAGATAAATTTTATCAGGATACTATAATAGAGTTTGATAAGTTTAGTTATAATCTTTTATATGCACAGTTAGCTAAAAAACAATTTATATATGCAGTACAAATGAATAATAAAATATACATATTTAACATATCAAGGTTAGTTGCATCAGGATTTACATTTGATTGGATATGGAAGATGATGCCTAAACAAACAGAATTTGCCGATAAAAAAGAAATTAAAAAACTAATAGGATATATAAACATAAATGAAAGTGTTAAAGAAATATACGCAAAATGATATAATAACATTACCTAACAAGATAGAATCAAGAAATATACTGGATAGAAAACATTGGGCTGTTAAACGTAGGTCAAAAAAGATATGGGCCTTGTTAGTTAGAAATCAAATGAAACTAAAAAAGATTAGAGAAAGTGAAGTAGGTGAAAAATTTAAATTAACTATTATTAGTTACAGAAAGAAATTACTGGACTATGATAATTTAGTAGGTGGTGTTAAACAACTATTAGATGCTTGTAGTGATGAGAAATTAATATGGGACGATGCACCAAAATATCTTGATTTGAAAGTAGAACAGTATAAAAGCAATAAATATGAAACAATAATCATTAGAGAAAAAGTATAAAAGATTTTTAAAATTCATATATTATCTTATATTACAATACTGATATATGGCTAAAAATATACAAAATATAAAATATAAAGATATAAACAGTTTAATTTCTGCTGAATATAATCCTAGACAACTCAAAAAAGAACAATACCAAAACATAAAAGAATCATTACAAAGGTTTGGATTTGTTGACCCTGTTATAGTTAATAAAAATAAAGATAGAAAGAATATTATCATTGGTGGGCATCAAAGAGTAAAAGTAGCAAAAGATTTAGAATATACTGAAGTACCTTGTTTAGAATTAGATTTATCATTAGATAAAGAAAAAGAACTTAATATTAGATTAAATAAGAATGTAGGTGAATGGGATTATGATATACTTGCTAATTTGTTTGATTTTAATGATTTGATGGATTGGGGTTTTACTGATGAAGATTTAAAATTGTTTGATAATGGATATGATGATGATTTTAGTCTGCCTGATGGGGACAAAGAGCCATTTAGACAAATAACATTTACTTTATCAGATGAACAATATGAAGTTGTCGAAACAGCATTAAAAAAAGCAAAGAAAAACGATTTTACTGATACTGGTAATGAAAACAGTAATGGTAATGCAATATGGTGGATATGTAATAGTTATGAAGATTAAAGTAAAAGATATAAAATTAAAAGTTATACCTGCAAAATTAGCAAATGATTTTGTTAAAAAACATCATTACTCGGGTAAAGTTGTTCCTAACAGCAAATTGCATTTTGGGGCATTTTATAAAGATATTTTACACGGTGTAATGTCGTTTGGGCCATCAATAAACAAAAAAGGCACTATTAATTTAGTTAAAAACACAAAGTGGAATGGCTTTATAGAATTAAACAGAATGGCTTTTGATGATATTTTACCTAAAAATTCAGAAAGCAGGTGTATTTCTATTGCATTAAATTTAATAAGAAAAAAAGCATCACATATAAAGTGGGTTATTAGTTTTGCAGATGCAACACAATGTGGTGATGGTTCTATATATAGAGCGAGTAATTTTAAATTAGTTGGAATTGCTAAAAATACAGCATTAAGAATTAATCCTGTAACTAAAAAACCAATGCACGTTATACAAGCACATCATTTAAAAAAAAGTACAGAATTTAGAAAATGGAAACCAATTAAAGGTTACCAATTAAAATATATTTATTTTATAGATAAAACTAAAGAAAAAGATTTAACAGTTCCAACAATACCATTTACAAAATTAAAAGAATTAGGTATATCAATGTATAAAGGTAAAAAATTAGGCCTTGATGGTGTAAAAATAGCACAACATACTACCAGTATGAAGGAGGAGGGGCAGTACCTACCTCAAGGCTCCAATTAATATGGCAAGACCAAAGAAATATAATATAGATACAGAACAGGTTGAGAAGTTAGCATCATTTGGTTGTACTAACATTGAAATAGGTTCTTTTTTTGGGTGTTCACCTGACCTTCTTGAGAAGAGTTATTCGGAATTTCTTACAAAAGGTAGGGATAAAGGTAAAATTAGATTAAGGCAGTTACAATGGAAGGCAGCAGAAGCAGGTAGCCATACAATGTTAATATGGTTAGGTAAACAAATATTAAACCAATCAGATAAGCAAGAATTTGAACTAATTAAACCAATATCAGAAATAAACTTTGATGAACTCTAAACCATTAACATTACATAAAGAGAATTACTTTCCTGCTCAATGGGAGTTTCTTACTAATAAAAAGAAAGCACGTGTCAAAAGTTACGTGGGCGGATTTGGAAGCGGAAAAACTCATTCCTTCTTGACGGCCACGTTTATTAATTTAGTTACTAAGAAAAATAAAGATGGTAAAAGTAATGGTTTAATATTATATCCTACATATAACTTAGCAGATTCAGTATTTGTAGAAGCATTTAAAGAAATATTAGAACGTAATGGTGTAGCTTATACATATAACATAGCATCACATAAGTTTAGAACTGTTTATGGTGATATACAGATATATCAAACAAGATACCCACAAAGAATAGTTGGTGCATCATATACTTATGTAGGCATTGATGAATTAGATATTGAAAACTTTAAAACAGCAGAAGTAACTGTACAAAAAGCATTAGGTAGGTTAAGAGGTTGTGATGATGCTGAATTATATATAACAACAACACCTGAAGGATTTGGATACACATACCATCTGATGGTAGAAGAATATAATGATAATAAACTATTAGTACACGGTAAGACAACAGACAATAAATATTTGCCTGATTCATATATACAATCACTTAGGGATAACTATGATGAAAAGTTATTAACTGCATACATTGATGGTGAATTTGTTAATCTAACACAGGGAGCAACATATTATGGATTTAAAAGAGATATACACGTTAAAGAATGTAAGTACAATCCCAATTTACCAATCAGAGTTGGAATGGACTTCAACAATGACCCTTTATCCAGTACAATCTCACAAGTGCAGCCAAATGGTAAAGTACACGTCATCAATGAAGTAACATTATCACACGGTGGTGATGGTGATTTACCAACACAAAGAATGTGTGATACTATTAGAGAAATGTATCCTAATAACATTTACTATGCTTATCCTGATGCAACAGGTGCTGCTAAAAATTCATCAGCAAGGTATTCAGACATAAGTATTATAAGACAGAACAAGTTTATAGTTAAGGTTGCACATATCAATCCAAGAGTTATTAATAGAGTTAATGCTGTTAATAATCAACTATCTAAGAATAATATAGTAATTGATAAGAGATGCAAAGGATTAATAAAAGATTTAGAGCAAGTAACAAATAAAGCAGGTACAAGAGAAATAGACAAAAGTAATCAGTATCTAACACACTTATCTGATGCCTTTGGTTATTTCATTAATTGGGAATATCCAGTAACTAAACCATCAATAGGAGTACAAGAGAGATGATACCAAATATGGCTGAATTAGCAGTATTGATGTCAAAGTTTGACATTAAACAAAAACAAAAAAACCAATGGAAGCAATCACGATATGAAGCATTAGATTATTATAATGGTAATACTTCTGAGTATGTATCACAATATTTTAGTGCATCTACATTAAGTAAAGTAGTAGCAGGAAATATAAACATAACTAAAAGAGTAATAGATAGGATTAGTTTAGTGTATATGCAGCCACCTGTAAGAACTTATACTAAAGATGATGTTACTGACTTCTTTATTGAGAAAGACCAAAAGTTACAAAGGTTAGAACGTATGACTAATTTGTTAGATGCAGTATTACTTAAGCCTGTTTGGAGAACTAAAGATGATGGTTATAACTGTATTGAGTATGATATTATTACTGACTATGAACCTATATTTGGTGATGACCCTTTAAAACCTGAAGCTATTGTTTATCCTATAACATCAAAAGCATCTGTATTAGATACTACGCCTGACTTATGGGCCTACTGGGATAAAGAAAATACATTTACATTTGATGATACTGGTAAGATGTACACTACTGATGACAATCCTGATATGGTTAATCCTTATGGTGTTTTACCATTTGTTGAATGTTTTAGAGAAGGTAAACCTGAGTTTAGTTACTTAGATACTAATGCTTGTAATGATTTAATATCTACAAACTTATCAGTTAATGTATCAGAAACTAATAAAAATGCTAATGTAATGTTTCAATCATTTGGTTATTTGTTTGTTAATGGTAGTGGTATAGATAAAGATACAATGACAGTAGGACAAGATAAGATTAACTATCTTGGTGTAGATGGTAGTATATCAATAGTATCACCACCTAATGCTATACCTGCTTTAGATGGTTCTATACAATCTTCATATAAGATGTTAGCACAAAACTATCATTTGCCTATTAGCTTTGTTGAAGGTACTACTGCACAATCAGGTGTGGCCCTTAAGATGCGTAATATGGAACTAACTGATGACCGTAAATCAGACATAGCAAGGTGGAGAGATATAGAGTTTAAGCTATTTGAATTAGAAAGATTAATGATAGCAGTTGAAGAAGGTAAAGATGCAGGTGATTTAGAAGATGTTGATTTTAGTGAATCGGTAGAAGTATTATCTGATAAAGAGCAACGTGAAAAGTGGGATTGGGAATTATCACACGGTTTAATTGATAAAGCAGATATACTTATGCAACAAAATCCTGATTTAACAAGAGAAGAAGCAGAAGATTATCTATTTGATAGACAGCAAGTAGAAATGGTTGATGCAGATGAAGAAACACCTGAGAATACTTTATTAAGTGCATTACAAAGACCTGTTGAATAATGGCTGAGTATCAAGGCAAGAAAGTTACATTAGATAAACCAAGTAGAATTACTAAAGGTGATGCAGGATATGGTAGAAAGAAATTTAAGGTTTATGTAAAGTCAGGTGATAAAGTAAAGAAAGTTATGTTTGGAGACCCTAATCTTTCTATAAAAAGACAAAGTGATGCTAAACGTAAGTCATTCAGGGCAAGACATAAGTGCGATACTGCAAGAGATAAAACAAAAGCAAGATACTGGAGTTGCAAAATGTGGGAAAAATCAAAGAAAGTATCTGATATAGTATAATGGCTGACCAATCTAACATAGATGATGCTGCATTACAAATAGCTACATTAGTTAATAAAGCAAGAGAAGAATTAACACAAGATTTGTATAACTTAGGATTACAAGCAGATGACTTAAATGCTTTTGCATCAGGAATATTATCATTAGATATTGAAGGTACATTAAGAACTAAACTAACAAATGCTACTACTATATTTGCTAATGCACATAGAGGTGTATTAGAATCAACAATAGGATTTGCAGAAATAGATGCACGTTCACTTGTAACATTTGCACAGTTAAATGAACAGGTATTTGACCAAACAGTTATAAACACAATATCATCACATATTAAAACTGAAGTTATTAAAGGTGTACAGGCAGGTATTCCTGTAAGAGATGTGTTAGATATAGTAGCACAATCATCTATATCAGAATCACAAATAGAAACATTAGTAACTACATCACTTAATGATTATTCAAGAACTGTAACCAATCAGATGATGGATTTAGCACCTGCAAGTACAAAGTATGTATATATAGGCCCTGCTGATGAAAAAACAAGACCTGAATGTTTAGAGTATATAAGAGCAGGTAGGCTAACAAAAAAAGAAATAGAAGCTAAAGGCTGGAAAGAAACATTTGTTAAAGGTGGTGGATTTAATTGCAGACACAAATGGGAAATAGCATCTGAAGTAGGTACATCATTTTATGAAGGTAAAGAAGCAGAAGGGATACCACAATAATGTTAGATATAAAATTCTTTTTAAAAGAAGGCCCTGAAGTTAGGGATAGATATAGAGAACACATATTTGAAGATGCTAAAGATGTATTTGGTAAAACATTTAAAAAATATTCAAAAGATTATGGTGAAGCAAAACGTGCTAATACATTTAAAAGACAAATGAGTAAATATGCTGATTCTACTGCTCCTGTATTAACAGGTGATTTATTAAGAGATTATGGTATGATAGGCAGACCAGTAAACACAGGATTCCAAATAGGATTTGCATCAAGAGGTTCAGTAGTAGAAGAATTAAACAATAGAGGTAGAGTATTAACATCACCTAAACAAGCAATACCTAAATCAGTTGCAAGTTATTTACAAGTGCAAGGTGATAAGTATATTAAAAAAAGTTTAGGGCCTAATACGACTACAAGGCATAAGATAGGAAAAAAATAATACTTTTATAGTATTTAAAATAAATTATATTACAAAGAAGATTTTTCAATAAATATCCACTTAAGGAGTAAAAATGTCAGAAGAAAATAAAGTAGAAAGTCAAACTAACGTTGAACCAAACAACGTAACAAATAACAGCACACAAGCTGATAAAAATGTACCCTATGATAGATTCCAAGAAGTTGTATCAAGTAAAAATGAAATGGCTTCACAGCTTGGAAAACTACAAGCACAGATAGATAAGATGAACGCAGATAATAAGACAAAACAAGAAGCAAAGATGGTTGAAGATGGTAAACTAAAAGAAGCATTAGACATTATCACAAAAGAACGTGATACTTTTAAAGGTCAAGCTGAACAATGGAATACCTATCAAACAGATAAACGTGAATCGTTAATGTCTAAAATTACTGATGATACAGATAAATCTATTGCAGAAGGTTTGACTGATTTGAATAAACTAGAAACATACGTTAATAAAGTTGTTAATGTTAATGCACCATCAACATCACAAGCAAGAGCCACAACTGGTAAAGCAGGTGATATGGGTGGTTATTCTTCTTGGGAAGAATTTGCTATGAAAGACCCACAAGGTGCATCAAAAGCAATAGAAGATAGCACAAACAATTTTATTAAATAACATACTCAAAATGAAGGCTACCAAGCAGTTGAAAGAGTATAAAATAATTAGGAGTTAGAATGGCTAACACAGATGTCGGTGTTGCAGCAGGTGGTTTAGGAAAAACTATTGCAGCAGCTATCGTACAATTTAATAAGGCTTCAGTAACACCACAAACAATATCAATGGCCCCAGCAGTACAAGGTTCAAATACAGTACAATTTCCTGTATATGCAAAGTTGGCTGCAACAGATGTTACAAATGAAGGAACAGGTGATGAAGATACAGAAGTAGCAGCAACAAGTATTACAACTGCTGCAACTAATGTTGAAGTATTAAGAAATCACATTAATGCAAGAGTAACAGACCTTGCAGCATACGGTAACAATGATGCTCTAATGGTTAATGCAGGTCAAGTATTAGGTAATGCAGTTGCAGCAGAATTTGATGCAAATATTTGTGCATTGTTTGATGCATTTGCAACAACTAAAGGAACTGATGATGGTTTAAGATTCTTAGACATTATGGACGCAGTTGCTTCATTAGAAACAAATGATGCACCAAGACCATATAGTGCAGTATTGCACCCACAACAAATGTATGGTGGATTTGGTTTATCTAATGAATTAGCATTAACAGCAACAGCATCAAGTGTAGGTGCTTTTGCACACGGTGGTGCAGCTTCAGTAGGTGAACAATTTTATGGTGCAGGATTTGTAACAAATCTGGCAGGTATATCATTCTTCACTTCACCTCAAGTAATTGATGGTGCTACTGGAAGAAAAAAAGGTGCTATCTATGCTAAAACAGCATTAGGTGCAGGTTACATTGATTTTGGTGCAGGTAACTTTATTGAAATCAGAACTGAAAGAAATGAACTTGGTGCTTCAACTAATATGGTTGCTAATGGCTATTGGGCTGTTGCTGAATTAGTTGATTTACACGGTGTTGAAATACATACTGAAATTTCATAATATCAGTTATTAATAATCGTAATGATAGGGCAGTATGTCGGATTACTGCCCTGTCATAAATAAATATGTCAAGTAAAAAAAATATAATAAGAAAATCAAAACCTAAAAAAGATATAGGCAATCTTAATAATGAAAAGTTTGGTTGTAGCTTAGACCCTGATAACAATCTATGTTTAACAGAAGATAGGGATAAAGGGCAGGTAGCATATTATAAAGGTTCAGAAATGAAATATATGGACTATATGCAAGAAGTATCAGATAGAATTGAAAGAAGTAAAAAAGGCAAAGGTGCAGAAAACTTAGGTTTTTTTGGTGGTGTAAGTTTTGATGAAAAAGGCAATATTATAAAATCTTAACAGGAGTAGTAATGAAAAAAGAAAAAGAAGTTAAAAAAGAAGTTAAAAAAGTAGTTAAATATAAAATTATGAAAAAAAATGGTAATGTTGTATATAGAGATGCATTAGAAGCATCAGAAGTTAAAATGTATGAATCTAAAGGTTGTAAAGTGGAGGAAGTTTAATATGGATATTATTTTTACACCAAAAACAACAGAAGCAGCATTAGGAACAGATGATTCAGGTTCTTCAAATGTTGGAAGTTCAGAGTTTGTTAGGCTTCATAATACAGCAGCAACAGGAACAGAATATCTTGTAACATTAAATTCATCAGATGGAACTGATTTAGGTACATTTTCATTAGATGGCTCTAATACAGTTATTATTAGAAAAGCAGCAACTGATAAAATATTTGCAGCAAATGCAGCAGTTCTTGCTTGTGGTGTAGATGTAGTTTTTCCTGCACAGCCTAATAAATATTCAAGGTCAACACATTAATGTCATTAATAGATGATGTTAAGAAGCACGAAGGCTTTAGCCCTGTTGTATATCAATGTACAGCAGGTTATGATACTATTGGTTATGGTCAACGTGTTAAGTATTTAAAAGTAACACAAGAACAAGCAGAAGAATGGCTAAAAGAAGAATTATCAAATCTTAAATACATATTAGCAGATAAGTATAACTGGTTTTTATCTGCTCCTCAAGAAGTGCAAGATGTAGTAATGAATATGAATTATCAATTAGGTGTTACTGCATTTAGTAAATTCAAAAAAACAATATATTTATTAGCAAATAAAGATTATAAAGGTGCATCAGTAGAAATGCTTGATAGTAAATGGGCAAGAACTGATACACCAAGACGTGCAAAGGAACTTAGTGATAGATTAAAACAAGTGGAGTAATATGCCTAATCAAATAGTATGTCCTAAATGCTATAATACAGGAATGATTAAAAGTGGTTGGTATAAGGACAGACAAAGATATGAATGTAAAGTTTGTGGGCATAGAGCAACAAATGTAATAGAAGATTTTGATTTACTAAAAGAGAATGTTAAGTTAGCAAAACAAAAACAATCTGCACAAGACCTTAACAGGATAGAAAGAAAGTCATTTAGAGAACACGCAAGAGTAGAAAATGCAGTATCTAAATACACAAAAGAACTTTCAAAGATTTTTGACAATTATAAACTCAGTACACTAACTAAGAAGCACAAAGTAAAAAGTAAATCTGTTGGTGTTATACAGTTTAGTGATGTGCATTTCAATGAACTGGTAAACTTAGAACATAATAAATATGACTTTAGTGTAGCATCAGCAAGGTGTAAGTTATTTGTAGATAAAGCAACTAAATACTTCAAAGCTATGGGCATTACAAATGTGTTAATGGTACAATCAGGTGATTTACTTAATTCAGATAGAAGATTAGATGAGTTATTACAAATGGCTACTAATCGAGCAAAAGCAACATTCTTAGCAGTAGATATACTGCAACAGGTAATAATCGATTTAAACAGCAATTTTAACGTTTCTGTGTGTATGGTAACAGGTAATGAAAGTAGAGTTAAGAAAGATTGGGGTTGGAGTACATTAATAGCATCAGATAATTATGATTATACAATATTTCAGACACTAAGGTATATATTTAAAGATTCTGATATAAACTTTATAGATGGTGACCCAACAGAAATGGTAGTAGAGGTAGCAGGGCAAAATTTATTAGTATTACACGGTAATGGTGCAGTTAAAAGAACTGGAATAGAATCATCAATAAGTCAAATGGTTGGTAGATACAGAAATAGAGGTACTAAAATTGACTACGTCATTTTCGGACACGTTCATAGTGCAAGAGTTGGTGATAATTATTCAAGAAGTAGTAGTATGGTAGGTGCTAATGACTATTCAGAAAAAGCATTAAACTTATCAGGTAGAGCATCACAGAATTGTTATATCTTCTATGAGAATGGTAATAGAGATGGTATTAAGATAGATTTACAGAATTACGGTAAAGGTTATGATATAGATGATTCATTAGCTGCATACAATGCTAAGAGTAGCAACAAACTTAATGAAGGAACAACGATATTTAAGGTAGTAGTGTAATGGATTGGCTTCAAATATTAGAACAATATGGTGTACCACTTGTAGTAGCAGTAGCATTTTGGTTATTTATACAAAAACAAAACAAATATATACAAGATGAACTTTCAAAAGAGATGCGTGAAAGTTTTAATAGAGTAGAAATGATAATTATAAAGTTGATAGACCAACAAAAGAAGATGCAGATAGAACAAAAAGGATTAGAAAGAAGTTATAAAACATTAGTTGAAATAATTGCAAAACTTTCAGGTAATGGACTAAAGCACAAGTTTTTGAATATGTTAAATAACGATAAATAAAGGAATAAAAGATGGCGAATGAAATAGCAAATCAGTTTACTGGTTTACCAATAGAAAACTTAATAGCTGCACCATTATTAGCAGCAGCAGAAGGACAAAAAACATTAGCAGCAACAACTGCTTCATTTATACAAGAAGTTGGTATGGATAAAGACGGTAATACAAAGTCAGTTGCATTTAAATATGAAGATGGTTCTGAATCAGTTGCATTAGATGTTCCTTTACTATCTATTATAAATATACCAAGTTTATGTGTAGATGAAATAGGCATAAACTTTGATATGGAAGTATCAACACAAACAGCAAGTAAATCATCAACAGATACAAGTGCTACTGCAAGTGCATCAGTTGGTTGGGGTTGTTGGAGTGCTAAATTTGAAGGAAAAGTATCACATCATTCTGAGAATAGTAGAAAATCAGATACTTCTGCTAAATACACAGTATCTGTTAAAGGTAAGCAAGAAAAACCTGAAGGATTAATGAAGGTATTGGATATGCTTAATAATTCAATAGGTAAACAAAAAGAAGCTGCACCTACTAATGGATAAGTTTAAAAAAGGTAACTTTTTAGACCATTTAACAAAGGGCCTGTATGATGCTGTCGTACAGGCACAGGCTTTAGCAGAAAACCAACATATTGAATCAATAGGTAAATATGTTAATGATGATGGTACACCTAAATGTTTAGAAATGATTATTGAAGGTAAGAAAGTAGATATACCATTAGCAACATTAGCACCACAAAGTTCTATTAAAATTAAAGAACTTAAAATGAGTTTAAAAGTTAGGCTTAATAAGTTTGGTAAGAGGAAGTCAAGATTAGGTGGTGGTATATTTTGTAAAGAAGATGCAGGAGCAATAGATGCAGATTTAGGAGCATCAATACTACCTACAAGAAATAACTATGCAAATTTAGAAATTACATTTGAAGGTGCTGACCCACCTGAAGGATTAGTAAGATTAAACAATAATTTAATTAAACAAATACCTTAATGACTGATTTTGAAAGAGATATTACATTACAATTAACTAAAATATCAAGTGATGTAGAACACATTAAAGAAAAAGTTAATGCTAACTTTAATCATTTAGAAAAAGTTAATGGTAGATTAAATAAAGCAGAAAATAATATAACTGGTATTAAATCTATTGGTATAACTTTATATACAATTATTGGATTTGTATTGACGTGGTTAGGTATTAAAGAATGAGTATTGAGAAAGAAATACAACAATTAAAAGAAAAAATTAAACTAAATTATGAAGAAATAGATGCAAGATTACAAGTAATTGAAGCATTTTATAATAACATAAAACTAATAACTACAAATAAAGAGGAGTTAGAATAATATGGATTTTTTATTAAACAATTTAACATTAATAACAGGTGGAACTACAACAACAATAGCATTATGGATTTTAAAAAGAATACCTAATGAAGATATATATAGTTGGGTAGAAACAGGTGCATACTGGGCAGGAACTGCTATGACTTTAGGATTAGGCAAATGGAAATTAACTAAAGCATTATGGAACTCAACTATTGAACCGTATTTTATAGATTTAGTTGATAACACAGTTGGTGCAGCAGTTAAAGGATTTATTGCAGGACTTAGAAGCGATAAATAAAAATGCAATTAAATACTATCATAAGACATTTAAAAAAGATTTTTGAAAGGAAAAAAAATAATCCTATTCAATTAGATGTTGATAGTAATTTAGAATCTAATCTAAAAACATTAAAAGTCGCAGATAAAAGCACACCTGTTCAAATATCAGAAGATACAGTAGATATTAAAGGTAGTTTAAAAGTTAATGGTGTAGATGTATCAACTGAACCTGATGATGATACAGATACAGGAGCAACAGAACTTAATGAACTATCAGATGTTACTTATTCTAGTGGGGATTTGACTATTTCCTCACTAGATAAGATTGTGTCAGGTGCAATAGAAATAGATTCAAGTGCAGACATTACATTAGATGCAGACAATGGAAATGTTTATATTAAAGATGATGGTGCAACAAGAACTCATTTTGATTCAGGTAAAGTATATTTAAGAGAAAATTCAACAGCAGGTAGTGATTCAGCAGCTTTAGGGCAGATATGGATTAAAGATGATACACCTAATTGTTTAGCATTTACAGATGATGCAGGAACAGATGTAGTAGGCATAGGCAAATACCAATATGAAACTAAATTTATAGGTTATTATGCAGGACAAACTGCTGCATATTTACCAATGACAGGTTATGTGTTAGAAAAAACAAGTACATCATCAAGTAATGAGTTTATATCTTTTGTTGCTCCTTTTGATGGAAGAATAGAAAAGTTTATATATAGAAGTGAATCAGGGCAAGATGGTACATTTACTTTAAGAATTTTAGAATCAAGTGATGCAACTGAATTACCTGCTAGTTTAGTATTCAGGAAAGACCTGACAGTAGATATAGATGACGATACTTTTTTAGATTATGATTTAACTTCACCAAGTGTTGGTAGTGATTATTCACCATTAACTAAAGGTAGAATTTATGCAATATATATAGCATCACCTGCTATTGGCTATGATACAAATGTTACAATAGTTTTTAGATGGGATATAACAACTTAAAAATATATGTTAGAAAATTCAAATATTATATTATATTATAACAGAAAAATTAGGGTAAATTAATGAGTTATACAGGAAAATCACCATCAGAAACCTATAAAGATTTACTATATGTTGATAATAATAATGGTGGAGTAGATTCAACAAAAAGAGCAGTTAAAACTGGTAATGGTGAAAGTACATCTATGATATTATCCGATAGAGGATTAACATTACAATCTTCTACTGATAACACAGGATTGTTAGAAGTTAAAAATGCAGCAGGAGCAAGTAAGCTGACTGTTGATAGTACAAACAATCAAGTTAAAGCATTAGGTACTCACGTTAATACAATGTATGCACATTTTGCAGTAGAATCAGCAGAATCAACAAATTATGCTGCAAATACACATTATGCAATACCATTTAATGGTAATACAAATCCTAATACTGTTCAGCCACCTGACATTGGTACAGGCACAGACCCTGATACAACATTTACAACTGCTGAAGCAAATTCACAAAGAGCATCAAATTTACAAACTTGTTTGTGGTATGTACCTGATAATATTTCAATAGATGCAGTTTATTCATTAGAAGGTGCAGATACAGCAACGGGTGATACTACCCGTATGCACCTGATGTCTTATACATTTACATCAGGAAGTACATCAGCATTAACAGGAGGAACA
>VTLG01010002.1_pt1 | contig 14274 bp, 24 predicted proteins | sample 4694571 | NCBI WGS metagenome assembly VTLG01 (sample SAMN12604809, study PRJNA352737) | marine metagenome | biome: ENVO:00000447; feature: ENVO:00000209|ENVO:00000569|ENVO:01000036; material: ENVO:00002151; isolation source: viral sequences binned using virsorter ...
GGTGAATTTAAACATACAGAGATCTGTAAAAAAATTATGGATGACTTTGACATTCACAAAATAGAATATAAATATTTGAACCGCGAAACGGGATTACAAGATATCTAAACCCATTTCTAATTTTCGAGAAAAATTAGCTCATCCCAGAAAATCCCACCTATTTACAAAGATGCCCAATCATTAATTTTCCTTTTTTAGTATAATTACCTTGTTGTTTGGCATCATCATTTTTATGATCATAATAAGTGGTATTATTTAAACGCCATTCTTCCGCTTGATCTCCACACGCTAACGCTGAATACTCTTTTGGGTATTTTTCTAAAAAACTTTTTTTAAGAGGATATTTAATTTGTTCTAATCCTGTGGTACTTAATAATAAAATTATCACGTACTTCATATCCACTCTTTTAATTCTTCCCCCATAATAGCGGAAGCAATATTAATTTTCTTTCTTAAAGCTTTTACAATCTTTTCATCAACGGTTCCTTTAGTAATAAGATCCACATAGGTCACGGCTTTTTTCTGACCGATTCTGTGCGCCCTGTCTTCTGATTGTAATCTTTTCTCTAAATCATAACTATTAGAATAATAAATAACATTACTGGCAGCCGTTAAAGTAATTCCATAACCCCCCGTTTGAGTATTACCCACAAAGAATCTAACTTTAGATTTTGGATCTTGAAATTTATCAATATATTCTTGCCTTTTTTTAGACTCGATTTCGCCATAATATTGTACTATTGAATCTTCGCCATATTCTTCACTAATGGTCTTCACAATCTGCTTAATATCATAAACATAGTTAGCCCAAATAATCACTTTACCTTCCATTTCATCAAGTAAATCAAGTAATTCTTCCATTCTTCTATTTTTAAATTCTTGGATGGTTCCATCATCTGCCTTGAAATGGCCACACGAGATTTGGTGTAAACGCATTAATTGCGTTAATACGTGAGGCGCTGTTGAAATCTTACCTTTTACAGAAGCGAGGGCCGCGGATTTCATAGTATAATAAGCCTTTTTCTGTTCATCGGTTAATTCAATTTCTCTCTTCATATATATCTTGGCAGGTAAATCTAAACAATCTTCCTTTAAAACTCGATAAGAAAACGGTTTTAATTTTTCCGCTAATTCATCTAAACGTTGATAACTCCCTACAATTTGTACTCTTCTTCCACCAAAATTTCTATCTAACATTACTGCATATCTATTTCTAAATGTATAATAAGAAGTAAATCCTAAAAGAAATTCATTTAAAAAATTACATTGACTATATAAATCTAACGGAGATTTAGTAACAGGAGAACCTGTCAAAATCCGTCTAAATTTGGCCATCTTTCCTAAGGTTAAAATACTTTTAGTTCTTTTAGCCTGGGGATTTTTAATGGTTGTAGATTCATCAACAGCCATTAAAGCTTTATGGCATCTTAAAAACTTCGCAGCAAACTCTACACCTTTTTTAGTTGACAGTGCCTCAACATTCATAAGAAGGATGTGAAGGTCATAGTCAGATTTTAATATAGTTTGATACTCTTTATCCTTTGTTTTTGATGTTAAAGCAGTCCATAGTACCGTTTTATGATCTATATGACTAGGTAAATGATTTGGAATTTCTTGTGATAACCAGTTTCTATAAACACCTTTAGGTGCTATAATAAGCGCCGCATTTATACGACCTTTATCATAAAGCATAGCAACATTATCAATCAATACTTTTGATTTACCTGTACCCATTTCCATAAAATAGCCATATTCATCTTTATCCCACGATTTTTCTAACGCAGTTATTTGATGCCTATAAGGCGGTGTCTTAAATTTATATTTCATTTTTCTACTTTCTAGTCTTGACTTCTTATATAAGAACTATTATATGTTTGTCAAGAAGTAAGAAATGAAAAATAAAATATTTGAGTTATATAAACCAAAGTCTTTAGAGGAGTTTTTAGAATTTTATAAAAACAACCCTAACGAGAAGTTTGTTTATGTGATTCAACAACCAGCGCCTAACATTAATATATTAAGTGCGTCTGATTATGGTTATCTTGTAATATGCTTACCTAATAGGGATCAAGCTATTTTGTCTACTGCACCTTATGTACAGAAGATGAAAAAAAATTTACAAGACTTTCGCAAGGAAGATTATTTACTTGCAGTAGGAGATCCTGTAATAATAGGTATATCCACTGCAGCTGTAAGTGATGTAACAAACGGACAGTTTAATATGTTGAAGTGGGACAAACGTGAATACCGATACTATCCGCTTGAAGTAGATATGTATCAGAAAGGATAACAATGAGTAACAACAAAGTAAAAATATTTAAAGGTGATGGGGCCTTTAATATAAGAGATGAGATGGTAAAAGATTCTAAGGATCTTTTAGACAGCGTAGAGGTAACAAACTTAGCTGATGAATGTCAAAAGTTGAAAGATACAGAAGATATGATTAAATCAGCAGAACAACATTTAAAAGATCTGAAAACTAAAGCTGATGATATTGGATCAAGAGTGATTCCAGAATTATTAGCCGAGCAAGGTTTAACTTCGCTTAAACTTGCTGATGGTTCTTCAGTATCTGTTAAAAAAGAATATAGATGTACTCTTCCGAAAGATGATTCAAAAAGAGTACAGTGCTATAAATGGCTTCGAGACAACCAGTTAGGAGATATTATTAAAAATAATGTTTCAGTAACTTTTGGTCGTGGAGAAGATGACAAGGCCCAACAATTGTTGGACCTTGCGGTAGCTAATGGTTTTGATCCACAGCAGAAATCTGATGTGTCTTGGAATACATTAACTGCCCTATTCAGAGAGCGTATCGAGTCCGGGCTCGATATGCCTTCTGAAGTCTTTAGTACTTGGATTAAAGACAAAACTAAAATCACCCGGAAATAACTAATGGAGAATGTATAATGGCTAATGACATAAAAGCTAAACATAATGGATCAGTTTCGTTATTCGGAAATGATCTTTCCAAAGGTTTTGAAAATATGACGCAGGATGATCTTGCGTTACCATTTCTCAGAATCCTAGGACAGCTTTCCCCGCAAGTAACGCAGGGGGATGCAAAGTTTATAGAGAGTGCCAGACCAGGTATGATCTATAATACTGTTACCAACGACTTGTTCGATGGTAAGAAAGGTATCAAGGTTATTCCTTGTTACTACAAGAAAGATTATCCAGAATGGTCGGATAGAGGGGATGGTCCAGGTGCGCCTGTGGCAATTCATCTACCGAACAGTCCGGTAATCGCTACTGGTAAGAGAGATGGTTCTAAAATTAGATTACCAAATGGTAATTATTTAGAAGAAACAGCATCTTACTACGTAATGGTTCAGTCAAAAACAGGGGCTTATACTCCTGCGTTGATTACAATGAAATCAACTCAACTGAACGTCAGCAAAAAATGGAATTCAATGATGAAAACCATTCAAATGGCTGATGGAAAAGGAGGATTTGCAATCCCTCCTATGCACGGGGTTGTTTATAATCTAGCATCTACACTACAAAAGAACGATAAAGGTTCTTGGTACGGCTGGGTTGTGACAATGGATAGAATATTAGATCAAGCTGATAAGACTTTGTACTTAAGTGCAAAGGATTTTAGAGGCAATGTATCTAAAGGAAATGTGCAAACAAAGGCTGATGTAGAAGAGAAGTCTAATACGGCAACACCGTATTAAATTTAAAAAGAGCCCAATGGATTAATGTGGGCAGTTATGAAGTCGGGCTCTTTACATAGAAGGAAGAAAGTTGTATATGGAGAAATTCAAAAAAATATTTAGTGGACTAACAATAGCATATGGACAATATCAAAAGGGCGACCGAGGAAGTAATGGTAAACTTAAAGGTAAAGCTTTTATTGTTCGAAAAAATGTTACAGACAAACTATGGGAAGACCATCTCGCCGGTAATCCACCAGCTTTGGGAATCATTCCAATTCGAGAAGATAATAGCTGTTGTTGGGGTTGCATTGATATCGATGTTTATAATCTTAAACATCATTCTCTTGTTCAGACTATTCGGAAGTTAAAACTTCCACTCATCGTATGCCGTTCTAAATCAGGCGGTGCTCACGTATTTTTATTTACCAAAGAATTTATTCCTGCATCTTTAATGCAGAGTACCTTAAAAAAAATCTCAAAAACTTTAGGTTATGAAGGTTGCGAAATCTTCCCTAAACAAACAGAAATACTTGTGGAACGTGGGGACACAGGTAATTTCTTAAACTTACCCTACTTTAATGGAATGGAAGGACTGCGATATGCTTTCAACGATACTGGCTCCGCTGCTTCACTTGAGGAATTTTATAAGCTCTATGATCTTCTGGCTTGCAGAAGGGAAGAGGTGGAGAAAATTGAAGTCAAAGAGAAAGAAGTAGACGAAGCGTTTCCTCTAGGACCTCCTTGTCTAAATCAATTGGCCAAGGAAGGTTTTGGAGAAGGAGCAAGAAACAATGCCTTATTTAATGTAGCTGTTTATTATAAACAAGCGAAACCAGATTCTTGGCAAGATGATTTAGTAAAAGCAAATCAACAATATATGAATCCGCCATTAAGTAATGGTGAAGTTCAACAATTAATTAAATCAGTAAGTCGTAAAGGATACGATAAATATAGATGTAAAGACGCACCTATTAACGCGGTCTGTCAATCACGACTTTGTAGAACAAAACGATTTGGTGTCGGATTTGGTGAAGAACAAATGCCGATGTTAGGAAACTTAACGAAGTATACATCAACACCACCTCAATGGTTTTTAGATGTAAGTGAAACGCGGATCGAATTAAAAACAGAACAACTTTATAGTTCACCTTTATTTGCTTTAGCGTGTTTAGATCAAGCTAATTTAGTTGTGCCAGTTCCAAAACCAAAAGATTGGAAAGAATTATTTTTAAAACCTTTAATGCAAAATTTACAAGAAATAGAACCTCTTAAATCTTTAGATCCAACTAATGAATTAACTGCTTTACTTCAAGACTGGACAACGAATAGACAATCAGCAAGAACAATGGATGATATTTTTAATAAACTTCCCTACACAGATGACAAAAGAGAATTTACTTATTTTAGAATGGAAGACTTCTATAATTTCTGCAAAAGAAATCATTGGGATATGGATAAAGTCAAGACAGGAAACTTATTAAAAAGATTAGAAGATATATTTGTAGAAGAAGATAGGGTTAGAGTTAAAAATCAACAACCAAGATTAATTAAAATTAAAGCAATGAAAAAAATAGAAGCAAGTATTTCTAAAACTAAATATCAAGAGGAAGATTTTTAATGCACCCTTATGCTGAAAGCAGAAAACGAGCTAGAAAAAAATGGCGACATAGTCCTAAAGGAAAACTTTGGGATTATAATTATAGCCAACGACCTTATGTTAAAGCTAAACGCAAAGAAAAATATATACAACAATTAATTAAAGAGGCTACTAATGAAAACTTTACTGGCTAGTACAACCATAGTGGCTTTAAAAGATTTAAATTCAAATCGTTTAAAAGATTCTTACGTAGAACATCCTGCTGATTTGAAATATCAAGCCGTCGAAAAAGCAGTTTTAAAAGAAGGTCTTTTATATCCTATTAGAGTTAATAAAAAAACAATGACAGTTATTACCGGCAATCAAAGATGTTGGTTTGCTAAGAAACACGGCTACACACATATATCTGTGGAGTATGTAGAATGAAAACAATTATATTGGGACCACCAGGGACAGGTAAAACTACAACTCTTTTAAATTTGGTTGATGAATTTATTAAAGATGGTGTGAGACCTAAACAAATTGGATACTTTTCTTTTACAAAGAAGGCAGCTAATGAAGCTGCAACTAGAGCTGCGGATAAATTTAATTTAGACAAAGAAACTGATTTAGAAAATTTCCGAACTCTTCATTCGTTTGCATTTCATAAACTAGGAATGCTTAAAGAAAAAATGATGCAACCAGAAGACTATCGAGAATTTGGTGAAAAATGTGGGATACCTATTAAGACAGCCAAATTTTCTACCGATGATGGAACCTTTAACTCCGATAATGAATACTTAACCATTATTAATACAGCGCGAGTAAAACGAAAAGATTTATTAGAGTATTATGATTCCAGACAAAACATCTTAGATATTGAAAGAAGTACTTTATATTTACTAGCAGAAGAATTAAAAAAATTTAAAAAAGAAAAAGGATTAAAAGATTTTACGGATCTCTTAGAAGATTTTATTGAAAAAGATATTCAACCTAAATTTGAAGTTTTATTCATTGATGAAGCACAAGACTTATCTAAAATTCAATGGGAAATGGTAAAAGTTTTATGGTCTAGCGCTAAAAAAACTTACATCGCCGGTGATGATGATCAAGCTATTTTTAAATGGGCGGGTGCAGATGTAGATCACTTCATCGCTTTAAAAGAAGAAGTGGATGATATTAAAACATTAGACCAATCTTATAGAATACCTGGAGGACCCATTCACGAACTATCACAAAAGATAATTAGAAAAGTACAAAACAGATTTGATAAAGAATATAAACCTAGAGGTGAGTTAGGATTATTAAAAAGATACTCTGACATTACCCAGGTAGATATGTCTCAAGGGAATTGGTTAATTTTATCGACAGCCAATTATTTTTTAGATGATGCTAAAGATTTATGTGAGATACAAGGATGGTATTATCAATACCGAGGAATGAATTCAGTTCCTTTAAAATTATTGTTAGCTTTAAATAACTGGGAAGCGTGGCGTAAAGGTGCTTATTTAAATCATTTAGAAATAAGAAACATTTATGAATATTTAGGATCCAATGTATTACCGGGATTTAAAAAAGGTAAAACATTACAGTCTGAAGAAAAATATACATTAAAAGGATGTCAAGAAAAACACGGTTTAACAACAGAAAAAGTTTGGTATGAATCCTTTGAGGGATTAGATACCATTACAGAAAACTACATTCGTAATATGAGGGCGAATGGAGAAAAGATAAATAAAAATCCTCGAATTATTATGTCAACAATACACGGAGCGAAAGGAGGAGAAGCGGATAAAGTCTTGCTTATGCAGGATCTAACCAACGCAGCGTTAGAAACGTTTAGTCACGACCCGGATGAATTACATCGATTATTTTATACCGGAGCGACGCGCGCGAAGCGTGAATTGCACGTATTAGATCCAAAAGATTTTGATCGAGCTTATATATTATGAACAAATTCAGACAAAGATTTAAAGTATGGTCCTTATATTATAGACAAGAAATTATTTGGTTTATTGTAGGATTTATATTAGGATCCATTATTCTATGAGTGTGTGGGATAAACAAATCGGTGGAAAACATTATCAGAAATTTTCCATTCAGCCAAGTAAATTTGTTGTAGAGAATAAGTTGCTTTTTCCGGAGGGGTGCGCTATAAAATATATATGTCGTCATCCCTTTAAAGGAAAAAAAGAAGATTTGCTTAAAGCAATTCATTTTATTGAGATGATTATTGAACGGGACTACCCCAGTCCTGCTGAAAAAGAAAAAATAAAAACTAACTATTGGGGGATATTGAGGAGAGACAAGTGAGAACGATTCAAACACCTTTATTTACTCCCGAAACTGAGTGGGTAATGCCAGAAGAATTAAAAAATCTAAAAGGCGCCAAAGAAATTGCTATTGACTTAGAAACTTATGATCCAGAATTAACTACATTAGGGTCAGGTAATGTCATAGGAAGAGGGCATATTGCTGGCGTTGCGGTGGCCGTAGAGGGCTGGTCAGGCTATTTCCCTATACAACACGAGTCTGGTGGGAATATGGATAAAACTTTAATTATGAAATGGTTAAAGGATATATTGAGTCAAAAAAATACTACCTTTATTTTTCATAATGCAATGTATGACGTCTGTTGGTTAAGGTCCTATGGCCTTGATATTAAAGGGAAAATTGCGGATACAATGATTGCAGCATCTCTAATAGATGAGAATAGATTATCATACAGATTAGATACTTTAGCTAAACATTATGTAGGTCTAGGTAAAGATGAAAAAATTTTACAAGAAGCTGCTAAAGATTATGGCATTGATGCTAAGAAAGATTTATGGAGATTACCCGCGATGTATGTGGGTCAATATGCGGAGCGTGATGCGGAAGCTACACTTAAACTTTGGCAAAAATTACACACTGAATTACATAACCAAGAATTAATAGATATATTTAGATTAGAAACGAAATTATTTCCGTGTCTTATTGATATGAGATTTAAAGGAGTAAGAGTTGATTTAGAAAAAGCTAACAAGATTAAAAAAAATCTAATTCAAAGAGAGAATAAGATTTTAAAAAGAATGAAAGATCTTACGGGTATTCACATAGAAATTATGGCAGCCAGATCTATTGCCACAGCTTTTGATAAATTAAAATTACCTTATGATAGAACTGAAAAAACAGGAGCGCCTTCTTTTACTAAAAATTTTTTACAAAATCATCCACACGAATTAGGAAGAGCTATTGCAGAAGCAAGAGAATTAAATAAAGCGCATAGTACTTTTATAGATTCCATTACTAAACATTCACATAAAGGAAGAATACACGCAGACATAAATCAAATTAGATCGGATCAAGGTGGAACTGTGACAGGAAGATTTAGTATGAGTAATCCAAACTTACAACAGATTCCAGCGAGACACCCAGAACTTGGACCAATGATTAGATCTATATTTATACCTGAAGAAAAATGTAAATGGGGATCATTTGACTACTCACAACAAGAACCGAGAATTTTAGTACATTACGCAAAACTGCAGAATTTGCCCGGAGTACACGAAATTGCAGACGCATACAAGGCCGGAGACGCAGATTTCCACCAGGTCGTGGCCGATATGGCAGGCATAAATCGGAAGCAAGCTAAGACGATTAATTTAGGTCTTATGTATGGAATGGGTAAAAATAAATTGATGGCTGAACTAGGATTAATGAAAGAATCGGCTGAAAAATTAATTAGACAATATCATTCAAGAGCTCCTTTTGTTAAACAATTAATGGATAATGTATCTCGTAAAGCAAACGACAGAGGTAAGATTAGAACATTACTTGGAAGAGCGTGTCATTTTGATTTATGGCAACCAATGCAATTTGGAGTCTTTAAACCCTTACCTTTAGAACAAGCACGAAAAGAATATGATGAACCTTTAAAACGGGCATTTACGTACAAAGCTTTAAATAAATTAATTCAAGGATCAGCGGCAGATATGACTAAAAAATCGATGGTTTGTTTGTATGAAAATGGTATAATACCACACATTCAGATTCACGACGAGGTAGATATTTCTGTAGAATCTGATAAAAAGGCAGAAGAAATAGTTGAAATAATGGAATCTGCAGTTGAATTACAGGTACCAAATAAAGTAGACTATGAAGCAGGTGCTAATTGGGGAGAGATTAAATAGGAGATTATAATGGAAAATATTATAAACCAAGTGAAGCACATCTGGACCGACCATAAAAAATGGGTTATCGGGGCAGCAGTCATTATTTTAATTGCAATCGTAGCAATATAATTTAAAATCAATTTAAAATATGGACAAAGTTTGTAAAAACTGTGGTCATTCCTGTCATTGTATGACAGGAGATCACACTGATTGTAAATGCGTTAACTGTGATTGTAAAAAAAGCAGAGCGGAAGATGAATCTTACGAAAGCCGAAAGCAAGCAGCTGATGCAATTAATGATAAATATGGGGTAGTAGTTGACGACACCAATGAATGCGAATGGTGTCAGTGATTAATACAATGATTACAGCCCTACTCATTGAGGTAATGGAAAATGAGATACAACAGTTTAAGGGCTTTAAAGCTTTTAAGGGCACAAAGAAAAGCCCGAATAAGAATGGTAAGAACGGAAAGATGGGTTCGATATATCACTATCTTTTTATTTGTTTGCTTATTACTCGCAGTTGGGGGACCAGCTCACGGGTGAGCCGTGCATAATTTCCCTTACGACATCCAAATGACTGGAATGTTTGTCTTTATTACGTTATATTTAGTTTTGGAGATTATATTTTAATGGCTGACAAATTAATGACATTATTAGTCGGACTGCTTATCGCCCTGGGCGGATGGTCACTTTCACGTACATTTGAACTATCTACAATCCAAGCAGTTCACGAAGATAAAGTACAAGTACTTAGAGAACAAGTGCTAAAATTAGAAGACCAGGTTGATAAGATGATGGATTCAGATGAAGAGATTATGGACCAACATAAAAAATTATTTAAAATTTTAGAAAAGGAAGATACCCCATCAGGGTATTCATATAACTAATGAGTAAACCTCTTAAAATTTCTGAAGAAGCAGCTGTGCAAATGCCGATGAAAACGGTAGCCTCTTTGATCGCGATGGTCGCGATCGGGACCTGGGCTTACTTCGGTATCATTGAGACTCAAAACAAAATTTCTACAACCCTGGAGTTGATGGAAAAAGATTTAACTGAAAATACAGAATTTAGAATCAAATGGCCGCGGGGTCAACTTGGTTCGCTTCCTGCTGATAGCGAGCAATTTATGATGATCGAGGATCTTTATAAGACCACTGATAAGTTGAACAAGCACATAGAATCTATGGCTTTAAACAAAGTAAACATAGAATTTTTAACAAAACAAATGGACAAAGTTTTAACTGATATAGAAAAATTAAAAGACGCATCTAGAGAAATGAAGTATACTAACGGCAATGGAGGTCATCAATGATTGAAACGGTGGTCGCACTTCTGATGTTTGTCAACGGAGAAATTAAGGAACATCGTATTCAGCCGTCGATGGGAATTTGTTTGCGGGGAAAACGCGAAGCGGAACGCCAGTACAGTGAGACTGTATCTTATAAATGTATTAAATCTAAAGCTGAAGTTGAGATGTACTTAGGTGAAAAGCATATCACTAAGATAATCCTTGAATAAAAAACACTACCATTTTTTTTTAAAGAAAAACAGGAGAAAAAATAATCCCATAGCCAGGGTGCTAAATATCTTTACTCCAAAGACAATACCTAATAAAAAGAAGTATAATAGAAAAAAATTTATTAATCTGAAGGATTCGGAATGGATTTAGGAAAAGGAAAATTATTTCAAACAGAGATCGTTACAGGTAAATGCCCTGAATGTGTCTGTAATACCATTCTTATAGGATTTGATAATGCATTTTATCGTTGTACTAATTGTGGTATGGACTTAGAGCAAAAAGTAAACGGCCATATCAAATATATGCCAATTAAAGATAAACATACTCGAATGACTTTACGAGTAGATAATTGGGACGACGATGGCCAAAAAAGCTAAATTTGGAGTCAACACATACATCAAACGTAGTAAGCCTAAAATCGGACGGCATAAGAAACGTATGAATAAAGCCGAAAAACGCAGCTATAAAAAAACACGTGGCCAGGGGAAATAATGAAATTTGTCTTATATATGATTATCTGTAGTGCTTTATATGGTGAATGTTTACCAGCTCACAGGATGCTTACTACTTATAATACCCATTATGACTGTATGATAGCCGGATATGAGGAAGCTCTTAAAAAACAAAAACAAATTGGTAGAAAAGAAAGTAATCAATATCAAACTTTAATTAAATTTATGTGTTCTTATGAAAGAGTAGAACAACCTAAAATTGAATTAGAATCTTAGTGTGACATTTATGTCACTTAATGTCCGCCGTGAGCATTGAGAGCTCACGGCAAACAAAGGTGTGAGAAGAGAATTAAATCTTATCTTAAAAAGATTTATCTTGCAAGTCTTGTTTTATTCGTATAGATTCCCATATTCAATGACATTATTAAATAAAGAAAGGAAATAAAAAATGGCTGATCCAGCAAAGTTTAAGTCCTTATCAGTACCGAGAAAAGACTGGGAAGAACTTGGCATAATTGCCACTCGAACTAATCGGACGCGTTCAAAAATGATTGCACGATTAATAAGATTTTATAGAGAAAATAAAGGAGAGAAGAATGTTAAAGCTAATGGAAAAAACGGATAATATTACTTGTCCGGAATGTAAAGGTAATGGATTTGTGAGGGTCCCTTATCATTTGGCCCGTGAAGAAATGTGGGCAAATTGTGAAGAATGCGAAGCGGAAGGAACTATTCCGGGACATAAATGGGATACTTATGGACGACTCAGATCTTAAATTATCTATGGAGCAATCCTTGGCTAATAAGTTTGAAAGGCAATTGAAAGAAGAAAAAGAAAGACGTCAATTTGCCGAAGCAGAATTAGCCCTAATCAAAGGGATAGGGCAAAATTCGCCGGAACAAAAAGCATTACAGAAAGAAGTACAAAAATTAAAAAAAGAACTAGAAGAAACAAGAAATGATAACAAAAAATTAGCTGATCAAGTTAATAATCAAATTGATCAATTAAGAAAGAGTGGAGTTATATGAGAATTAAAAGTTATGACCAGTTAGTAGGGGTCCAAGTCCAGCAGTATTGCGTTCCTCTGTACCTTAGCAATGACCTGATGAGGGTAGCGTCCAAAACTGGACGGGTGTTCACCGAGTTCCGAGGCCAGGAAGGTGATACCCGTATATGATAGGCACTGATAATATAGCTTATATTGCAGGTCTTTTTGATGGTGAGGGAAGTCTTCATATTAAAAGATCTCCAGAAAAGAAAAAGAAACATAAAGGTAAACCCGGATATCGAATGTCTAATTCTATGCGTATTAGTATGGAAATTGCTATGACGGATGAATCAGTTATTAGATGGGTTCACGAAGTTTTAAATGTAGGAACCGTGATTAAAAGAAATATCAAAGGTTTTACAAAATCTGGTGGAAGATTTAAAACGCAGTGGCGATGGCGATGTACTTTTAGAGATACCTTATTTGTATGTAAATTAATTTGGCCTTATGTCCAAGTTAAATTACATAAAGTAGAACAAGTGATTGATCATTATGATGCTAATAAACCTGTAGGAAAAAATGTGGTGGATTTAGATACTTATAGGAGAAATAATGAGAGATCCTAGAGATAAAATTTTTATGTTTATATTTAGTCTGCTAGCATTAATGACTTTACTTAGTATTTATATGGTAGCTCTTGTATGATGACTATTCCAGATTTAATAGACTTAATTAAACTTAAGTATAAACAATTTATAGATTATCCATTGAGTTGGATGGAATCTTTAGGAATTAAAATGAGCAATTATGCTTGGAACAAAAGATGGAGTAATAGAGAAAATGGAACAGGATACACAAGAAAAAATTAAAAAACCGAGTGTCTACATTGCGATGCCTTGTTATGACTCGGTTAAAATTAATACAATGATATCAATGGTTAAGTTGATTGCAGCTTTAACCAAAGCTGGAATTAATGTTGATGTCAATACAATGAAATCACCCTACGTCGCATATGCGAGAAACATTCTAACAGGTCGGTTCTTACAGTCTGATAAAGACTATCTCCTTTTTGTTGATGCTGACGTGGAATTTGAACCGGAATGTCCGTTGAGAATGTTGGTAGCACAGAAGGATATTGTTTGTACTCCTTATAGGATAAAAACAAATGATCCTTCGGTTGTTAAGTACACCACAACAGTACGTGACAATTCTAATGTTCCTATCTTACCGGGTGGCTTGGTTGAAATACATCAAGGTCCAGCCGGTATGATGTTAATACATAGAAAAGTTTTTGAAAAGTTAATGAAAGAAAGACCGGACTTAGAGATTGATGCACATCAACACAAGGATCTCTTTCCTAAAGACATTAAAATATTTTCTTTCTGGGATTGTACCTTTAATAAAGGAAAGTGGACCGGGGATGATATCGCATTCTGTGATCTGGCGAGAGAGAATGGATTTCAGTTATACGCAAATATAGAATCAACAATGGTCCATCACGGTAGCTATGGTTATAAAGGTCGCTATGGAGAGGGATTTAAAATAAAGAAAAAAGACGATGATAACGAATGAAGATGCTAAACAATTTTGGAGAGATATGGAAAAATTAGAAAAGAGTAATAAAAAAATGATCCCGAATGTCACGTTTCGAATGAGACATAACGATCATATTCTGTTAGGCAATGCCTGTCGTGTGGGTGGCGTCTGGAAAGATGTAACCACCGCTGAGTTATTTAATAATAAAAAAATAGTTTTGTTCGCTCTTCCTGGAGCGTTTACGTCGACGTGTTCTTCTAAACAACTTCCCGAGTATGAGAGTCGACACGAGCAACTTAAAAAATTTGTAGACGATGTTTATTGCGTCTCGGTGAATGATGCGTTTGTAATGAATGCGTGGTTTAGAGATCTCAATATTAGA
>VTLG01002993.1_pt1 | contig 14272 bp, 29 predicted proteins | sample 4694571 | NCBI WGS metagenome assembly VTLG01 (sample SAMN12604809, study PRJNA352737) | marine metagenome | biome: ENVO:00000447; feature: ENVO:00000209|ENVO:00000569|ENVO:01000036; material: ENVO:00002151; isolation source: viral sequences binned using virsorter ...
AAATATGTCGGTGCAATATTTCCAATAATTTTCGCAGTTTCTTCATATCCTAACATTGATGTGATTAAAATTCCTGCAGGATATAGTAACATACCCATCAACGCAAACCATGTCATTTTTCGCATTGCATCTCTACGAGCATCTGCATCTTCAAGTTCTTTTCTTTTAAATTCCAAATTCATTTCCATTTCTTCTTGAGAAATGTGACCATCACCATTTCTGTCAACTTTTTTTGCGACCTCTGGGTCAACTGTTACTTCAACGGCCATTTTAGTTCCTCTCTCTATGTGTTTTGTCTTTTTTCTCTTTCTGCCTTTTCAGTTTCCTCACGAATATATTGTTCTAATAATCCTAAATAAATCTCTCTTTCAAATGGCATCATGTTTTCTAATTCTGTTAAACTATATTTATGATGTTGCATCATCGCAAAGTTAGTTTTATAGTAATTAAACAAGGTGTCATGTGCCATGGCTACCCTAAAAAACTGTCGAGGCCCTCCAACATTACCTCACCTTTTTTCTTTGTCTTTGGGTTTACTATTTCAATTACATGACGAAGTTTTGGCATGGTTTGAAAAAAGTTCATCAATCTATCAAACTGTTGAGAATCTAAAGTATCTATAAATTCATCTAATTCTTTTTCGTTCATATCAATCCTAGAGTGCACTGTATCTCCATCATGTATCTCTTTTACACATTTAGAGATTAACCCAAAAGTACCACCTATACCTGCAGATATATCTATACCTTTCATATCATCCATTAGTGGATATTTCATAATTATTTTGATTTTATCTGTGATTTGTACTTCATTTGTATGGTCGGCAGTCATGTGCACTGCAATCTCATCCAACTTTATAGTTTTATCAACAAATGTTTTTTCATCATCTGGACATCTAAGTTTTAAGGTTACACTTTCTCCTACAGATTTAGACCTTAACTGTAGAAATACATATTCAATATCAAATATGGGGAGTTCTTTTGCTTTTAGTTGACCCTCAGTACATGACTCAACGATATTTGTAATCGTGTTAGCAATTTCATCTTGATTGTCACTTTCTTGTGCCATCATTAAGAGTTTTTGTTCTTTTACTAAAAAAGGTCTATATTTAATTTTTCCACCAGTTGATGGAAGCTCCAGTTCATATTCTGGAGTATTGAGTCTTGGTAAAGCCATAATTTTTCATCCTTTAAAATAATTTTCTCAACACACTTGGTATATTATTGTATAAATTTCTTGATACTGTCTCAACAAAAATATCACCTAATGTGTCTGATAATGGTTTTGGTGAATTTGGTTCATCTACAAGAGACACCCAATATCTGTACGTCCATGTCACATTAACTTTTTGTACGTCACCTGCCCCTTGAGTTACTGCTAGTTGTTGTATTTCTTTAGGGTAACATTCTAATAGTTTTATACCATATCTTCTTTTATCCTTTTCATCTAATTGATAGAGCATTATCTCACCAACATAATCATAATAATATCCTATCGTAAAATCAGTAGGGTTATATGCAAGTCTTTGCCATGTATCAAAGAATTGTTTTTCTTTCCAATCTGAAGAAAGTCTGAAAGTAGATGATATATCTCCAAAGGTATATCCCTCAACTATTTCTCTTTCTGGGCCAAAGGTGTTAACGTCTGGTGAAGACACTAAGTTTCGGCCAGGAAATGCAAAAGATTCACACATTATACCAACTTTTTGTGTGACACCCTCACCAGTATTTGCAGACATGATTGGTGCAAATCTACTACCAGCTTGATTACTACCACGATAACCTGTGGGTGGGGTAATAATTATCTCCCAACGATTAGTCTTTGCAAAACCATCATCTGAATGATATTGTGCAAATATTTCATCTATGAATGTGAATGCGGTAGTTTCTAATATTGATGCGAGTTGAAATGCCATTATATCATCTTTCTACTATCTGAATAAACCTGTGAGGCACTAGCCTTCTTCCATCTTGCAATAGGTAAAAGTGCTGCAACAGTGAACTCATCTGCATCAACTCTACGATATCTCGTTTTAACTCTACCTGCCAGATATCTTTTAATTGTTGGTTTAAGTTCTGGAATATTTTTAAATTTACGATACTCTGCCATGATTATTGTAGTTTTATCAAACTTTGTATTATTACTAAAATCTACAACTCTGTCTAATAATTTTAATCTCAATCCCATAGGTAAATAATGAAAATTGATACCCAAAAATCCATCTGGATATTCCTCTAGTGGTAATACCAAAGGAAATGTATCGTAATATGGTAATGTCTTTCTACCTTTAGGATCATAGAAAAACATATTTAGTCTACCATAATGTGGTGTTCTTGCTTGTTTACCATCACGAATTAAATCCATTGCACCTGGCTGTCCAAACTCTTTGATTTTATCTTTAAACCATTGAGTTGATTTAGGTCTACCACCTGCTGCTTTTACCACACTTTGTATAAATTTACTCTTTGCCATAATATTATTTATACTTTGGATTCAACTGGTCTTCAGTCAAAATTTTAAATTCCATACCATTGTCAACACAAAATTCATTTGCTGATTTCCATTTGGCTTGATTTATTGTCCAGTTTTTTACATCATTGAACCATTTTTTAGTTTTACGTCTTGGATTTTCTACAGGACTTTTACACTGATATTTTGGTTTTACTTCAATAATGAACCTTTTGGTTTTACCATTTGCTTGTTTTACTTTTATATAAAAATCTGGAAAGTATCTATGAACTTTATTATCCCATGGCGATAGATATGGAATGATAACTTCTTCACTACCCCACTCTAATACTTTATCATTTTGGTCACAATAAACCATAAGTTTTCGTTCCCAGAGTGAACGATATATCACTTGAGATGGGTTACCCCTATATTTTTTAGGGTTTGTTGGTCTATATTTACCCTTGTATGCCATACACTTATCTTATAAATAGTTTAAACTCTGTTGTACAGGAATATTTATACATGGCTACTTTCAATAATTTTTTACAAGGTGTTGCAACTCAAGTTACAAATACTGCACTAAAGAGAGTTGCAGGTAATCTGCCTGGCATCAATAACTCTTATCCTTACATAAACAATTCATCTAGGGGTGGTGAGTCCTCTGACCAACTCCCTCTTGCACCAAGAGGTAACTTTCAACACTACACATTTCCTTTGGATGTTATGGCTGAGCCAGGTCTAGGTAATCAAGGTCACTATATGATGTTTTATATAAATCAACAAGAAAATGTAAAAATACAATATGGTGGAAAAAGTGGGTCAGGTACTTCAATAACAGGAACTTCTGAGAGAAGTACACCCTCACACCTTAGAAAATTAAACTCAAAAGGTTCATATGTAAAAGTAAAAAATGAAAATGGTGTAAGAGATCAAATAAACCTAGATATCGACCCAATATTTTTTGACCCAAATGCAGAAGATCGTTTTAAGGCTAGGGGTGCAGGAAGTTTGTATGCACGAAATTATGCTGCCGCAGTGGATAGACAAGCCATTGCCGTTAAAAGAAGAGCAACAAAAAGAATGACCAGTGCAATTGTTATGTATATGCCGGCACAAGTTTCAACCTCGTATAAAACAGAGTATACTGATACAGAGATAGGTGCAATAACTAATCAGGCGATGAATACATATGATGCTGTGGTTGCTGGTAATTTAAGACTTGCGGTAGACCAAGTGGGTGGAATGTTACCTGCTGCAGCTGAACAAATTCAAAAGTTAATGTTAACTACTGCAGGTGCATTGCCTGGTCTAACAGGACTCAAGGCAGCAGTAGAAATGAGAAAAGGTGTTGTATTATCTGATCGTATGGAACTTGCATTTAAAGGTCTAGAAAAAAGAGGATTTGAGTACTCGTTTAAGATGGTGCCAAAAAGTCAAGAAGAGGCCAATGAAATAAGAAATATAATTTTTGCATTTAAATCAAATATGTTACCAGAGTTTTTAGGAACTAATTTGGGGGGTAGATCACTAAGAGTTCCAAATACTTTTGATATAGAGTATATGTGGAATGGTGGAGAGAACCAATTTTTACACAGAATATCCACTTGTGTTTTAGAAAGTATGGATGTTACATATGGTGGAGATAGATATAAAAGTTACGCAGGAATAGATGGTGATGGTGCACCACCTATAGAAACAACCATATCTTTAACCTTTAAAGAAATCGAACTCATCACAAGAGAACGTGTACATGAAGGATTTTAATTATGTATTTTAATTCCATCCCTAAAATATTTTACGATTCTGCAGATACAAAAAATCCAAAGATAGTTACTAATCTTTTGCGTAGAGTTGGTGTCAGAGCCAAAGTTAAAGTGAACACGGCACTGTTTGATACTTACAAAGTAAAAGAGGGAGAAAGTCCAGAAATCATAGCACATAAACTATATGGTGATACAGAATTACATTGGGTAATAATGTTGGTTAATAATGTATTAGATCGTTACCATGATTGGCCCATGTCAACACCACAGTTTAATCAATATATAGCAGATAAATACGTTGACTCGGATGGAGAGTCAACTGCCTCTGATGTTCACCACTACGAAATAGAACAAGACTCTGGTAGTAATAAAATAAAAATTGAAGTCACAGATTTAACAAACTATCCAACTGCAACCACTATAACTAATTATGAATATGAACAAACTAGACAAGATAAACTAAGAGAAATACGTTTACTTGACCCACAATATGTACAAGACTTTGTAAGGGAATATAGGTCATTAATGAATGAATCGAGTGTCTAATGAAAGAGTTACAATATGCAGGTGAATATGATTTACAAACTTGTGAAATAATATCTTCGGCTGGTGTGGTTGCAGACATCTCTGCAAACATTGTTGAGATTAATATGTTTGAAAGTATATTTTCATCATCAATAACTGGTATCATTCTTTTTACAGATACAAATAATTTAACAGACAATTTACCCTTAATTGGTCAAGAATATATATCCTTAAAAATTGTTACTCCTGGCCTTGAAAGCACAGATAGGGTTATAGACTTTACAGAAAATGTTTTTTGTCTATATGAGGTTGGTCTAAGACAATCATCAGGGCCTACAGGAGAAATAGTTGAAGTTAGATTTTGCTCACCAGAACTTTTACGAAATGAACGTGTTCGTGTTTCAAAAAGTTTTGAGGACACCACAGACGAGATTGTAAAAGAAGTTTTACAAAACCCAAAACTCATAAACACGAAAAAACAGATATTTGTAGAAAAAACTTCTGGAATTAGAAAAATAGTATCTCCAAATTACCATCCTTTTAAGTTTATAGCAAATCTTGCAAGAGAGTCTATAAGTGTACATGATAACTCACCTCACTTTTTGTTCTATGAAAGTATTGAGGGTTTTAATTTTAGAACTATACAAAGTTTATATTCTCAGGGAGTGGGTGGAGAATATCATGTTGGTGATGTTGGTTTTAGAGAAAATCTTGCCAATGAAACAGAACAAAATTATAAAAGGATTATAAACTTTCAACCTGCAAGTAGAAACAACTCATTGGCAGATGTAAAAGGTGGAATGTTAGGTTCTACACTAATCATGCATGACATCTATAATAAAAATTATAAGAAATCTAAATTTGAATATTTTAATGACCACAATACATACATGAGATTAGAGTCTTCTATGGCACCAAAGTATAATAATGTCTTAATTGATGATGAAAATACAGTAGAAAATTTTGTTGATGCAAGAATACATTTACACCCAACCAGTTTAATAATGGAAGATATGGACTCACAGTTCATGGAATATCCTAGTATATTTGACCCACTAACACAATTTCCATCTGATGTACAACCTGCAGAGGCGGTGTCTGCGGTTGTTTCTGATAGAGAACAACAAGTCATGGAAAGACTTATTAATGAACATGATTTCACCCCAGAACAAGCAGCAGGGGTTGTTGGTAATTTAAACAGAGAAAGTAAGTTAAGAACTGGTGCTTTAAATCCTGGCGATGGAACTGATGGTAGTGACAGTATAGGCATAGCACAATGGAATAGTACTAGGGCACAAAACTTAAAAAAGTTTGCAAGATCACAGGGAAAAAGTTATAAAAGTTTAAATCTACAGACAGATTTTATCGTACATGAACTTAAAGGTAGTGGTGGTAATGGTGGTAGTTCTGAATCTTCTGCATGGAATAGATTAAGAACTTCTAGTAATGCAACCAGTGCGGCCAGTGCATTTGCCACTTATGAAAGATTCCAAAACTACAATGTTACAGGTAATCAAGAAACTAGAGAACGTCAATCGGAGGCAAAGAGGATTCTTAATAGTTATAACTCTACGAAAGGTGTTGATGAGGGTTTAACTGCTCAAACTAAATCAACTGAAATAGCAGACTTAAAAGCACAAGTTGAAAATACACAAACTGAAACTGCACAGGGGAATCAACCATATATTGCAAATAAAAATATTGCGGCCAATAGAGCAGATAAATGGCTTTTACATAGAAATCAAAGATTACACGAACTAAATACTGGTATGGCAGTAAATATGTCTATACATGGAAATACAACAGTTTCAGTAGGGCAAATAATTGATATTAAAGCTCCTATAAATGGTCTTGACCATGAAAAAACTGAAAACTCCAAACTTCAGTCTGGTTTATTCTTGATAAGTAAAATCAGACATACATTTTCACAATCAACTAGAACTCATCTCATTCACTTACAATGCACTAAGGATTCATATCCAATCGAACTAGAATCTAAGGCATCTGGTCAAGAACCAAAAGGTGGTAGTTCTAGAATTATTCAATTATAAGGAGGAACACTCTGTAGTAAAATTATATCATGGCAACAATCTCATAAAAATAGGATGATAAACAACATGGCAAAAGCAAAAGTATCACAAAAGTTGAAGAAATTAAATTTTATAAACAAAGATAGGAGAATTGAACCAATGACGATAAATGATAAATACTTACTGAAAACTATAGAGAGTATAAAAAATGAAAACATTCCAACAAATCCAAGAGGGAGTCTACGACCCCAATATACTTAAAGCATTTTTTCTTGCAGGTGGGCCGGGCAGTGGTAAATCTTATGTCGTTAGAAAAACCACTGGTGGTCTAGGTATGAAAATTGTTAACTCAGACGTTCACTTTGAGAGACTTCTCAAACAGGCTGGTCTATCTCAAAAAATGCCCCCAGAGGAAGAGAAAGAAAGAGATGTTCAACGTGCAAGAGCAAAGAGAATAACAAAAGCACAACAATCTAATTACCTTGAGGGTAGACTTGGACTTATCATTGACGGAACTGGAAAAGACTATGATAAGATTGCAAAGAATATGCGTGACTTACAACAGTTAGGATATGATTGTTACATGGTATTTGTTAATACCTCTTTGGATACTGCACTTCAAAGAAACAAAGAAAGAGATCGTACTGTTCCAGAACCTATCGTGGTTCAATCTTGGAAAGCAGTTCAAAGTAACTTGGGTAAGTTTAGTCAACTATTTAAACGAAATCTCGTTATTGTTGATAACAATGAAGTGGGAGAAGATTTAATGAATCCAGTTTTTAAACAAGTAAGGGGTTTGGCCAAGACTAAAGTTCAGAATGGTATTGGTAGACAATGGATTGCAAATGAGTTGGCAAAAAAAGCAAGATAACTATTGACATCCCAAACGAATCATGATACTATTAATAGTAATCAGTGAGAAAGGTTAGATTATGAATAAAGCATTACTTGACAATTATGACAAGATGGTAGTGAAAGATCAAGTTGCCGTGATACATTCCGATTATAGGGATGGGGTTGCTCCAACGACAGTTGCGTTTGTTCACGTTGACAAAGGACTTTCAGATATAGATAAATGTGAAAAGGCATTTATGTTGACAAACTCAATAGACAATGCGTGGTGGAACAATGATGATGTTACACCAATGTTTGATGGTGATGGTTGTCGATCAACAAGTGCAGGTGACTATGTATTAGTTGGTAACACAAAATATCTTTGTGACGCAATGGGTTGGTCTAAAATCACCTAAATAGTTAAATGAAAATACCTGTTAAAATAACAGATTCCGCAAAAGGATATTTGACGGATGCACTTACTTCTAATGATAAAAAGTATGTGCATCTTTCTGTATCTGGTGGTGGTTGTTCTGGTTTTCAGTATAAGTGGGATTTTATAGATGATGATGAGAGTGGAAAAATAGTAGATGACATACTTGTACTTGACAACATGGCAGAAATGTTTGTTTTTGGTTGTACAGTAGATTATATAAAAGAACTTGGTGGTTCTTATCTTAAAGTAATAAACCCAAATGCAAAAGCATCATGTGGATGTGGTGAAAGTTTTGCAGTATAGGAGACAACAATGATAATAGAAACAAATTTTGGTACAAAAGTAGACCCACAAAGAATGGCAATTGGCTCTGCAACAAACGTCACTAAAAAAGGTGCCTTTTATGTTTTTAGTATTAGAGTAGATAGTGATGACATAAGAGAATACTCATTTACCGATAGGGATAGAGCAGCTGCGATGAGAGAAGTATTGATTGGTCATTTAGAATATAAAATACGAGAAAGTGTTGTAAAATGTACGAATATAAATGTCGCTTAGTTAAAGTCGTTGATGGGGATACTGTTGACGTAGATATCGACTTAGGGTTCGGAGTATGGATGAGAGATCAACGTATAAGACTCTATGGAATAGATACACCAGAGTCACGAACATCTAACCCAATAGAAAAAGTATATGGAAAGGCAGCTGCAGCATTTTTAACAAAATGGACAAATGCTGGTGATCTTACTTTAAAAACTTTTAAAGATGATAGAGGAAAGTTTGGTAGAATATTAGGTGAAATTTGGTATGGTGGTGAACACAATATCAATCAGTTGTTAGTTGACAATCATCATGCAGTACGTTATCATGGTCAATCAAAAGATGAGATTGCAGAAGAACATATTGTAAATAGGGGTAAGGTTAAACTTTCTTAATACACTCGGCCCTTAGAGATTCACGTTCTATATCATGTGAGCCCATATCTACACGTTCAACACGTTCTGCATGATATAGACATTGTTCTTGTGTTTCATAAGTTAGATGATTGAACCACAAAAAAGATGATGACACTACTAAAACCCACATGACTATTTTTTCTTAAAAGAATCGTTTAGTGAATCTACCACACTATCTATGTTTGGTTCTTGTCCGTCAGGGTCATATTTACAACGATACTCTGCTGGACACTGGCCCTCAACAACTAAAGTGAAAGTATTGTTTGCGCCTTTATATATACACACTTGTTGACCACTCTTGGCCTGAACTCTTTTAAATCTACGACAAGTTACATACTTGGGATCTTCACGTTTACCCAATCGTTTTTCTTGATCCCAAGTCCAATCAGAAAATTTCTTGAGGAAACAACTAAAACATTGTATGATATTATCTGGTTGTTTTGTTTCTGGTAGAACTGGTTGTGCGAAGATGATTAGATAAACTACTATCCATGCAATAATACTAATCTTTTGTGTGAAGGATAGAACCATAAGACTTCTCTGAAACTATGTATTTGGTATTAAGTTTATTTAAATATATTATGAGGATAAGTGCAACCCATATCGTATTATAGTCATCCCATGGCACAAAAAGACTATACCAAAAATCAAAATATTCCATCACTCCTCTTCTTCTTTAACATAACGTCCACAACATACATATCCCTTATCTTTATGTTTTTTATTTTTAAATAATCTCTGTATTTCATCATTCATACGTTTGTTTGTCATAAAGGTAGACCTCACACCACGAACAAACATAAGTTGAGGTTCTCTCATGCAAGTCATTATAGGCCCATCTGGATTATATTCTAATGGTCTTTTAAAATGTTCAGCCACTATTAAATATAACCTCTGGTGGATAGATATAGATAAACTAAAAATCCAATAAATCCTGTTATCAATATACCAAGAACTGATATTCCAATCCACTCAATAACCTTTCTTCTATATTCTTCTTGGTCATAAATTGCCTTTTGCCGTTTCTTGCGAATATCTGCCTCAGTTTTTAGTAGTTCTTCCCATGCACCAACTCCTCTAGAAAAAGTTATTATTTGTTTAAGTTGGTCACGCATATCTTCTGCTTTTTTCTTGGCCATAAAAATAGTCATTGCCTCCTCTTCTACAGAACCAGCCGCAAATAGTTTTTTGAATAGTGGTGGTTTTTGGTTTAGTTCTTCCGCTTTTTTAATGTCACTAACTGCTCCCATCCAACGTCCTAAGTCGGCAGCCATGCCTTCAACGTCACGGCCCATTTGGAAACCAGATTTAATTGTGTTAAATGCCGCAGTTGCGGTCGCGACAGCTGTAATTGGGTCAATCATTACTAATACCTCTCTTATCTCATTACTATTTATGAAAAAAATGCCTTGACAAAGTTCTAAAAATAATGTAATATGGTAGTTAAAATAGAAAGGTATATAAATGACTGAAGATTTGTTTAGACATTTAAGAACAGCAGTTTCTGCACTTGATGAACCAGTTGGTGAAATGAATAGACTTGATGAACGACAACAATTACTTGTCATACTTATGGAAGAGTGTGGTGAGTTAATCCAAGAGTGTTCCAAGAACTTACGCAGAGGTGAATTTTTTGATAGAGAGGATTTTAAGAATGAAGTTGGTGACGTTTACACAATGATTAATCTTCTTCACGAATGGGATGTAATCTCATGGGATGAAATAGAAGAACGAGAAAGAGTGAAACGTAAAAAGCTTTCCAAGTGGTCTGATTTAATTGGTAAGAGTGAAACAGAACTCTATGAAAGAGAAGATAAATAATACCATGAAAGAAATAAAACAAACAGAAGTCTTGAGTGAATATATTCAACAGACATACGATAGTCGTTACACTACACCAGTGTTAGACAAAGTAACTATTAGAAAAAAAGAAAACCTTTGGGAACTACTTTTTCAAGATGAGTCTCAAGGTTTATTTGAAACAGAAGAAGCTGCAGAAAGACATGCAGAAGTATTATTAAAAGAGTGTTAAATTATTGAAGGGAGAAACATAATGAACGGATTACATTTTTTATTTGTGGGTATTGCATTACTAATGATGATGTCAGTAACAGGTTGTAATACACCATATATCACAAATAGTGGTGAACGTCTACTATCCAACTCAGTAGTAGGTTGTGCAGTAGGTCAAGTATTCTTTGATGATTGTGGTGCTGGAGCTGCAGTAGCGGCTGGTGCAACCATCATTGATGACCAAACCAAGTAAAACATCTTTATGGTTAACGATATTAGTAATCCCATTTGTGGGGTTTTTTATTATGATATTGTTCGTTGCAGCATTTGGAGAAATTGTAGAAAATAAAAATGCACTTGAAGAGTATTTAATCATAATGTTATTGTTAGTTGTTTACATGGGGTTTAGGGGTATCAAAAAAAGAATATGGGTTATGCAAAATAAACAACCCTAATTTATTATAAATATGTATGAGCAAGGTAATCCACTTTGTTCTTTTTTCATCAGAGGAGATATTATGTCAGTTGCAACTACTGTATACGACCAAACATGCCATGTCTGTGAGACAATCAAGAAATACTTTTTAACTTTTTACTACAACGCCCAAAGAGGAAAACAATTATCTGTCAATAGAGATATTTACGATACGCATATGAAATGGGATACAGAAAAAGATTATCATTTCAATAAAATGAATGAAGCCACAAACAGAGAATATAACGAAAAAATAAAAAGATTATGGAATCCACCACTACCTTATGATGGTCTGTGATTAGTGAGGTATTCTTTTAATTCGTGATATCCGCCAATGTACTGTTTCTCAAAAAATATTTGAGGAACAGTTTTGGCAAAACTTTTAACAAAATTTTTTGCATCCATGTCTACATCTATCGGTATCTCAGTATATTCTATAGAGTGTTCCTTTAAAAGTTCTTTGGCCAAAGAACAATAACCACACATATTTTGAGTATAAATCGTGTACAATTTTGTATTCCTTTTAAATTAATTGTTGACATGGTTAACATGATATGTTATATTGGTATTAATATATATATGTGGAGAACTAAATGAAAATCACACAACCAATAAACGTAATAATAGAAAATTTACCTAATCACGAAGTTTTAAATCCTATACTTGAAAAAGATATAAAGGATGCGGGTGATGTGACAGGTGGACGATCTGCGGCAAAGTGTTATCGCACTAGATGGGATATGCATGAAGTTTATCCATCATTTAAAAAATTATCAGACGGAGTTCTTGAGGTTGTTAAAAGAGCCTGTGGCCCTGCAACAGATGAACAAGGTAAACCTAAAGACTATATTCTACGAACACATGACTCATGGGGATTAATATATAAAAAAGATGACATTACAAACGCTCATCAACATTACCCTTGTTTATGGAGTTGGACATACTGTGTAAAAGCCTGTGAATTATGTTCACCACTTGTGTTCCCAACATCAGAGAATAAAGAAGAGATAGAACCAGAGAATGGACAATTAATCATTTGGCCATCTTATGTATTACACGAAGTTCCAAAACAAATCTGTGACCATGAGAGAATAATGATTGCAGGTGATGTAATATTTGATAGATGGACATAAGATGTTAGAAAAGTGGTTTATTGTAGTGTTGATGTTTAGTGCAAACCCAGAGTTGGGTAATGATGTCTATGTGTATAAAAGACCTTTTGACACTAAAACAGAGTGTTACACACACCTAAAAGAAAATTCACTTACATACTTTAACTGGGCATATTTGAGTTATGAGGGAAGATTAGTTCCAAATAAGGCAAATTGTATAGATGGTAATTTAGTAAAAGAATTACATAATAGTAATATGAAAAATATAGGAATATGAAATGACAGAACAAATTTTAGTGCCACCAGATAGTTTTACTGTACAACAACCCTTTGGGCCATATCTGGCAGACATAACAATAAATGATGAAGTTTATAATGCATTAATAAAAATGACAGATAAAATTATAAAGGATGAGAAAACAAAATCACACGGCTCAAGTCTTGCAGGAGTAATAGAAAAAGAATTAAGAATTTATAGGTCAGATATGGTAGAAGCAGGTGTTTCAGATTTTATGGAATCTTGTATTAATTCATATGTAAAACATTGTATTATGAATCAGATTGAAAAAGAACATCCTGCAAATAAAGATTTTGAAAATAGGGTAAAAGTCCTAACTGAAATTAATTCTGCATGGATAGTATCTCAACGTGGTAATGAGTATAACCCTGCACATAGTCACAATGGTTGTGAGGTAAGTGGTGTTTTGTATCTAAAAATTCCAAACGTGAAAAATCGTAGGAACATAAAGGGTAAAGAAGGTAAAGAAGACTTAGATGGTGATATACAATTTATCTATAGTTCGGCATCAAAAAGAGAGGGAGAAATTTTGGATGAAGGTATGAAAACTATTCGACCAAAAGAAAAATGGATGGTATTATTTCCATCTTATCTTCTACACACAGTATATCCGTTTATTGGTGATGATGAGAGAAGATGTATTTCGTTTAATGCAAATTATAGAATATTACAAAAAATGGGTGTGGGTACAGATGGTAAACCAATATATAATTTTGTTGCTGGAAACAATCAAGGTATTATAAATGAAACTTTTTATGGTGAAGAGAAACCATGATTGCAGGAAAAATTTGGGGTACTACTGAATTAGTACACTCAAACAATACTTTTGAGTTTCACAGAATAGAATTTAAAAGTGGATACAAATGTTCTGAACATAAACACCAATTCAAATGGAATGGATTTTATGTTGAAGAAGGACAAATGTTAATTAGAGTATGGCAGCACGACCAAGACAACCTTGTAGACGAAACAATCCTTTCAGCAGGTCAATTTACACAGGTAAGACCTGGCTTAGTCCATCAATTTGAAGGTTTACAAGATGGTGTTGCATTTGAACTTTACTGGGCAGAATTTCACCATGACGATATAGTAAGACGAACTGTAGGAAAAAAGATTGAGAGCACAGACAAGTAAAACCAGTTGGAAAGAACCAAAGATATATGACAAGAATAGTAATATGCTCGTACCATATTATTTGATGTATTCTTATCTCTATTACGAAAAAGATAGTCCAATCATCTCAGACGCAGAATATGATACCATATGTAAACGTCTACATGATGAGTGGGATGATATCGAACACTACCACAAACATATAATCAACAAAGAACATTTAGTCTCAGGAACTGGATACTCATTAAAATATCCAACCATAGTAA
>VTLG01005473.1_pt1 | contig 14270 bp, 14 predicted proteins | sample 4694571 | NCBI WGS metagenome assembly VTLG01 (sample SAMN12604809, study PRJNA352737) | marine metagenome | biome: ENVO:00000447; feature: ENVO:00000209|ENVO:00000569|ENVO:01000036; material: ENVO:00002151; isolation source: viral sequences binned using virsorter ...
GCGCAACGGCAGAATACATCACGGACTTGACATCTCACACAATAACAGAGACACAGTACGCAGTTCGTGGTTAGGGCGTGTTCGATATGCTAAAAAAGGATATAACGGAGGATATGGCTACCTTATCATAGTTACACACTTAAACGGCTTAGAAACGTACTACGCACATCTTAGAGAGTTGCTTGTTGAGGAAGGTGATTGGATTCCGCAAGGATGCCCTGTTGGCATTGTAGGTAGTACAGGAAACTCGTTAGGGCCACACCTACACTATGAGGTGCGCTATTTAGGACTGTCAATTGATCCTGAAGACGTTGTTGACAAGCACACTATACACTTACACCGAAGCGGTAATATATTTAAGGTACGATGAACACTACAATAATGAAACTGTCTGCGATTAAGCAGAACCCAAACAACCCACGCAGTATAAACAAGGACAAGTTTGCCAAGTTGGTCAAATCAATCGAGGAGTTTCCACGTATGCTTGAACTTAGACCTATTGTACTAAACAAGGACAACATTGTGTTAGGTGGCAATATGCGACTCAAGGCGTGCAAACAGATAGGACTGACCGAAGTGCCTGTTGTGTACGCTGATGATCTAACAGAGGAGGAGCAACGGCAGTTTATTATCAAGGACAATGTAGGCTTTGGGGATTGGGATTGGGAACTGCTTGCAAACGAGTGGGATGTTAGTGACCTAAATGATTGGGGCTTGGATGTTTGGCAACCTGAAAAGGAAACCGACAAAGAGTTGACAGATATATCAGAAAAAATCAATGAGGTTTTTAAAATAGAAGTCGAAGTTGACAACGAGCAAGAATTGCAGTTGTTGTACGACAAACTAACCACTGAAAAATATAAATGTCGGATTTTAACATTCTAAAGAGAACAGAAGCCAAGAAAACATTTAGAGTGGCATCTATCATAGGCAAGTTTGATTTACAGTCAGACATTGTCGAAGAAAGCTTTACAGGTAATATAGACTTAGACAGTGATTGGCAAATAGGTGTGATTGTTGGAGCAAGTGGTACAGGCAAAACCACTATTGCCAAAGAGTTATTTGCTGACGCTTATGTTACAACATTTGATTATAGTGCATCATCTATTGTTGATGATATGCCAAGTCATTGCAGTGTTGACGAGATAACAAAGATGTTTAACAGTGTTGGCTTTAGTTCGCCACCAAGTTGGCTTAAGCCGTATTCTGTTTTAAGTAATGGACAAAAAATGCGAGTTGATCTTGCAAAAGCAATGCTTAGTAAAAACGATTTGATTGTGTTTGATGAATTTACAAGTGTAGTAGATAGAAACGTTGCAAAAATAGGCAGCTACGCTGTGCAGAAAGCAATAAGAAAAACAGATAAGAAGTTTATTGCTGTCACTTGTCATAACGATGTTGTCGATTGGATATTGCCTGATTGGATATTTAACACAGACAATATGACCTTTCAAAAACTTGAAGGGCAAAAAAAAAATCGGCCAAAAATCAAATTTGAAATATTCCAAGCAGCAGACAAATATGTATGGAAAGTGTTTGCTAAACACCACTATCTAAGTCATACGCACAATAATTCAGCACACGTGTATGTTGCTTATGTAAACAATCAACTTGCAGGCTTTATAAGCGTGTTGCATTTACCACATCCAAGAGCCAAAAACATAAAGATGGTACACAGATTGGTTGTTTTACCTGATTATCAAGGTGTTGGCATTGGTGTTAGACTATTAGAATTTATAGCAAAAAAATACGTCAAAAACGAATATCGATTTAAAATAGTAACTTCGGCTCCTAGTCTAATCAACTATTTTAAAAAAAGCACATATTGGAAGTGTAATCACTTTGGAAGGCAAAGCGTTGGTGGCACAAGTGGAGAAATCCACAACAAAAACAAGGAGAACAACAGTTCATCTTACAAAAGAATAACAACATCTTGGGAATATGACAAAAAGTGACATCAATAAAAAGGCAATGGTCGAGGCAATGGAGAAGGCTCTTGGCATTGTAACAAGTGCTTGCAAGGCTGTCGGCATTAGCAGAGAAACGCATTACAGATGGATGCGAGAGGACAAGGATTATAAGTCAGCCATCAAGGACGTGGAGGATATAGCATTGGACTTTGCAGAGTCAAGCTTACACAAGCAGATTAAGGACGGCAATACAACGGCAACGATCTTCTACCTAAAGACCAAAGGCAAGAAGCGAGGGTATGTTGAACGCCAAGAGATAGAGAACACAGGAGAGCCACAAATTGTGATACAACCAATGTCACAGATTGCTATGGACGTACTGCATAACATTTGAGAACAACATCAGCATTTGGGCAAGTAGGCGAGGCAATACAGGACGATGGTCGTATTGTTATCGTGCAAGGCGGAACGTCAGCAGGTAAGACGTACGGAGTCCTGCAATACCTAATCTTAGCAGCGCACAAGAATAGCCTAGAGGGCTTAATAAGCATTGTATCCGAATCATTGCCACATTTAAGGCGTGGCGCAATGCGTGACTTCTTTGCTATTCTCACGGCTAACGATATGTATCGTGAACGGCAACACAACAAGTCAAGTCATACCTACAAGATTAAGAAGGCAACGTTTGAGTTTTTTAGTGCTGATCAAGGCGATAAGCTAAGAGGTGCGAGGCGTGACTATTTATTTGTTAACGAGGCTAACAATATAGGATACGAGGCGTGGTCGGAATTGTTTATACGTACCCGTAAGTGGTCAATCATTGACTTTAACCCTGTCTCTGAGTTTTGGGCACACACAGAGATACTTGGCCATCCTGATAAGGACTTTAGGGATAAGGTGAGGTTTGTTAAACTAAACTACACACACAATGAGGCACTTGACCAAGTAACGATTGACAACATAGAAAGCAGGAAGCACGATTCTGATTGGTGGCAAGTGTACGGACTTGGCGAGGTAGGTACACCGACAGGCGTTATATTTCCGCCATCTGTTTGGTCAGTTGGTGACTTGCCTGAGAATGCAAGATACATCTGTTCAGGTATGGACTTTGGAGAGTCTAACCCTACAACACTTATCGACCTATGGCAACACGATGGTATTGACTACTATGACGAGATACACTACGAGGCAGGCTTTGGATTTGAGAAGTTAATGGCTGTGATACGTGCAGGGGATGTAAGACGTATGGTAGTGGCTGATCCGTCACACGAGACCGTTATCCGTCAATTAGGACAGCACGGAGTTCAGATAATGGGAGTCAAGAAGTTTAGAGGCTCTGTCGATGGTGGACTTGCTATGATGAAAGCAAAGCCATTTGTAGTAACCAAGCGGTCAATCAATCTAATCAAGGAGTTAAGAAACTATGTCTACGAGCGTACAAGGTCAGGCATACTACTCGACACGCCACGTAAATACCTTGATCACGCAATAGATGCAAGCAGGTACGCCAAGCTGCACAGCAGTCGAGCGTTTAGTATTAAGTAGTTAATCGTCAAGAGTACGACCTACCCAATAGAAAATGCCAAGTATCCAAACAGTGCAGAACACGATTATTACGATGCTGTTCCAATCCATAAGTTAAAGGTATAAAAAAAGCCCCTACCAATTAAGGCAGAGGCTCTGAACTAAACACAAGATATCCTTCTTCGACTCTAAGATACAACTCTTAGACATTTATCCAAATATTATTCTTGCAAAGTGTTGATAAATCTACATTGTATGCGTTAGCAATGCGTAAGCAATGCGTTAGCAATGCTAAAAGAATAGAATAGAATATAAAATAACATAAGTTATTGGTGCAAAATGACTTTGAATTTTATTGTCTATATTTAGGGCAAACGTAAAAAATGGCAGTTATAACTCTCTTCCTACCTCTACAACAAGCGGAAGTAAAACAACAAGAGCAAAACATACACGACAAGCGTGATAGAATACACACTAAGCATAAAAAATTTCAAGAATCGTCTATATCTGAATTGACAGTTAGAAACAACAGCATTATCGAAAAGATAAACACACATCTTAATGCGTTTAACCTAAGGACTAATGTTGAAGGCGGATATTCAATAGTATCAGTTACACCTGTGCTTGAAACAAAAGCAGAAAAGGTAGACGATGACGAGCCAATGATGCCGTTCGTAACAACAACGGGTTTTTTAGTCATCTTACACAAGGACGGTGACGGCTTACCATTTGGAGGTTTATAATGTCGCAGGGATCATTATCAAAAGTCAAATCAAGGTTAGAACACGCCTTTACAGCAAATGGCATAACGTCATACGGTTACATTTGGGACGAAAGCGAGTTAAACAAACTTGCCAATCAAGCAATGCCGTACTACGGAGTTATGTTGCAGAACGCTAACATTTCAGACGTAGAGTACACAGGCGGACAATACATACGTTATCAGGTTGTATTGCTGTTGGCTGACAACCTACACCAAGCAGATCAAACAGTAACAGCCGTAAACCGATGGGATTATTGGTGGACTAAGATGAATGGCTTTGAGACGTTGACCTTTACCTTGTTGGATAATGTAAGCGAGTATCCTGAGACACAAGTAACAGGTGGTCTTGAGATGCGACACATACCTTACAGTTCACAACTAAACTTGTGTGCTTTGTACGTAACCTTCAACGTTGACGTTGAAACAGACTTTTGTGTACACAATGATTAAGATTAACGCAGATAAAATAGCACAAGAGGTAATTAGTGGCTTGAAGGCTACAATGAAATTAAAAGATCGGAATGCCACAGGACGTACATCTGCCTCTTTGTTTTCTGAGTTTGACGAGGGCAATATGCTGTTACGTATTATGGGTGCAAAGCAATGGCAATACGTTGAGCAAGGCAGACAGGCAGGCAAGCAACCACCACTTAATCGAATAATAGAGTGGTGCGTGGCGAGAGGTATACCACAGGAAGCAGCATTTCCTATTGCACGTAAGATAGGGCAGTTTGGTGCGCCAAAGGATAAAAGCAAATTGAACGTTATCGCAGACACAATAAAGGCCGTTGAGCCTGACATAATAAAGGAATTAGATAAACAAGCACAGGCATCGTTTGAGGCCACAATAGGACAGCAATGGCAATCACTATAACATCACAACCAAGTACTGATAAGTTTTCAAGTAGCGAGTATCCGCTTGTAATTAAAGCAACAAGCAACAACGCAAACATTAAATTTATCAAGTTTACAATAACAGATACGCAAACGACAGGACTTGGCATACCATCGTACTATGCGCCAAAGATTAATAACGAATTCACGTTTAACGTAAGCGACTATATGAATAGTCATTTGTCAATTATCCGTGATGACCTAGTGAGCTTTGACGCTACACCATCTATTCACGTCTACACTAATTTATCGCAGGACGTCCAAATAGATATGCGTGAGATACAAACAGATGGAACTGTATCGGCACAAGCACAGAGCAATGACTTTTTTATGTGCAAGTTTAAGAACCAACTATACAATGGCAACGGCACAGCAGAGGAGTACATTGACAACAGATACTTCCTAACTACGCTGCCATACTTTAGGGAAAACACATTAGGCGACCCTGCACGATTTTACTTAAACGATGGAAGACAAACGGTCAATATGCTCACAGATTACAGTCGTGTTTGCATATTTAACCGACACGATGCAGGTATTAGTTCTGACCTTACTCTTACAGCATTTAATTCTAATGGTACTTTTATTGCTTTTGCAATTATTGACCTTACGTCTTCGTTTGTATCGCAAGAGGAGCTCATTGGCATACCTGTTAACATTGACGATGTGCAATCATTAAGCGTAGCATCAGGACAAGCAGGTTGGAATTTGTTTGGTACGCCTGTAGCAACTTTACTTATAAAAGGAACGTACAATAAAATTAGAGCAACAATCACAGACCTGAATGACCAAAGCTTCGCAAGCATAGATTTTTTTAACCCTAATCTGTTTGGTAAATGCCCAAAGACGTTTATCTATATGAATCGCTTTGGAGTTCACGAGGTGCTAACGCTAAACACTAAAACTAACGAGTCTGTTGTTAGCAGTCGTGATAATGCTACACTTGTAAATACTGACCCTTTTGGTGCTAACACTAATGACTTAGGACGTTACCTTCTAACAGGTGCAAGACAAAGAGCAATAAACCCAAAGAGTGAGTTTGAGTTTACTGTAAACAACAATTTGCCATATCCTAAAGAACAAGCACGAGAAATTGCACTTGACTTCTTTGCAAGCCCTGTACATTATTGTGTAGATGTTACAACAGCTTATCACGTGTTTAATATATCGCATCCTGACACAGGTAACGAGCAGATACGCAGAATAACAATAAACGATGGCAAGGTTGATGTGCTAAAAAACGACAAGGTGCAACGACTATCTTTTTCATACCGATATGCAGACGTATGACAACGACAGAGTTAAAAGTTATGTATCCTAAATTGCGCAACGCTGACAACTATGTTTGCGTAACGTTTGACAACGAAGACGAGGCTACTTTTTCAATGGACTTAACCTATGATCAATGCGACATATTGGTTACTTGGTTAATTGAGCAGATGACAACAATGGACAAAATGCAATGAGAGCAGCACAGTTATACATAAAATCAACAACTAAGTACATTGAACTTGGACAAGATGGTGACTTTCCGTTTACGTTAAGCAAGTCTATTGCAGAGATACAAGACATTAGCAAACGCAACAAGACGTTCAGTAAGTCGTTTAAGATACCTGCAACTCAGGACAACGTTAAGGCATTGGGATATGCACACGTAATAGGTACAGACCTTGATGCGATAAACGTGTACAAACAACAATGCTTAGTCATTGTCAACGGTAACGTAATTGATGACGGATATGTGTACATTTTAAAGGCAAGGCGTGAGACAGATGCAATAGAGTTTGAGTGCCAATTTGTTGGAGGCAATGAGCCTTGGGTTGTAGCTTTGCAATCGTTAAAAATGTCGGATATGACAACCAACACAAGCGGTACGGTTTTGCAGCTTGCGTACACTGATGCAAACATACTTGCACGAGTCTTAGCTGATCCTCGAACAATGGCCGACCCAAGTTATGTGTTTGTAAATCCGTATATGTACAAGTTTAGCGACAGCGATGCAAATAACTACGACAGCACGGAAACATACAACGGTACGAGTCGTAAGGCACGAGGCACAGACTTTTGGCCTGCATTTAGGCTTGACTTTCTTATTGATGGTATTTTTGGCACAGCGACTAACCCACTTGTTCAACAGGTGTTTGGCTTTGACTCATTTAAGTTAAATAGTACGTTTTTTACAGGTAATGCAACGCACGGATTTTGGAACAACATATACTACTCTGACAGAAGTGAGGATGACTATCCTAACGTGACTTTTGGAGCAACAGAAGATTGGCGTTTTTTCTTGCCTACTGAGGTTACAATGCTTGACTTCTTTTTAAATGTCTGTAAGACGTTTAACCTGATTTTTAGTTTTGATGGCATTACTTTAAAGGTTGAGCCAAGGCAGGATTGGACATCTTGGAACGGCACGACATACACAGGCTTTTACTCAGGAGATGTAGATTGGAGTGAAAAGGTAAGCGTAGAGCAAGAGATACAATACAAGACGAGCAATTACAAAAGGCAAGTACGCCTATCTTGGGGAACTGAGAGTTATCCGATTGATGACAATATGTATCCATTTATAACTGATGAGAACGTAAGTCAGCCTGAAGTACGATACATCATTGACTTAGATAGTAACAACGAGGAGGGAATTACAGACATTAAGCTGCCATTTAACACAAGCCTAAGTAAGTTCTACCAAGCCAAGTTTGACAGAGTACGCACACGAGGCTTTGAAGGCCCAATTACAGAAGATGAAGCAAACCAAGCAACATCTATAACCTTCGATCCTGATAATACGTATTCTAATAGATTGTTTGTGTTTAAGTCAGGCTCTGCACCAATGGGTATGCCACGTCACGTTAATGCAATAAGTGCAGTTACAGGAAGATACACAGGATTAGAAGCGTATCTTTTTACGCCTACTTGGCGGCAATGGGTTTACAAGCAGGCTGACGGCACACTTAGCACACAAATTGGCTATCCGTTTATCTACAATTGTATGACGGTTAACCCATACGTACACACAGATGAAACACTTGCATTAGGCGATGGCTCTTCGTTATCAAGTATCGTAACAAAAGTATCGGACTTTGACACAATACTTAATGTTGACGTTGCTGATGTAAGTGTTACAAGACAGCCGTCAGATGCTACAGATTTAGGTAGACTGACAGATATTGTAAGCAATGACATTGATGACGTTAATCTTGGTATTTACAATGCCAATACCGTTACAATGGTAGACGGCTTGTATGAAAGATTTTGGAAAACTACACTTGACAAGTTTATTACAACACGCACCTTAGTAACTAAGATATTGTTGTCACGTACTGAATATGTAAACCTTGACATTTCTAAGTATTACACGCTAATGGGACAACGCTTTATTTTAAACAAAGTAAAAAACTTCGATCCTATGCTTGACGAGCAGATGGTAGAGGTTGAGTTGTTGGCTGTGGATGCGTTTAGAGCAAGCCAAGAGATTACTCCACCTGCTGCAACCTTGTTCCTTGACCAATATGGCGAGGATTGCGATGCAGCCTATTCCGTGCGTAAACTACGGACTGCTTATGCAGGTTCAGCATTTAGAGTCAGAAGAGACTCAGACGATACAGAACAAGATATTGGCTTTGATACTGATGGCAATCTTGACGAGTCGGCACTTACTACTTTTGTAGGCTCTAATAATGGATTTATTGTTACTTGGTACGACCAAACTACCAACGGAAACAATGCAACACAAACATCGCAATCAAGACAGATGCGAGTAGTGACATCAGGAACAGTTGAAAAGATAGGTACTAAAGTTGCTCCTGATGCCTTTGCTACTCGGACGCATTACATTCCTGACACGACTATATCAGTAACACCACCACAGACTACTGTTGCTTTAATTAAGCCTGATGCAACAAGTGGAAATTTTCACTTTATGGGCGAAAATTTAAGCGGTACTTATAGGTTTGGAGGGCACAACGATAGACTATTTTTGCACGGAGGCTCACTAATTAGCACCACAGACGGTGCTATTGCACAGGCACATATGATTGCGGCAGGGTTGTGTAATGGTGCGAGTTCATATATTAGAGCAAATGGCTCAGAGCTTGCGACAGGAAACACAAGCGGAAACAGCTATAATATGAATGCATTTTTTGGGGGTCATAACACTACGTCAAATATGCGTGGCAATATGCAAGAGATACTAATATACACGGCAGATAAGTCCTCTGACATTAACAATATAGAAAGCAACATCAACACATACTTCTCAGTTTACTAATGAAATACTACAAATACGATACATTGGAATTAGGCCAAGAGGCAAGTGCAGCGATTTATGACCTTAACGCTCCGCCACGTGATCAGCGTAATACGCTGTACGCTTATGGCTTTATAGCACACGAATCTAATGACACGGTAGTTATGGAGTGGGTAGATATGGGTTTAAACGATGGCGATGTGCTTGATGGCTTAACAGCATTAACGGAAGCACAAGCAATAGAGCAAGGCTATCTAATTAACGACTGATGAGATACTACATCTTTAACACAGAGAAAGAAGCACGAGAGGTAAGTCTTAGAGTGTACACCAACGGCATTGATTGGGTTGCGGAAGTTCCTGCATACGTACACGTTGACGAATTAAATAACAGAATTTGGTTGCTTCCAAACGAGGCAACCGACTTAGGATACTTTGAATAATGGCACAAACAATACTTGAACTACAATTAAAAGGAGTTAAGGAAGCACAAGCGGATATGCAACGGCTGTCTGAGGAGATAGTTAAGCAAAAGCAAAGGCAAGCAGAACTTAAGAAAGAAATGAAGGCCACAGAGAAGGCTTTTAAAGATGGGGAGATAAGTCAAGAGGACTACACTAAAGCAATGGCTCAAAACAACATTGAGCAAACAAAGTCTAAAAAAATAGTCAGCGAGAACACAGCACAACTAAAACAGAACATACGTGTAGTAAATGCACAAGAAGGTAGCCTTAATCAGTTACGTGCATCGCTTAACCTTTTACAAAAAGAGTATGGTCAGCTAGACAAAAGCACAGAGTCAGGGCGTAAAAAAGCAGAAGAGTTAACTGAGCAAATTGAGCGATTAGACTTAGCGGTAAAAGCCGAAGAGAAATCTATTGGCGATAGCCGTAGAAACGTAGGTAATTATGCGGATGCGTTTAGTCAAGCAGGAGGGCCAATAGGCAACTTTACGGACAGAGTTCGAGGATTAGGTACACAATTAAAGGCGTTAGTTGCCACGCCTGTCGGTGCGTTTATTGCAGTACTTGCAAGTATTGTTGGTGCAACTAAGGCGTTTATGGACTACAACAGAGAAGTCCAAAAGACCAATGCCCTAATAATGGGTATAACTAACTTAACAGGTGACGTTGTAGATTCTATTCGTGTACAGACAAGTGCAATATCTGAAGTGTTAAACGTTGGTCAAGAGGAGTTATTGCAAGGTGCAAAGGTTCTTGTGCAACAGTTTGGTATTACCTATGAAGAGGCACTTGACAAGATGCAGACAGGAATCCTAGCAACTAACGGTGCTAATGATGAACTACTGCAAAGTATTAGCGAGTACTCTGTGTTTTTTGCAGATGCAGGATTTAGCGTTGAGGAGTTTACTAACATAGTAAACGCAGGATTTGATCTTGGCATATATACAGACAAATTGCCTGATGCACTAAAAGAGGCAGACATATCACTTAGGGAACAAACTAAAGCAACCACAGAGGCATTAATTAACGCCTTTGGCGAGGAGTTTACAAGTGACATACTTAATCAGATAAACATTGGTGCGTTGAATACAAAAGATGCACTTACGTTACTCAGCGTGGAAGCCGAAAGATTAGGACTTACAGCAGAACAAGCTGCAACACTTACTGCTGATGTATTTAGAGGTGCAGGAGAAGATGCAGGAGGAGCATTAAAGATATTTGAGGCAATAAACGTAAGTCTTGAGGAACAAACTGCACAGCTTGACAAGCAAGGATTAAGACTTAAGGAAGAAATTAAAAGGCAAGAAGAGGTTGCTGCAGCAAGGGACAAAGCAATGAACAGCGAGAGTGTTCAGCGATTTATGAAAGCCTTTGATGACCTTACTGCGTTTTTACAAAAATCATTTTTTGTTGTAATTGAAAAGTTTGCAATATTAGTCGATACTAGTATTATACAGCCAATAGAATTTGTTATACGTCAGTTTAACAGACTTAGGAGTGCATCATTAGATGCAGCATCGTCTTTACGCACCTTTACATCTTTTATAGGATTAACAAAAGCAGAAACAGACAAAGCAACAACATCCAATAATAGATTTATTGAATCTGTCCTTAGAAGTAAAGCAGCAACACAAGATGCCGAAAAAGCAGCAACAGGTTTAGGCGCTGCATTTGCTGACAACTTGCTTGAAAACTTAAATGAATCTACTGATGCAACTGATGAGTTAACTGAAAGCACTGCTGAATATGCGGAAGAAACATTTGATGCAGCCGAAGCGGTTAGAGAATTAGCAAGGGCAGAGCAAGATCGCAGAAGGGAAAACATTGCTAACGCCAAGAAGGAATTTAATGACAGAGTAAAAGAAATAAAAAATGGCGCAAGGCTTGAGTTGTTAGAGCGTGAAACACAACAGTTACAAATACTAAGAAATTTTGTAGGAACGGAGGAAGAGCGTGCGCAATTAGTTGAACGCTTTGAGGCTGATAATTTAGAGTTGCGCAAGAAAGCAATACAAGATCAGATAGACTTTTTGGAAGAGGTTGCAGGTAGAGAGTTAGGTCAAGCAAGTGCGTTGGGGATTATAAGTCCTGAACTTATAAAGCAAAGTGAGGATGCACTTGTGTTGCTAAGAAATCAATTTGAGAAACTTAACCAAACAACTGCTAAGACAGGCGAAAACCCTGAGACAGGCGAAGTTGAAACAATACCTGAAAAATTAGGTCTTGATCAAGAAGCAGTAGAAACTGCGTTGATGGCACTTGACGCATTATCTAATGCTGTCGGTACGGCACAGCAAGCAATTGGCGCAGCAGAAACTGCACGACTTAAAGCAGTAGACAAGCAAGTTGAACAAGGTGTTATAACACAAGAACAAGCAGAACTACAAAAGGAAAGGATAAGTAAAAAGGCTGCACGACAACAGCAAAATGTAAGCATTATCCAAGCAATAATAAATGTTGCACAGGGTATTACAAAAGCGTTTGCAACTTTAGGCCCATTAGCACCTTTATTTGCTGCAACAATAGCAGCCCAAGGTGCTGTACAAATTGCTACTATTAAGGCACAGAAGTTTGCCAAAGGTGGAGTACTAAACGGCCCAAGCCACGCACAAGGTGGCATCCCTATGTTTAGCAAAGGCGGAGCGTTTTACGGAGAGGCAGAAGGTGGAGAGGCTGTGCTTACTAAGGGCGTAATGGCAAATCCTGCACTTGCATCTATGGCATCAGCAATTAACGTTGCAGGAGGCGGTGTACCTTTCTTTGCTAATGGTGGTGTTCTCGATCCTATACAATCAGCAACGCCAACAGATAGAGCAGCAGACATAATATCGGCAGGACTAAAATCACGACAGCCTGTATTGGTTGTTGAGCAACTGCGAGAACGTGAGAATAGTGTAGACGTTATTGAATCACTAAGAACAATCGGATGACAGACAACATACGAAGAATGATCAACACAGGTGCGTTTGTGCCTATCAATGTAAAGCAAATTGCAAAGGCTTATTATCGTGAGCGTTTACAGATTCACGGAGAATCTATGAAGGCATACAAAGAGACTGCACAAAAGTTTGGACGGTCATCTGAATGGGTTAGGAAAATAATGTAAAAAATACCAATAGTTTTGCGTATCGTTGTAGGATGCCAATAAACCCTGACAAGCCTGCGTTAACGCAAAGCGATTACGACAGGTTTGACTTTGCTTATGCCAAAGACTTAAAGGATAACTATCCACGTATTTGGAAAGCAGGAGGCAACATAAGAGGCAATGAGGCTTTTGAGTACTATACCAAGTACAGAGAAGGCGAGAGAACAGAGGGGACGTTGCAATGGGTATCGGAAAGGGAAGCGTGGGCATCTCGAAATTTCTCCTTTGGCGAGGGTTTTAAAGATGGCGATACGAGTCCTAACCTTTCCAACATTGCAGGTATTGTTGCTCAAATCAAATGGGCGGTTGTTGGCACATTAGGCGAAAAGCGTATGAAAGAAGTAATTAATACAGTAAAAGCAAAAATCAACGATACGTCACTTGCCAAGATTAACAATAAAGCCGAAGGCATAGAAGTTGTGCTTTCAGGCGAGGTTGGTACTTGGGACGTATCCGCAAGAAAGATTGCTGATGCAATCGAAGACAGAACAACAGCACCTTTAGTAATCAAGATCAACTCAGTTGGTGGTGATGTGTTTGAAGGCTTTGCACTATACAATGCGATAAAAAACCATCAAGGCCCAACGACAGCAATTGTTGAGGGTTTAGCCGCATCTGCGGCCTCACTTTTTGCGATGGCCTGTCAAAGTGTAATTATGAGAGAAGCCTCGATGCTTATGGTGCATAATCCTCATACTGTCGCTGTTGGGGAGTCAAAAGACTTACGACAATCTGCTGACGTACTCGACAAAGTACGAGACATAATGGTTCAGCGTTATAAAACTAAAACAGGTCAACCTGAAGAATCTTTAATTGAAATGCTCGATGCTGAGACTTGGCTAACGCCTGAGGAAGCAGTAGAGTTAGGCTTTGCCGATAGAGTAGATTATAGTGGTGAGCAAGTTGGCGGTTTACATTCATCTTTAATCACAAAAATCACAGCAATGTTTAAGACTAAAAGTCAAATCGTTGAGGCGTTAACGTCTGACGAAATCAAAGACCTTGCACTTGGTTTAGATGTATCTGCTAAACTTGAACTCGTTAAGGCATTAGCCGACAATGTAGAAGGAGTTGAGGAGGTATGTGTTAAACTTGGTGAAGGCGAAGAGAAGTATATGTCTGCACCTGAAGTTGCAGTCATTCCTATGGAAGGACACGCTATGTTGATCGCTTTAGGCGTATTAGAAGAGCGTGTTGTTGAGGCTGAAGACCACGAAGCAATGGACGAGGAAGAGGAAGAAGCTATGTACCACGATGACGAGGAGGAAGAAGCAAAGGCATCAGTTGAGGCTGAAGTTGAAGCGGAAGCAGAGACTGAAGTT
>VTLG01015239.1_pt1 | contig 14268 bp, 29 predicted proteins | sample 4694571 | NCBI WGS metagenome assembly VTLG01 (sample SAMN12604809, study PRJNA352737) | marine metagenome | biome: ENVO:00000447; feature: ENVO:00000209|ENVO:00000569|ENVO:01000036; material: ENVO:00002151; isolation source: viral sequences binned using virsorter ...
TTGTTTCGCATACTCTTCTAATGGCACTCCTAATTTTTTAGCAATTGCTACTTGTGATGAAGTGAGTCTCACAGTTTTGCGACCTGGTTTTACACTCCGCGTAGCTGACGCTACAGTTTGAGTAGGTTTAGTCGTTTCCTTTGGTTCAGTTTTAACAAATTTGTGGGGGAAGTCAAGCCTCATACGCTTATCTACTTCTGTATAATATTCATCAGTATTAGGATCAAACCCTTCTTCTTTTGTTAATTTTTCATGTAAATCAAAAGCAGTATAAGTCATAGCTGAGTCTTGTCCAAACCAAGGGTTGTTTTCAGCCCATTCTTCTGCTTTAGGATCAGCAACTGCTTGTGGTGCTACTGCTTGATCTAAAGTTTGTTGGGGTTGTCTGGTTTGTTTTATCTCAGCTGCCGCTCGCTGCTTCATGGTAGCAACTCGTGCCTCTTCAACACCTAATCTAGCGATATCTTTTTGTGCTTCAACTTCTGTTTTAATATCACCAGCTTCTCTTGCAGCTGAAAGTTTAGCTTGTGCTGCTTGTATACCTGCAGCAACTTTACTCTCCATTGCATTTACATAACTAGGTTCTAAATTAGAAACCCTTGTTTTTAATTTACTAGATTCTTCTTGAACACCTTTAGCGTATTCTAAAGCAGCTTCTCTTTGTCTTTCTGCTTCACGCCATTTCTTAGTTAGCTTGGCAATTCTTTTCTTAACGCCTTCACTATAATCTTCTAGTTCTTCTTTTTTTGTTTCTTGCTTCTCGTCGCTTGTTTCTTGAACAGCAGGCTGCTCATCAGATTTCTCAGGTGTGTCAGCGGGCTTAGTATCGTTTTCAACAACTTCATTCTCGACCTCTACTTTCTCTTTTGGTTCTTCTAATTCAATCTCAGCACCGGGACCCGATGTATCGATGTCAACTAGATCTTGTTTGTTTTCTTCTGCTTCTGGCATAGTTATCTCCTTCTATGTTAAATATTATGCAACACGGACTCTGGATTATTTATTGTACCCAAAACCTCGTCGTCATTTAATAAACGGACTTCGCCGCCTTCAATAGGTAATCTTGATCCTGCATAACGAGCAAAGATCACCCAATCTCCTTTTTTACACCAAGCTCCTGTTGGAAATTTTTCTTTATCGTAATAAGCTAATGGTCCAACTTTTAAAACATAACCACAGTTTGTTGCGATTCTTAATTTCTCTAAAGACTCTTGTGCAATTAAAATACCACCCTTTGTTTTTTCCTTTGGTGTAAATGGCAACACAAGTAGTCGCCAGCCACTAGGTTCGGGCAGCTGTTCTTTTTGTTTTTGTATATTGTCTGGATTTAAAGGCTCGTTCTCTTGGCCTAAATCTTTTGCTTTTTGATATTTCTCTTGAAGTGCGTTCCTATGTTTTGGAATTTCCTTCGTTGATACCGACGACGTTTCCTTCATTTGTTTGCTCCTTTTCTTCTAGCAGGTTAGAGATTTCCTGTAATAGATATTGATATGTTCTTGCTTGTCCTAACATATACTGATATTTTTCCATGTTGTCAACACCACCACTAATCATGGCATCACCAACTCTTTGTAGGTTATTATTCATTATTTTTTGTAGTTTAGATACAACTACTAACGGGTCCATCATAGCTTAGTTCCTTTCTCTGGTTCAAATTCATCTAATACTTCTAACTTTTCTTTCGCATTAGCTATCCTGTCTATTTGTTTATTTACTTCTTCTAAATGTTGAGGATGCTCTCCAATACCTACGCTGTTTTCTAAATAGATATTTGCGGTAGCATCAGCCTCTGCAATCTCAGCCTCGTAGCGAGCGCGGAGGGCCTCAAGTATTGCTCTTCGCATTTCTTATACTTTCCTTTCCTCTTTTAAATATTGAAGCAACTTCTCTTTTACCCATAACCTTGGCACGTTGTTCTCCAACAGTTAATATTTGAATTTTCCTAGCAAACGGTTTAGATATCTTTTTAACTTTCGCCACTGTTTTTCTCGCATCTGTTGGCGTTGCGAACTTGATCTTAACAGTGTCACGCGGGTTTTCATCAGTATAAAGTCGTCTACCACTTCCTTTAGGTTTCTTACCCGTTCCTTTTTTTGGATCGGCCATTAAGAACTCCTTTCAAAGTCTTTGCTTGAGCAGCGTGTGTCTTGGATGCTTTCTGCAAACCTTTCATAACTTTTTTAATCTTAGCTTTTTCTTTTTTCATATTTTTCCTTCCAATATTTTGCTCTTTCTAATATTCTAATTCTATGATCTAATTTGTCTAGTCCTAATATTTTTTTAAATAAATTTTTTAACATTTCCATCTTCTACGAGCCTGTCTTAATCTTGAGTTAGGATCTTTCGCAGCTTTAGGAAACTTTTTCATTTGACCTGCGCTTCTTGCGCAGAAAGATTTACGTCTCTTAGCAGCTTTGGATCCTGGTTTGACTTTGCCAGTGACCGCTGTTTTTAATTTAGATCCAGGGTTATCTCTTCTATATCTTGCAACTCCAGCCTTAGTCATGCCTGCACCAGACTTAGTTGATCTAAAATATTTTTTAGTTTTAGGTGGCTGTGTATCTTGTGTTCTCATTAGATCATGCCTTTATAATATTTTTTTAAACTTGGATTTCCATATGTTTTTCCATCCACATCTAATTTTATAAAACTCCCCATGTAACCACCGTTTGCTGCTTTCTTTCTTTTTGCAAAAGTTTTTACGTTTGTTGGTTTAGGTCCCACATTGGCAGCTGCCCGTTTCCTGGCAACGGCAGACTTTCGCTGTCCCTCCGACATCGATCTCGCTTTTGCTAAAGGAACGCACTTTGGATACTTCCTCTTCGAGTCGGCTTTTTGTTTTGAACGGCCACACTTTGCGAATGAACCATCCTTTCGCTTGCTTCCAATATCTACCCATTTTTGTTTGAACCATTTATCAAGTCCGTTTTTTGCCATGATTATTCACTTGGTCTTCGTGCTTTACCAAAACCTTTAATTTGTATGCAAGAGCCACCCATACCAAAACCTTGTCGTTTTAATTTTTGTGTAGCTTCCATAAGTCCGCCACCTGCTTTATAAATTCTACCACCCATAGCAGCTGGCTTACGTCCTTTAAAATCTTTTCTCTTTACACCAGATGGATCTTTAATTTTACCTGCACAAATCTTAGAAGCATATGCATTTGCATAAGCTGAAGGGTATACCTTAAATTTTCTTTTTGCTGCTGATTTACCTCTCGGACATAATTTAGTCATTATTTTTTCCTCGCCGTTTGTGCGGCTCTTACAAAGTTTGCTTTAGTTGGTGAACCCTTTGAACCTTTTTTTCTCATCTTCTCACCTGAGCCAGCAGCGATTCTTCTTTTTTTAGCTGCAATGTTTGCGTATAAACCTGGACCTGCCATTATACTTTTCCACCCTTCATAAAAGCTTTACCTAAACCTCTTTGTGATATTCCACCACCCGCTTTTTTATTTCTCCCTTTGGTAATTGGATAGTTAACAAAGTCTGCTATTTTATCTCCAATAGTATTTTTTTTATTACCAAAAACATCAAACTTTTTTTTACGTTTTTTTTCTTTTTTTACACGTAATTCTCCCTTCATTCTCTCAAAATCTCTTGATGAAGGATCAATTACTTTTTCAGGTTTTAATTTACTCTCTTTAACCATTACTTAACCTTACCACCCTTTTTCATAAAGCCCATTTTATTTCTGACTTTAGTAGGTAGTTTTGAAAGACCTTTGTTTTCAGCTGAAACTGGTTTTAAAGAACCGTCTTTGTACATAGGTCTCTTGTTCATCATTCCGCCGCCCATTTTTCTATTCCTGTTAATAAGTTTTCCTAAATCAATCTTTCCTCTTTTTTGAGAATCTCCGACTGTCTCTTTATCGGTAGTATTTTTTCTAGTTATATAAGGACCTGTCTTTCTTTTCTTAGGTTTTCTAGTTATGTATTTAGATTCTGGTTTTCCCCCATCTGCTTTTTTTACTCTGCCTCCACCCATATAGTTTTTAGGTGTAACTTGTTTGTTGTATAGTTTGTTTGCCATTATTTTTTTCCTCCCTTAAATATTTGCGTTCCCTTTATACCATATATTGACGCCACCACAAGGATCCATAAATTTGTGAACCATGACGGCAGCTGTTGGAACTGTTCAAAGAACTCTTTTATCTTTGCAGCGGCCGCAGGATCGTCACTAAAGACCCCATATGCGATAACTAATATCGGGAGCGTGAGAACGACCAATACGAATTCGTCTTTCCAGTCCGATTGTCTAGCTTCTAATAATTTACCAGAGTATTCTAACTCTCCATTTGCCATTTTTTGTGCATGTGTAGCCTGTGCGTTAGCCATCATCATCTGTGTTTCTTTTTTCTTCTTATAAATGTGCGAACCAGCGTTCATTGCAAGTTTTAATGCACCTAATATTGGAAATGCCATAGATTTTACTCCTCTCCTCTAATTATTGATATACTATCTGGTGTTTTATTACTAGATGGTATTGTTTTTCCTAAAATTGTTTTTTGAATTGACGTATTGGCCCTCAATTCTGCTAATTCTTCGTTCTGATCTAGTTTTTCTTCGACGTTTGCTTGGTTCATCATAGCTTTCATCTTGTCTAGACTCATTTTCTCTTCACCTTCCTTCTCTTTTCTAGCATTATCTTTAGCTTGAAGGTCTAATTCTCTTGATCTTAGTTTAGCAATAGGGTCATTACCAAAATCTCCAGTGATTTTATTTTCTTCTTTAGCAAATTCACCCATCATTTCAGAAATCAACACTGCTTTTCTAGATTCTATCTTCTGTTGCATCATTTGAATTTGATTTTGAAGGTTAGGATTCTGCATCATAGCCTGTGGGTTCTGTAACATAGGCAACATTTGTTGTAGTTGTTGTAGTTCTTCTCTAAACTCTAGTTCTATTTGCTCTTGTGCCATTAAACTTATGTGCTCAAGTATATTTTTTTCTAACGCACCATTAACAGCTGGTGCATTCTTAACCATATTTGTATTCATAAAGTTTAAATGCGCTGTGATGTGTGCTCTGTGATCTTGACCAGGAAACGCTTGGAACGGAACACCAGCTAATGCATCAATGTGTTCTAACGCAGGATCTTTTGGTGTTGGTTGTTGTGGTCTTTTTAAAATTAAATCAATATCTTTTACCCCCAATGCCTCATACATGTTTCGATACACTTCGTATTGATTATGTATTTGAGGGTTCGAGGCAGCCAATTGCATTTCTGTTTGAGCTAAAGAGATCCGTTGAGTCTGGCTAAAGATGTTTGGATCTGCAACTGGTAAGATGTCAATACGGTCATCAAAATCTATTTGTTTAATTTGATTCTGTCCACCAATAACATCATAGGGGTAAACTGGAGGTAAATAAGTTTTAAATACTCTAGCTAAAATTGTAAATTCTTTTTTCATCGCGGCATACATTCTTTTATGAATTGCTGACATTACACGCGATCCTCTTTCCAACATAGCGACTGTCGTGCCCACTGCTGCTTGTTGGTTCCCGTCTCCTACCTGCAGGTCAGCAATAGATGCAAATCTTTGCCCTGCTTGTACCACGACACCCATAAGTTGTAATAACGTACCTGATGGTTCTTTGAACGGCAATGTCATGAATGCATCTTTTAAGTTTCCTCCAGGTGCATCGACATCCCTAAACTCTCCAGGTTGAATTGATTGCGCCTCGTCTCTCATTTTAATACCACGCATCTTAAATCCAGCGGGTAAGTTAGACAAGGTTCCAGCGTCCAACAGTTGTCTTAATGCAGCTGTTGCTGTTATGCAGCTGTTGCTGTTCTTGATAATCCACCAATCATATGAGTTAAACCAAAACCATAAAATCCAAGTCCTGGTAAAAATTTAAAATGAATAAAATAATTAATCTTATCTTTTTTTGGGTCGTTTGCTTCGTAGTTTCTTCTAATAGATAATACTTTTCTTGTGCCTTCTTCAACAGTTACAATGTATGGTAATTTAATTCCTGTTGGTTCTCCGTCGACACCGATGTCTTCAAAACCTTCTAGATCTAAATTAACATGACACTCTAGCAGAGTATACATTCTTTGATCTCTTCCTCTAGATGTTCCGTCTAATTCTCTTTCTGCTTTTTCAGAACTTGTCTCATCCATGTATGAAGGATTAATTTCTATGTCTGTATAGAATCCACCAACTTGTTGTTTTCTTAATTCGTTTTCCGACATACGCACTCTGTGTATGATAGCTTCACAATCATCTAATGAAGTTGCAGTATACGGTACGACAATATCATCTGCTGGTACAAATTTTGAAACAGCTCTTTGCATTATTTCATCGTAGTAAACTTTTTTAAATGATGAACCTGCAAGTGGTAAATAAAATAACATTTGATCAAACTCTGCTTCGTACTCGTTCATCTCAGACATTATCTGATAATTCATAAACTCTTTTACTCTTTGTGATTGTGCTTCTTTGTCTGGAGTTGGCATACCAATTATTTGAGTTCTAACTGGTCCTTCTGCTGGTAGTAATTCTTTGTAGGCTAATGCTTGAAACTGTGTAACAGCTTCTGCTAATACTGGATGAGTCGCGCCGCTCGCTCCTCGAAATGGTTCTGTTCTATCGTCGTAATTAAAACCTAACAGTTCTAATCCTGATGTATAAGTTTTCTCCCAATCTTTTCTAGATGCTTTGTAGTCTTGATAGTTTTCATACATCTTACTTCCTAACGGATCTAAGATATCATCTGGTAGTAGTTCTGCTAAATTAGAAAAGTGTCCCTCTGTGCCTTGAACGTTTACAGCAGATGGATCAAAATTTATGTCGACACTTCCGTCTTCGTTTTGTTGAACCTCTACAGGTTCTTTTGTAACCTGCTCTTGTTCTTGCTCTAACTCTACTTGTATATCTTCTTCACTAGGAATATTGATTTCTTTTCTTACCTCGTTGGGTAAGGCCTTGTCTATTTCTGCCATTTATTTTCTCCAGTTTGACTGTCTTAACAGTATTATATCCAATATTCAAGCCTTGTGGATTAGGTCCGCTTTTTGGTGGGGGTCCAAATTTTTTGCCTTTAATCATTAGTAATACGTTCGTTTAGTTTTAATAATCTTTTCTTCTTCATAGTCTTCAGGGTGTGGTACCAAACCTCCCTGTCTAAATCGCATCACAGCTTGTGTCATACTATCGACCAAGTCATCATGATCTCCGTATGGAAATGCTGCACACTCTTCAACTACCTCTTCTGCAAACTTTTCTTCAGGAGCCCACACCATACCAGATTCAAACAAAGGTGCAACAGCATTTACTCTGGCATGCTTATCGTTTCCTTTTGACGGGGTATAATTAACAACGGGTATGCCCATGGCTCTCAGTTCGTAGGTTAGTGGCAGTCCACTAGCTTTTGCCTCAATCAATACTGTTTCAGGTTTCCAGTAATCATACTGCTCTTTTGCAACACGTCTTAGTTCTGGAAACTCGTACCTACCTTTAAGTGCATCAACCAGTATCAACTGCTGCGGACTATCCTCATTTTCACGAAAGACACCCCACGTGGTTATAGCACTGTAATCGGCTGTCTCCTTTTTCATAAACGCAGTATCGTAAGATTGTATGACGTGCTCTAACGCTGGCATATCTTCTTTCTCCCAAACGTTCCACCACTCTCTTTTGATGATTGCACCTTCCTCACTAGTTGGGTTCTGCATCCACTGCGCGTTCCATTTACCAACTGATAAAGATGCTTTGACAGTTTCTAATTCATCTATCTTCCAATACTCAGGCCAAACTGGTTTACCTGATGGCATGATAGCAGGAAACTCAATCAGCTCCCACTGATCTGACTTTGCTTCTTTTTGATGTTTTAATAACTGACCTGTTAGATCTTTTGTATTCCATCTTGTCATTACACAAACGATAGCTCCACCTGGCTGTAACCTTTGACGTGGACCTGATGTATACCAATCGTATGCTCGCTCCAACGCTGTTAGGTTCATAGCGTCTTGCTCCGAGTGTGGGTCATCAATAATTAAAAGATCAGCACCACGACCAGTGATTGCACCACCGACACCAGATGCAAAGTATTCACCACCTTGTTCTGTTTCCCATCTGCCCGCTGCTTGACTATCTTCTCTGAGTCTTGTCTCGAACACTTGTTTATATTCTTGGCTGTCCATTAATGTTTTAGCTTTACGCCCGAATCTAATTGCAAGTTCCCCTGTGTGAGTGGTTTGAATAATTTTTAATTTAGGTTGTCGCCCGATCATCCAAGCGGGTAGCAGGGAGCTGGCGAACTCGGACTTGGTATGTCTTGGTGGCATGTTGACTATCAGTCTTTTGACTTTGCCTTTTGCTAGATCGTTAAACTTGTCGCCAATAATCTTATGATGCTCGCCTTCTATAAACTCAGGCCACATGTGTTTGGCGAATGACAGGAAGTCGTCTTTGACTTGTAATATCTTTTTCTTTTCGTCGAGCTTCAGGTACATCTTCATGAAGTCTTTTTTCACGTCTGGTGGGAGTTTTTTTATTTTATCTAGATCAATATGCATTTTGAAAAAAATTTTTTGTAAAATTTTTTAGTTAATGTTTCCAACGATTGTTAATTTATTCGGTATTCGTAGATAAATCAATAATGATTTTGGGGTGGTAAACCCTGTAAATCCGACATTATATACTAACATTTAGTTACATACTAAATAACTTATGAATAATGTCCTTCGGTCTCTAATCTTTTTGGTGTCGGCTTGGGACCACTATTAAGATACACGCACAAGTTGTACGAACAGATCTAAAAAAACCTGCCACGTGTAGCACGTGGCAGGTCGCGAGTAACTCTTTAAGTAAAGTTAAACTCTAACTGTATAGAATTATTTAGAGGCTTGTAATCAACATCCCTGAAGCCGTCTAGTTCTGCTGTGCAGCTAAGACAGTTGAACCAAGGGCGGCTATCATTATAGAGCATGACACTAGTGTTAATTGTGCTGACATCAGCGTTATCTTTTTTGCCGTTGTCCCCACGAATAGCAGCTTTAAATTTTCCGTTCTCTTGCTGCTCGTATCTCACATCAAACCAAGGATCTTGCCCCTGGAATGGTGCTGGCACATATTCAATTTTATCTGACTTGCAATATGTACAAACTATTTTTTCGTCTTTCATGATTAAACCCCTTCTCTATTAATCTGATCAATCCAGATCTGATTTTCGGCTTTTTTTTCAGCGATCGCATAAGCCTCAGCATCATCTGAAATTTTTAAATCAATATCTGCTATGATACTTTCAGGCGTCACTGATCCGTCTAATATCATTCTAAAAAATCCAACTTTATGTTGAATAGTATTTAAATAGTCTTCTAGCTGCTCTTTGCTAAAATCTATTTTTCTAGTTGCTTTTTGTGTTTTCATATTTTTTTCCTCGCTTTCAGTATCTTATATAATCCTATAATTTCTATAATCAAGATAATAATAAATTATCTTTTAGAATAATTCTAATTAACACACTTTTTTATTGATAATACTTTTTATTAGTTTATTGATTATGGGAATATATAGGAGAATAAAAAATGTCATACTTTGAAATAAAAAGACGGATGGTTGAATTGGTTTATATTCTAAGATGTAATCCAAGCAATCAGAATGCAAGATCTGAATTATCAGATCTGAAGAATAGAAATCGTTTAGCGTGGTTGGAGGTTCAATAAATATGATGAAATTCGTAATATTGAACCTAGCATTCGTGGGCGGCCTTTGGGCCGTCCTAACTATTTTAAACGCTTTTAGCTACGGTTTATTATGGTAGTTTTTATAGTGTTAGGTTGCGCGGTCCTAGTTTTTGGAATTTGGGCCGCGTGGTTATTTACTAAAGATCTTTAATATAAAAAAATAGGAAGGGAAAAAATGACAATTAAAGTTAAACCTCTTGAAATGAATGATGGCGATTTTATAGACTTTCAAGATGATTTTTACAATTTACTTGAAAAATATGGTGTTAAAAACGTGGACGGCGATCACGCTAACTTTGATGAAATTTGTGATAAACGAAATGAATTAGCGGATTTTATTGCTGGTTTATGCCGATTGCAAATTCGTAATTAATAACAGCCAACCTAAGATCTTAATTTTAATTTCACGTGAAAAAAAAATAAAACTTCACATATCAAAGCACAAGCGGCGCGCCACAACTTACAAGCGAAAATTTAAATACAAAAAGCGCAAGCGCAAGCGGCGCGCGGCTAGCCGCTCAAAAAGTTTTAGCTAGTGGCGAGGGGCGTGGAGCGGCTTAATAATGACTTTTAATAACTCATACTTTGTAATGATTATAAATAACAAAAAGACTAGATTTAATTACAATAACAGCTTGAAAAATAGATCTGAAAATAAATTAATTTTTAAAGTACAAACCGCTTGCAATCAATTTAAAAATGATTATATAATTATAGGATATTATATTAAACAATAGGAGCACATTAATATGTATTTAATATTAAGACATATAAATTATAAACATTTAGCGGAAGACAGCTATACAATAGTGGGAGATGCTAAAGACATTAAAAGCGCTAATAGATTAATTAATGCTTATAATGAAATAAACAAAAATGAAAATACAACATTTTCAGTTTTAAATTATGAACCGCCTTTAATTTTAAAAAAAGAAGTGGCATAATTAAACAGTTGCAATATGGGGCAATATAAATTATTGTCCCATATTAGAAAGTTAAAAATTATGAAAGTAAAAGAATACACAAATATTCAAGATTATATTAAAATTAAAAAGACAAGATCTAAAAAAGACAATTCAAAAAAAGATGATATTTTTTTAAATTGCCGTTGTTGTGGGGTACTCATTGCCCCTGATTGGTACTCTAAATCTGATAAGCGTTATTGCGCGGATTGTTTTTAATTATGATACATATTTCTAAAATGACAGGTAAGCTGGAGGGCTTTCAATCTATTTCTACAAATACAGCAACCAATGAATATTGCCAAAAGCAAAATACTAAAAATGATCCTGACAATATTTGCGTTCATTGTTATTCGTGGACTATGCTCAAAACTTACAGAAAAAACATGGCGCCAGCGCTTGAAAGAAATTCAAAACTTTTAGGATCGAAGGCCTTGCATCCTGACGCATTACCAATAATTAATAGCGCTTTTTTCAGGTTCAATTCTCACGGTGAGTTGATCAATGAATTTAATTTAATTAACTATGTAAATATAGCTATTAAAAATCCCCATTGTAATTTTACACTTTGGACAAAGCGTTATGACATAGTTTATAAATATTTTAAAAACAATCCTAAGCCTAAAAATTTTATTTTAGTTTATTCAAACCCTAAAATAAATCATATTTTCAGCAAGCCGCCGAAGTTTTTTGATAAAACTTTTAATAATGTACATGAAGACTTGCATCAGGAAAAACAGAACTGTACTGGCCAAAAATGCAAAGATTGTTTGTTATGTTATAAATTAGATACAACCGACACGATAGTCGAGAAAGTAAAAAGTTATGGCAAAAAATAAAGATTTTTTTAATTTTAATAAAGCTATCAATTGGAGCAAGTTAAAAGATCCAAAAATTTTAAAAGAATTAGAAAAAATATTTGAAGAAAAAAAAACTAACAAGCGCGCAAGCGACAAGCGCAAGCGAGAAGAGAGGATAATATGACAAAAATACTATTAAGTAAGCTAGTAAAAAAAATAAATAAAGAAAATACACCGCCAGAGGGATGGACCCCTGAAGCTAAACAAGGGGCTAAAGATGCCGCCGCGATTGGTTTAAGCCTTAGCGACCTTGATGATAGTGGGGACATGGCGTCAGAATTAGCGGATATCATGAATTTAGATAGCGACTTATATAAATAAACAAGCGAGCGGAAGGGATAATATGACAAAAAAACAATTGAACGCTTTTAAAGAAGGGGCAACAGATGCACTATTAGAAGGTTATAAATCTGATTGGCACGAAAATTTATATTATTACCAAGAAGGTTATAGATTTGGTTTATATCTATACAATCAACAAGATCCAAATGAAAATAAATAAACAAGCGAGGAAACAATGACACAACGAGATGAAGGACACGACTATCGAGATAGTAAAAACAAGGCGCAAGCGTATGAGCGTAGAAAAGTCACTATTATTTGGGGATCAGATAGAGATCCCGATAATAAAAAAACTTATAGGTTTGAAACCGAAGAGCAACTTAAATATTTTATGAAGGGTGTTGATGAGGCGGAGGGTTGGTTAGAATATCAAATTGAAGATGAAGATGGCAACATAGATAGATAACCTAACCCAACTTCTCTAAACATGATAAACAATCTTCAAGATTTTCAGCTATGGGTGTAGCCTTTAATCCGCAAGCGACAAGCTCTTCCACTTGTTTACCAAGATACAAGCACAGGCGGGAGCGCTTAACATCATCAACTAATATAAACGTATTGACGGGGTGGCGCATATGAAAACTAATTTGGTGAGGGGACAGGCGGATCTTATACCCAGATCGAACTACCTTAAGTTCCAACGTAAAGAAAAAATTATTAATATAACCAAGAAGATCGGGCGTGCCTAGACTACTAGTGTTCTCAATCCTAGTCCACTTAATCGCAGGCGTATTTCTTTTGAGATACTGCCAGAACTGACTTTCATTTCTGGCCATAAACAGACAAGCTACAAAATAATTCCACCATGATCTTTTATAACTTTACCCATGGGGGCCTTCTCAGGTATAACTTCAATAACAATTCTATGTGTTTCTCTTGCACCAATTATTTGATTTTCTAGAAGTTTAATTGATTTAATATCATGAAACACACCATCAAGTGTCATGACCTGCATACGGGCAGACTTAACATTCTCTGCTTTCAAAAACTTATCTAATACTTGACGTATTAATTTTGCATCTATCATTGATTTGACTTGTACCTTAAATTACTCTATACGTCAACATATGGGAGTTCCAAAAAGATTAACTGAAAAGCAAATCAAATTTGCTCAATTAATTGTCGCTAATGAAGGCCGAATGAATGGCACAGAGTGTGCTAAAGAGGCTGGATATGGTGAGGCGGCAAGAATTAGAGCATATGAATTACAGAACCCCAAGAAGTACCCTCTCGTAGTTAAATATATTGGTGAACTCCGTGAAGAGAATCAAAAAAAGTATGCCGTTACTTTTGAGAGACACATCACGGAGCTTGCCAAGATTAGAGAAAACGCATTGAGAAAAGGGGCCTTCTCTGCTGCAACCAATGCAGAAGTTGCACGTGGTAAAGCTGCTGGACTTTACGTTGAACAGAAAATTATCAGGACAGGTATTAGGACCGGTAAGATTGATGACTTGAGTGCAGAGGAACTAGAGACGAGGATGAAAGAGATTGTAGATCAATACTCACCTATACTTGAAGGCGTTGGAGTAAAAGATATTACCAAAGAAGTAAAAGAAAAAGTTAAAAAATCAAGACTTCCAAAACTAAAAAAACTTAATTAATTTTTTTAATAGATTGTATTACGGCTGTTGGAATAATGGTTGTATTACCAATACTATCAAACGTAGGTTTATTTTTTGTTTTTATATAGTCAGTAAATATTCTAGTAACGCCATTCTTTTGACTAACAAGATAACCTTTTGATACACAAGTCGGTAACTCTTCTTTGTTTAATGATTTAGTATCGGACCAACCTGCATCGCCCTCGATATCACACCACTCTATTTCTACAAATGGGTATGCTTCAATCTTGTTTCCTAAAGATTTTAAATTGAGTGGGATAGTTTTCTTGTTCCTCACTCTTCTTTTTGTTTTTCTCTTCTGTCTTCTTTTTGGCATGATAATATCTCGGATTGTGTTTAAAGTTAAATTTATCCCAAAAATCTTTTTCTGTCATCATGCTAATTATATATTTCCTTCCACATAAAAATGTGGAAGCCATTTTGTTAAAACCATTGGTATATAACACTTTCCACATTTCTACATTAATACTTAAAATATTTTTCACCTACCTCGGTCCGATTTTGGGAAGAGAAATGTGGAAAACGTGGAAAACATACTATTTGCTATATATACCAACGGTTCTAGCTTCCACATTTTCCATTTTAAAAATGTGGAAAATGTGGCAAATGTTCATTTTATGCGGGTTTTTGACACTAGCTTCCACATTTTTGATTGTGGCAATTTTATGATTTAGCCTTATTCTTGCCATAATATGCGTCAATACGTCTCAACCACTCCCATTTCCATTTTCTAAACTCTGCTCCGTTGACAATAAAACGCTGGAAGAAATTATCTGGTGTACAC
>VTLG01002994.1_pt1 | contig 14266 bp, 25 predicted proteins | sample 4694571 | NCBI WGS metagenome assembly VTLG01 (sample SAMN12604809, study PRJNA352737) | marine metagenome | biome: ENVO:00000447; feature: ENVO:00000209|ENVO:00000569|ENVO:01000036; material: ENVO:00002151; isolation source: viral sequences binned using virsorter ...
TTAATTTATTATTCATATTAACTCTTATAGTTTCCGTGCACGTACTCCTATAAGAGCAAAACCTGGCGCGCACGTATAGGCTAGCCGCATGGCGCTGATTTTTCTCATTTTATCTACACATACAACCGATCCAGTTTCCACTGCCATCGTTCATGATGTGTAAGTTCAGAGTATCTACATACCCTGTTAATTTTAATCTCAATATATCACACAGCTCAAAACAATTTGTCTCAGCTGTTAGGATGATTCCTTCCATCATCTTTTTGGTGACTGGAATCAGTTGATACAGTTCGTCGTTCCAAATTATTAGTTCCATTTGAAAATTCCTTTATTAATTTATACCAAAGATCTTTGTACCTAGGGTCTTTGGTTTTATTCCAAAGATTAGCTAGTTCGTCTAGTTTCTTTGTCATCTCCTGTCTTCCTTCCGAAAGCTATAATTTTCTTGATCCCCGGTGCCTGTAGCTCTATCTTTGCATAAGGTCTCCAGGCTTCTTTAATTAAGTTCAATTCAATTAATAAATTAGTCCATTGCTTGGCACTAATGTTCTTGCTTGTTATTGTTAGTTTTCTTAAACTCATAAAATCCTCCTCTCCGATGAAGTATGGATAAGTGATCAACAACCTTTTCTATTTGTTCATATAGTCCATCTCTATATTGTTCCGGTGTAGTTGTTTCAACAGAAAGTAGCTTCTCGAGTTTTTCTTTTGTCTCTTCAAAACGTTTGTTATTTCTTTCAATTAATTTATCTATCATAATGTTTCTTTCTTTCTGTATATATAGTATTTTGTGGGATTTCTGTCAAGAATTATTTTCCCTGGCCACGATATTTTTTCCACGATCTACGCTTTGATTTATTCATTTTTGCTTTACTGGGATTTCTACCTATGCTTGTCTTGTGAAAAACAGCTTCATGCTCTAGCTTTTTACCATATAGACTGCCTTTTTTCTTAGCCATTACCAGTCTCTAACATATGGTTTAGTGCCGTCAGGTGGGTGTATAACAGGTAAATAAGCAATCTTTCCATTAACATATTGCTTACAATCATTACCACAGGTCATACATCTGTAGAATTCTTTAGTAATTCCAACTAACGAAGTAATTTCGTTACATGCAGGACATTTTCCTGTGACTATCTCAGCTGTCCATCTTATATTTTTGTCTGTCATATGCTTTCTTATTCTTTACCACACGCTGATGATAACGTCCATCCCTTAATTCTTCAGCTATAGGATTTTGCTTTTTTCTTCTTCTATTTTTCTTAAGAAAAAATGTGTATGCTTTTTTATTCAAGGATTAATGAAAGAATTTTTTTCTCTCCCATATATATTTCGGTGTTAGCCTTAGATTTAATACATTTATATATAACTCTATCTGCAGGTTTTTTGTCCCTCATCGCGTAACGCTTGGCCTTAAGGCATTTGCTGAGGCTGTCCATATGTAAGTGTTCTTTAATTTCATGGTCCACTATCATCAACAATGCAAAAACTATTTCAACCATTTTAACAATCCCACTTTCTCAGTGCTTTATTAATTCTTGAATTTGGATCTCTTGCTGTTTTTGCAGAAGTTAATCTTTTCTTCATGCCACCCATTCTAGCACAAAATGATTTTCTTCTTCCACTCGTTTTAGATTTTGTAGGTGCTTTTAAAGTTCCACCTTTATAACTGTCTCTTCCTTTTTGATTTAATCCACCTGATGGATTTTTACCTTCTTTTCTAGTCCAGGCTGCCGAACCTCCATTTTTTAAATAAGCTCTGCCATGTCCTCTTAATGCAATCATTATTTTTTCTTAGCAGTTTTAGCTGCTCTTTTAAATTGTTTTGCAGTAGGTGCACCCTTTGCTCCTACTTTTCTCATTTTTTCACCCGAGCCCGCTTTAATTCTAGCACGCTTTGCATGAATGTTTGCGTATAATCCTGGTTTAGCCATTAGTGTGCTCCATTTCCATTAGCAAAGCTTCTTTGCTTATCTTTTAATTTTTCAATATCAGATAATATCTTTTCTACATCTTTTTGTAAACGTTCTATATTAACTGTATTTGACATCATATCCTGCATTGCTGTTTCTATTTTTTCTACTTGCCCACTCATATGTTCGATTAACATGAACTGCTCAGAATCAGCGGGAAGACTTCCTAAAAGTCCCCGAGGCCACCCTATTCTAAAGGCTGTGTTTTCTACGAGATCCTTCTCCATTAGTTCTAGTTTTGTTGAGTGTCGGTTTTGGGTCTCAATGATACCGAAATAAGCCCAGGTGCCGATCGCGACGAGGGCGATCAAACTGGCAACCGTTTTCATCGGCATCTGTACTTTTGCTTCGTCTGAAATTTTAAGTGTCATTTTAGTTACAATTCATTTTATCTAGATCTGCTGGTACTTCTTTTGTAAACCAGATCCAAGATTCAATTTTTGTTCCTTCTTGAGTGTAAGTACATTTTTTACCTACTGAAACACAAGAGGCCAATGTAACTAATGCTAGTAATAAAAATATTTTTTTCATTAGTTATAACTATATCCTGTTGAGGGTTGATTATCTTCTAAAACTTTAAATAATTTTTTATGTTGTTCCATGATCTCTTCATCAGAGTCCATCATTTCATCCATCTGTTCTTCTAGTTTTAAAACTTGGGCTTGAATTCTTTGTACTTTATCTTCGTGTACTGCCTGGATAGTTGAGAGTTCAAAAGTTCTAGATAGACTCCAGCCAGCTAATGCTAATAAAATTCCTACCAGCATTGTCATTAATTTTTCAATCATTGTTTCTCCCATTTCCAGCTCTGACTAATAGACTTTTTTTGTTGTAGTTTATCATTTTTAGAGTCTGTTTCCGTTGTACCATACTCTATTTTTGTCTCATTTGGAACCATTCTATAACGACAGCTTGATAAACCTATAAAAATAAGCACAACTATTATAATGATAGCCGCCCATTTCTCCCATTCATTATGAAATAATCTCATTTTAGCTACATCCAGCTAAAAGAACTATGACCAAGGCTAGGCCAATTATCAAAACCTGTACCGCTTGTTCAGTTGTTCTGATTCTTTTTCTTGCCTCTCTTCTTCTTCTTAACAGTTTTAATGTCCTGAATTTCATTTTCAATCCTCGAGACTTTTTCTTTGATAAGAACCATGTCTTGGGACAGTGAGAATGTACGACTGAGAGTCCACCCGCCGAGTGCAAGAAGACACGCGAGTAGCGCTGTGATAATTTTGTCATTTATCATTGACAGCTTTCACATTCCCCTGTGTCATCAATAACTAATCCTCCGTTATTTTCATAAGTGGAATCTTCTTCTCTGTTGCCACAATCACAATTAGTACATTCCTCTTCACTACCTGCTTGTGTGCAGTGACACATTTTATTACATTTTTTACACCATCGTTCAGACATCGTTTACCTTTTACTAAAATAGTATAGCGCCGATAATAACACCGACAGCAAAACCAACAATATATTCTCTATATAATAGAGACCATTCTTGTAATTTAACTTTTATTTTTTCCATTTTTTTCCTCCAAGTTTGTATAATGGTAGTCATAACTACCCTCCTCATGTTCATCCGTGATCCACTTCGAAGTGTTTTCAACAGACCAGGTTTTTGTATTTACTAACCTGTTTATTAAGTTCTCCGATGGATCTGCAGCTAACGATGGGTCAAATGCTCGTAACCTATTGTTGGGCTGTATTGCATAATTGCCATCATCTAATTCTATTACATGACCGCACTTATGTTGATCAGGTTTATCTGAATAACCGAAGTTTAATTCATTATAATCCCCTGGGCACCAATCAATGGTGAACAAATAAGTTCCTTCTCTTTTCACTTTGCGTCTAGATATATACGTCATCTTAGCACCTTTTAAGTGATAAAAAGTTGTAACACTTACATTATAGCTGAAACTGTCCCACATTACCAGCTCATTTAATGGTAATTCTTTTACTCCTGGTTTAGTGCAAAATGCTGATATAGGGGCTCCCCACCAAAGGCCTCCATCTTCCATCATAAAATGAAACAGAGGAACTTGACCTGGTAAAGATCTTACTCCAAATATAACACAAGAAAAATATTTATCGTGGGAGTCTTTTTGATCTCGGAGAAAGTTTCCACGAACGTAGCATTCTATTATGGGTATGTTGGCATTTAAGTACATAATTAATCATTTATCTCCCCCCAGTTATCGCCCGATTCATAGTCAACTTTGTTAGGCACTTCGAGTGTAACCGCGTTTTCCATAATCTCGATGACTCTTTTAGCTTGTGCTTCGTTCTCGATAGACAAATCTAATTCATCGTGAATCTGTATATGCGGTATTATTCCCTCTTTGTAAAGCTCTAACATAGATTTTTTTGTCATGTCGGCAGCTGATCCCTGGATTAGTTTATTTAATGCTTTGTATGTGTAAGCTCTCCTGATCCCCGGTCCATGTTCCCTGAGTGCTTCTTCGTGAGGTAATGCTTTATGCATCCCAAATTGATTTGGTTCCCATAGATGGAAGCGACAAAGTCGACCAAGAAGAGTTCTTATCTGTCCCCTGTCTTGTGCTCTGTTAGAAGCTTTCTCCATTAACTGTTTAACAAACGGTACTCGTTGGTGATAGGTGTTAAATAAATCTGCAGCTTTTTCTTTAGTAACACCTAATTCTGCTTGAAGTTTAGCCTTACCCATTCCGTAGAATAGTCCAAGGTTAATTGTCTTCGCTTGTGAACGTGGTATCTGAGCCATGTCTGCTACTGTTTGGTGGAAATCTGCGCTTGAGTTTGTATTATATGCATCGATCACGTCATAGACAGATGGTAGTTTATATAAAGATGCATAGTGTACTACTAATCTTGGTTCTTGTTGTGAATAGTCAAAGACTCCCCACTTACAACCTTCTTCAGGAATAAATAATGATCTAATCTTAGGTCCAAGATCCTTGTTTCGTGCAGGAATTTGCTGGAGGTTAGGATTCTGATAAGAAAATCTTCCAGTTACTGTACCTCCTCCTGCATTTCTTAATTGGTTTATCTCTGCATGTATTCTTCCTTTATGTTCATATCTTAAAATAGAATCAATAAAAGTTGTGTGGGCCTTATTAATTTCTCTTGCTTTAGCAATCATATTTACAACAGGATGTTTATGTTCTTGTAAAAAATTTTTAGTGAATGATGGAGCTTCAGTTTTTTCTGTACGTGGATACTCTAATCTTAATACATCAAATACATTAGCAATACTTCTTGCCGCCCATATCTGCGTGTCAATATTTGTTTCTCCTTTTATCTTATGTAATAGTTCTTGTTCTGCTTTTTTAAATTCTGTTTTCATTGCATGAGCTTTTTCAATATCAACTCTCACACCCTTGAATCTCATGTCAACCAGGCAAGGAAATAAATCAGATTCCAAATCAAATATATCTTCTAGGTCCTGACTAATAATTTCTTTTTTCATCTCTTGCCATAGACCAAAAGTTACTTCAGCATCTCTTTCTGCATAAGATCCAACATGCATAGCAGGAAGTTTGTACATCTCAGCTTTAGGATCAATACCCCATTCAGATGCAGCTTCTGCTAGTGCTGCTTCGTTTTTACCATAACCCAGATAATGCCAGGATAAACTATTGAGATCATAGCGAAATCTGTTCTCATCAGTTATTGCTGATGCAATCATAGTACATGCTATGTCGCCATTAATCTTAAAGCCCATCGCTCTTAACCAACAGACATCGTAAATAGCATTGTGAAAAATTTTTGTAGATGGTGCTTCTAATATATCTTTTAACCAAGATAAAACTCTTGCCTTGTCCATGTTACCACCACCTTCGTGAGCAATTGGAAAATATCCTTTGTAATGTTTTGTAGCAACTGCGATACCAATAACTTCTCCATTACCAATAACAGAACCAGATCCTTTTTTAATTAAATCAGGGTCCCTTGTCTCTAAATCAATTGCAATTTCATCTACCTGGCGTAAGTCTGGAAATTCTGTAGGTTTAACCCATTCAGTTTGTGCTTCAAACTTAGGAATCTTCATCTATTATCCCCCATGAATTTTTTTGAGATTCTACTTTTGATGTAAAGGTTTGGCTTTTTTGTGCTTCATCTCCATAATCTCTTTCAATAATCATTTCAATAAAGTGAATAGCTTTTTCCAAATCTTGTCTTTTTCCTTTCATCCGGTGACGGATTATGTATTTTATAGCACACCCTTCTGGGTAGAGCAACTCATTTTCAACCACAAATTTACTTGGCTGAATTTTAAATTTCTGATAATGTTGTCCGCCGATTTGTTTATCCCAAACTTTCGATGTCATATCCTCTGTCCTCCCTTTTTGCTGTCATTATGTACAGGTTTTGTTTTGTACGCGTAACACCAACGTACCACACTCTTTGTTCTTCATCATATTTATCCTGACTTTTTTCCTGGGCTTCTCTAATTGTTTTTGTATTATCTAAAATTAATAATATGTTTGTAGCTTGCCCACCTTTTGCAGAATGAATTGTAGATAATTGTACTCTCGCATCTTTATATAATTCTTCTTCCTGTCTTAACATTTCTCTAATATATAAACATTCATCTGGATTTGTTTTAAATACATCATACCATCGTTGGGTATTACTAAATCCAAACTCTGTTAAATCATAAAGCCTTTCTTCCTTCACTTTATGATGCGATTGAGTATATTCAAAGATATCCCTTAATTCACTCAATGATAATTTATCGTTTTTGTTTTGCCATCTAGTATAGTTTAGAATACTTCTAAACAAGGAAGCAGTAAAACTTTTACGCCCCTTAAATTGAAAATAAATTCCCATATCTTTTAAAATAGGTTTGAGTTTTTCTAATCTATCATTAGTTCTGGCTAGTACTAGCCAGTCTCCTTTATGTAATGGAGCATCTTCAATTGAAGTTATATGGCTGACTAATCCTTCTTCGTCTCGTGCTTTCCAATTCTTTTTAACTCTTCTATCAGCTGGAATCCTGTCTAAAATTTTATCAGCTATGTTTTGTATGCTTCTAGGAACTCTGTAAGATTGTGGCAAAATAATGTCTTTTTTAGCCTGTGTAGCTATAAATTTAAGTACATCTGCACCGGCCCAGCCATAAATAGCTTGATCATCGTCGCCAGCTAGTATAACATATTTGGAATTTTCCCGCAGAATATCTACCATTTTCCACTGTATTGGGGATAAATCTTGTGTTTCATCAATAAATACTACGTCATATTTCGGACACAATTTAGCCACATTAAACTTTTTAATCATGTCGGTAAAATCATAGAGCTTAAATGATTCTTTGTAGTTATTTAATTCTTGTTCTAAAATATGTAATAAGTTTTTTTCTAATTCATAAGAATACATTCCCGTATTATATTCATCTTGAATAGAGCTCTCTTTAATTCTGGCTGCATTTATCAAATTAAAATATTCACTATTAGAATCTACAAACCCTGTATTTTCGTGCCCATTAGAATATACGGTCACCTCAATTCCTACTTTTCTACCTATATCTTCATAATGTTCGTCTTGCATAACTTGTGCTTTTTTCATACCCAATCTATTAAAAGCAAGAGAATGTAAGGTTCTAAAATGTTTTAAATCTTTTTTCTGTAAATGTTTATATGTATCTAACATCCTATTAATAGCTTCTGTTGCTGCTTTAGTAGTAAATGCAAAGTAACCAATCTTATCCAAAGGTGTTCCAAGTTTATAAAATGTTTTAACATAATTAATAAGTTTAGTTGTTTTCCCTGTTCCCGGAGGCCCATATATTTTTCGACTAATCACATTATCTCCGTCTTATGTTTTATTTTAGTATGGTATATCGGCACTTCTTCAAATGACTTTATGTTTATCTGTACCACGTTCTTGGTAGAAGAATTATATTTTCCAGACTCTTTAGATGGAAATCTTTTTTGATCTAAGAACTGAATATCGCACTCTCTATATGCAGTTTCCATTATACGCCCTGTTTTTTCTTCTTTATATTTCCAATCTTTAGCTCTTAATCTGTCGTAAAACTTTTCAAATTTAAAGAATGCATAGTCATTCTCTATTAATACTGAACCACTTTTGAATGCTGCATCAGTAGATGCTTTAGGTCCATTTATTTTTGCATGTAATACATCATGTAGTTTTTCTTTAGGAGATGTACCAATAGGTGGTTGCACAGCTTTTTGTGTTTTATATAACTCATCCATTACTGTTTGTTCCTCTTCACCTTTAATAAGTGGTGGTAAAAATCCTGCTGCTTTTGCTATGGCATTTCTACGTTTACGTTGATCGTTTAAATGTTCAATTGATTTACAATGTACTGTTGCTGTTGCGATACCATCTGGTTTAGTGACATCAAATTCGTATTCAGGTTCTTCAAAAATTTCTATCTTTCTTAAGTTGGTCAGTATTGGATATGACCCTTTAGACCCGGCCAGTACCCCAAATCTTTTTTTAACACAAATACCTTTTTTACAAAAATCAGCTAGGGGACTTTGGGTACAGGTATATCCTTTATCTGATCTCTTCCAGGATTTTAATTTTGCACTTAATATTTTATCATCCCACGCATTTGCATGTCGTTCTTCAAAGAATTTAACTGGAGCATTCTTAACTTTCTGTTCCCATCCATCAGGGTATTTCATTTTAGCAAAGACATGATAATTGTACATAAATCTGTCTTTACCATCAAAGCCATCTTTATTAGATATTTTAGATATTTCAGCTAAACATGGTGGTCCATCTACTAAATCCCCATCAACTCCTTGATATATTTTTTGATCTATATTTTCTGTAATCTTTGTTAGGTCTTCTTTAGAAACTAGATTAGCTTCCACTACTGTTAAAAATTTTTCCAAATCAAAGGGCGTTCCATCTACATTTAATGCCCTTCTCTTACCACCATAATAGGGAAGATTAATAAACTGTCCTGGTTTTAAGTTCCCTGTTTCCTCGTCAGTTGTTAGTTCGGTTTGTTTTGGAAAGACTTCACAGTCTGGTTTTAATTTAAATAATGGTAATAGATTACTTAAGAAAGATTTAACTGCTTTTGCATCTGTAAAGTGATCCATAAATAAACATAAATGTAATCCACCACTTTTAGATTCAACAGGTATTAGAGGTAATTGATAATTTTGTATTACATCTATAAAAAATTTTTTATTAAAGTCATCGTAGTCTTTAGGGTCAACATCCACGACTCCAAATCTTACTTCTTTATTCTCATTACAAGGCTGAATTCCTATTGATAAACTGCCTTTTATATGAGCTTCATAAACCTTTTCAGTTAAAGGTTCGTAATTCCATCTGTATACTGGCTTCTTCTTTCCGCTTTCTGGATCTACAAATGCCTTCGGATCATCGAAGTCAGCTAGACCATACGCTGCCCTATAGCCATCAAAATATTTTATATATCTTTTATCCATAACTTTATCTTGTGTGGGCCTGCCACTCTCGCTTTCGGCCCACACTGTGCACTCATTCTCTTAGAGAATTAGATAATGCTTTGATCCTTTGGTTTATCTTCACCGTGTTTCGCCTTAACTGCACCTTTAGAGATGCTTTCAGAAAACGATTTCGCTTGTTGATAAAGTTGTTGATCAGTTATGGGTCCAACCTTACTTACTTCCCAACCAAACCAAGTGCCTTTATCATTTGACATTTGGGTTGTTTTTAGTCTGTAAATATGGCTAAAAGATGCCGGTGTAAATAAACCGTTCTTACCTTTTAGTTTAATCCCCGACATCATTGAATTCCATTTTCTACTAATTTTTAATTGAGTAGATTTCATAGATATCAATGCAGTCGATGGACTGTCACCTGTGATGATTACAAAATGCGATGCAGTCTTTTCGATATAATTACCATTAGATAATCTATCTTTATAGTTTGCATCTGGTTTTGTTTTGGACATAATATCAGAAGATGAATCATAGATTGCAACTGGTGCACCTGGTCCTTCTCCTCTATCTTTCCATTCGATATATTCAAGTTTATAAAATGCAGGAATGACATTTATGCCCTTCACTCCATCGTATAACTCTCCAGAGACAGAATTGAAAATCATTCCTGGCTCCGCACCTTCGACATACTTACCATCACGTTTGTTAACTTCTGGTGAAAGTTGTCCAAGGATTTTAAGAAAAGGAAGAGCTAGATCTTCTTGACCTATTTTGCCCAGTCCTTTTGCTGCATCTTCTTCAAAGATATTTGAAGGAAGTCCTGCAGTCTTTTTTTCTGCTACTTGGTTCATGTTTATTTGTTCCTTGTTATTTTTGTTCTGTTGCCCGTGAACAGGTTAAAAAGATCAGAGGGCATCTCTTGTCCAGACTCAAGACGCTCCCTGACCAATGCTTTAAGTGTCATTGGTTCAACCTTTAATTTCTGGATAGGTTGGTACCCTTGACCTTGCGCAAGGACAGCATATTGCTGTGCCTTGTTATCTTCGTCACGACCGAAGGCAACAGTGATTTCATTTTTAATCAAATCACCTAGGCCGTTATCTCGAAGCCATTTAAATGCTTCTTCCTTACTCTTGGTAGGAATGGAAGCACCATAGACGGGTTTTACTTCTACCGAAGTTCCGTCTGCTAATTTTAATGTAGAGATGTTCATTTCCTGCATCATTGTAGGAATGACTTCTCCTGAAACTAGTTCCACTTTTCTTTTCAGCTCTTTTAGTTCCTCTTCTTTAGCTAGAAGTTCTCCTTCTAACCTTTGTAGTTTTACAACTTGATCAGATAATTTGTTGGCATCATTTGCACCATCCAAATCTGCACGTTGGTCTTGTTCAAAGTTAATACTATTCATCTATTTTTCCTTTCTCGTTTAAATTAATTTCTATAGGATAATAAAGTCTATCTTGTTTATCCCATTTCAATAAATTGTATTTTCCATTTGTAAATTCAGAAACAATAGAACACGCAACTCCTATGATTGCAGGATCACCAGTTAATAATAAGTAATCTTTTATTGTATACTCCTTTAAAAGATTTCTTAATTTAAAAATTAATGGTCCTGGAGAAAAAATAATTTGAGAAAATTCTGGTAACAGAAATTTAAACTCTCCAAATTTAGAAGCACTCATAATATTAATTTTAGGAGTGCCAGCTTTTGTACCAGGTAGTTCCTGTAATACATAAACTTTGGACTTATAATTATTTTTTATATTCTCGTATTTTATGCTTTCTGACATCTTGACAATAGATATAGGATAGTCTATATAAGAAGTCAATACAGAAAGAATAAAATATTATGGACTACAAATTTAAAACGAAGCCCTACGCGCATCAATTAAAAGCGTTAGAGCTTTCTTGTGACAAGGAGTACTTTGCCTATTTTATGGAGATGGGTACTGGTAAATCAAAGGTACTGATAGACAATATTGCTATGTTGTACGATAAAGGCAAGATCAATGGTGTCTTAATTGTGGCACCAAAAGGTGTTGTGAAGACTTGGTACGAACAAGAAATACCTACTCATATGCCCGATCATGTAGAACATACTGATGTTTTATGGCAGGCTATGATTAATAAAAAACAACAAAAAGAATTAGATAAGCTTTTTAAACTTGGGGAAGAGCTTCATATTTTAATTATGAATGTAGAAGCTCTTTCAACTAAAAAGGGTGTAGAATTTGCAGCTAAATTTTTAAGCTGCCATAGGACTATGATGGCTATTGATGAGTCTACTACTATTAAAAACCCGGATGCTAAAAGAACAAGACATATCTGTTCTTTGGGAAGCTACGCGCTTTATAGAAGAATTTTAACGGGTTCTCCTGTTACTAAATCTCCATTAGATTTATATAAACAATGTGAGTTTCTTAAAAAAGAATTATTGGGGCATGTCTCTTATTATTCTTTTAGGACTAGATATGCGGTTGTTAGAACTATGCATCTTCCTAGTCATTCTACTCAAATAGTAGTGGGATACCAGAATTTAGGGGAATTATCTGAAAAATTAAAACCTTTTTCACATAGAGTTTTAAAGGATGATTGCTTAGATCTTCCAGAAAAGACATATATAAAGAGGACGGTTCAATTAACCTCAGATCAGCTTAAGTTATATAAACAAATGAAAGTTTTAGCACTTGCGCAGATGAATGGTAAGATGATGAGCACAGCAACCGTTCTTACTCAATTAATGAGATTACAACAAATTACGTGTGGTCACTTTACAGCGGATGATGGTACTTTTCAGGATGTTGCATCAAATAGGCTTCCTGAGCTAATGGACGTATTAGAAGAAGTAGAAGGAAAGGTCGTTATATGGGCACATTGGCAGAAAGATGTTAATAGGATAATCCGGGAGATATCGAAAAAATTTGGCCAAAATAGTTTTGTTGATTATTTCGGTTTAACCCCTATGGCCGACCGTCAGAAAAATATCGAAAAATTCCAGAATAACCCTGAATGCAGATTCTTTATTGGTACTACTCAAACAGGTGGTTATGGTATTACATTAACCGCAGCTTCTACTATGATATATTATTCTAATGGTTATGATCTTGAAAAAAGACAACAATCAGAAGCAAGAATAGATAGGATAGGACAAAAATATCCAATGACCTATATAGATATTATGTGTGAGAAAACTGTTGATGAAAGAATTGTTAAAGCTCTAAAAGAAAAAGTTAATATTGCAACTCAAATTATGGGCGAAGAATTAAAGGCTTGGATTTAACCTACAACTTTTCCACCAGACCATTTCATTTCCGGTAAACCGTTGTCGTAACTTTTACCATCATAAGTGAGAACTTGTTTTCTATTAGCACCTTTTTCATTGTAGCTTACGTGCACCCAACCACCAGCTGGATCATCTTTTTTATAGAACTCTAAAATTAATTGATCAAAGTCACAGTTGTTTTGAATCCAATAAGCCGTTTTAATATTTGGAACGCCACCTATTTCAAAGTCAACCGCCTGGCCCTTTGCATGTTGCGACGTTTTTTTGCTGCCGATCGCTTCACACAGCGCCTCGCTGCGGTAGCCCGAGGTCACCGTAATTGGGCGGTCAAAATGGGCACGAACTGGTTCTAGTATTTCATAACATACGTTCTCTAAGTTTTTAATGTCCCCGGCCCCTGGTGAATTGTCAATACCTTTCCGAGTTGCCGTCATACTCTTGGTCATCTCTTCAAGTTTAAAATGTTTTGATAATTGCATGATTTTTTATTGTAAGATTAAAGTAAATATAACATATCCCATACCCGTAATCAACGCCCCAGTAGATAGTAATAAGATACTTTCTATACGGTTTATTTGACGTTCAAGTTTATGTATCTTGTCATGCGTTTGCTTTTGCATAATTCTGCAAAGCTTTTCATGATCCTCTATTTTTTGTAGTGCGTTTTTTGCCATGATATTAATTGCCAAATAATAAATCTATTTTTTGTGCTGTTGTCAAGTTATTATAATTACTTTGATTCACCTGTTGTGACACCAATTGACCATCAATATTAGGTAGATTTAATGACGTAGGTGTGATAGGCGTGTCCTGCATTATTGGAAGTAAAGGGTTCTCGAACACTGGGAATTCAGGAAGTGTTAAAGATAACTCACTCATTAGTTGTTGTAATTCTGAAATTGCATCAGATGCATCCTCATAAGGATTTCCCATCCCCATCTTAGCTGCATTGGCGGCAAATGCATTTCTAATATCTTGTGAAATTGTAATAGGTCTAAACATATTATTATCAATAGAATTAATTTCTATGTTAGAAATTCCACCTAGGGCATCGTTAAAACCTTCTTCAGATATGTTTAATAATCTTGCAGCATCCATGTCTTCTTTTAAAGTTTTTTTTACATCAAACAATGCACGGTTAGCATTAAGATATGCATCTACAATTTCTCTTGGTTCAATTGGTCCACCTTTTAAAGTGATCCTTGTAAATAATGATCTTGAATCTCTGGCACCTTGTTTGTAGTCAGATACTTTAAACTTCATCGTTCTATCTGGATTAATTTCTACTGCTCTAAAACCAAATAGCCCTTGGAACTCATCACCAAATTCATAAGCTTGACCATACTCATCATACTTTCCACCAGTTATAACTGAGATAGGTTCTATAGTTCTTCCTAATCTTCTAAGTTGAGGTGCAGAGAAAGGCATCTGTGCTTTAACTAAGTGTTCAAATATTTTCATGGCTTTATCTCCATCAGTGTCTTGTGGACTATATATTTGGAAGCCCTCTCTAGATTCTCCTTTTCTAGCTATGATATCTAACACAGCTTCTGTCCAAATAGATTCTGATATAAATGGTTGACCAAATTCTGCCATGGCTG
>VTLG01003754.1_pt1 | contig 14264 bp, 5 predicted proteins | sample 4694571 | NCBI WGS metagenome assembly VTLG01 (sample SAMN12604809, study PRJNA352737) | marine metagenome | biome: ENVO:00000447; feature: ENVO:00000209|ENVO:00000569|ENVO:01000036; material: ENVO:00002151; isolation source: viral sequences binned using virsorter ...
TCCTGTTCAGTAAGAACCAACAGTTCTTGATGTATGCACCTAATGGTATCTTCACTCCTACCTCAACGATCATTCGTGGTATCTCTAACTACGAAATGGATATCAATATTGATCCTGTTGATAATGGTACGAACCTAATCTTCCTAAGTAAGACTCCAGGTTTTACACGTATCTATCAGATGAGAACAGCTGGTCAAGAGATGAACCCGTCTGTATTAGATATAGGAAGAGTGGTATCTGAATACATACCAAGTTCTATAACAGATCTTATAGCTAGTCCTCAGAACTCATTCATAGCAATGTGGGGAACAGATAAGAATGATCTCTATTTCTATAGAACCTACAATGATGGTCAAAGAGATGTAATGCAATCTTGGTTCAGATGGCAACTACCAGGATTAGTACAAACCGTATCAGTTGATTCTGATGTGATGTATGCAGTCACCATGCAAGGTGGTCAGTACACATTAGTTAGTGCAAGTCTTAACCAAACACCAGAGGAAACCATCTTGGTTAACTCAGATGGTCAGAAGATGAACCCGTGTATTGATTTATATGCAACTGCTAGTTCAGTAGCTTATGACCAAACAGATCCTGTTAACCCATTCTCGAAGTGTTATATACCTTTTAATAATGTAACTGGCTTATCACCTGTACTTGTTATTGGTAGTGCTGCATCTGACTTAACTAACCCTACGTTTGTTGAATCAGGTTTCACCATTACACCAGCAGTAGCTACAGATGGAGGCGGTACTTACTTTAAGGTTCCATTTAAAGATTTCACTGGAGCTACAGCTAGTAAGGTAATTGTAGGGTTTAAGTACACCTATGATATTGAACTACCAACTATATATTTCTCACTAAATGAACAAGGTACTCAGGCTGATTACACTTCTACCTTAACCATAGCTAGAGTTAAATTCTCAGTAGGATTATCTGGAGTTATTAGTTTCAAACTTAAGAGAAAAGGAACAACAGATTACGATGATGTTATACCTATTGCACTTGCAAACGAATACTTAGCTAACGACGTAGCTCTATCTAATGAGTCTGTAGCTTCAATACCAATACATCAGAAGAACACAAACTTTACGCTAAAAGCATTTAGCGATTCACCATTCCCTGTCTCACTTTCAGCAATGATGTGGGAGGGATATTATTCACCACGTTTTTATAGGAGAGCTTAATGTCCACCGACAAAGAGAGAGAAGTATTAAATATTAAATCCAGAAAGATGATTGAGTTAGCATCAGGTGATGATCCCCATGCTGCTCATTATCTTTGGATGCTTGCACGTATTACACGTGTACTAGACGATGTATTTGATAACGATCAAGTAATCACTAGAGAGGAGCACTTAGAAGTTCTTGAATACTTATTCGTCAGACTACCAACCAATCCATTTTTTATTAGACACCAAGATGTTTTATTATCTCAACATCTCTCAATGTTTAATGCGTGGATGGCTGCAAATGTAGCTGAGAAAGGAGACGATACAGATCAAATCTATGCACATGTCTGGAGAGATAACTTACATGAAGTCATACCAATAGTAGCCTTACTAACCCAAGGTTATGATGCGATGCCACCTATATCGCTAGAGGTTAGAAAACTATTTAAAAAACAACTTGGAGAATAAACTATGTCATTTGGTGGAGGAGGAGGACAAAAAGATGCGATAAAACATCAAAATGAACAGATCAAGAAAAAGTTTGAATACGATAAGAAGAACTACGAATACCAATGGGGTATAGACGAAAGTACTGGAGAACAGTTAACTAATGCTGACGGTACTAAGCAAGGTACTAGATGGGAAGATTATTATCGTGCTCAAGAATCTTTAGACTTAAGAAAACAAGCTGATCAAGAAACTAAAAAATATCAAGAGGATACTGCTGATCAGCAATGGGAAATGGGTAAAGCCCAACAGGATTACCAGTGGGATCAACAAGATAAGGTCTTTGCTAAGAGTGAGGATCAATACGAAAGTACTCTTCTCTTTAATCAGCTTGAATATAACGACGCATTGGAACGTGAGAAAGCAGTATTAGATGAGAAATTTATTGAGTCTGCTTTCCAAAACCAAGGTTTAATACAAGATTTATATGAAGCTACAGGAACTGCTGGATATGATAAAGCTGCTCAAAAATTAGGACTTCTTAAAACAGAAGATACAATTGAAAGTCAAAAACAAAAAAAGTTAACTACTTTAAATCAGAATACATCTAGTGCTAGGTTGCAAAAAGCTGGTACACAATTAAATCTTATTGATAAATCTGGTAGAACTGATTTTGAAAAAGCAGGTTTAATACAGGACTTTGCTATATCTGAAGCTGCTAATAGGTTTAAGAAAGCATCATTAGTGATGGATGTTGGCCAACAAGATAGAGCTGCAGAATTCCAAAATGAACTGATAAGAAGACAAACGTCAGATACTTATGCCAAAGCTGCACATGAAAGTAATGAACGAACTATTGCTGCTTTAAAAGCACAAGGTCAAGCTTCATTAACTCAAGCAGGTAGGTCACAAGGTAAAGCTGTTCAGATGGTATTAGCTGAACTTGGTAGACAGAACGCTTATATGGCAGAGATGGTAGTTAGAGGTGCAGGCGCAGCTGAAGCAAGAGCAAAACAAAACTCTATTAATGCAGCTAGTTATAAGCAAAAAGCTAAACTTCAACTGGATAAAATAGCAGAAGATAGCTCAAGTGCTCTTGAGAAAACTATGTTAAATCTTGAAGAAAAAGATAGAGATTTAAAAATAACTAATGCTAAAGGTGAATTAACTTTTGATCAGATTAGACAGCAGGTATATAACAATATAGAAAATACTTCTATAGATGTTAAAACACTTGAGAATAATTTAAAACATGCTCAAACTGATGTTGGTTTAAACCTTAAAAAGATTGATTGGAACTTAGATAACTTAGGATCTAGCTTTAAAACTAATCAAGATATTCTTAAAGCTTCTCTTGATAGCGCAGTAGAAGTATCTGCTATGAATCAAAAAGATATATTAAGAGATAAACAACAAGCAAACTTAGAAGCTGAAGCTAGAAGAATGCTTGATCCATCAATTGGTAGAGAACAGCTGGATCTAGTTAACTACAAACCATTAGATCTACCAGATACTAAATACCAAGATCCACAAGAACCTAAGCTACCACCAGCTCCAATTGAAGGTGCTTATATGGATACAAGTATTGGTGCAGCTGGATTTGCTGGAGCTGCTTTAGGAGGCGTTTCAGCTGGATTAGCAACATATGCTGGTATAAGTGCTGCCGCTTCAGGTGGTGCTGCATGGGCTACTGGGTTAGCTGCTGGTCCTCTTGGTCTAGCTGTTGGTGCGTTGTCCTTTTTAAGTGCTTTATAGGTGATATGCAATGAGAAATTTAACTTTTAGAGGATCTGCAAACGACAGGAAAAGAGGGTTTGACCCATTCCGTCCACCTGATTTTACTCAACAAATCACTCAAAATGCAGAGCGTACATTATCTGGTATGCGAGATGTTCAAAATCAACATCGAGAAAATAGACGTGATATCTTACAATACACCCGTGATAAATTTGAGAAAGAAGAACGGCAACGTGATAAAAACTTTAGTTTAAAGAGATCATTTGATGATGCTTACCATGATGCTGAAATGCAGCATTATAAACAAGCTATAGCAGATGAAGCTGTAAAAGCTCACGATGCTCAGCGTAAGCATCAAGATTTACAAAAACTTGTAAATTTAATACCACAAACCATCTCATCACTTAATCAATTTGATGCTGCAAGGAAAGCTAGTGCTGAGAAGAAAATGTTCTCACTCTTTACTAATCTTCCAGCTGAAGCTAAAAATAATCTAATACCAATATTAGAACGAACACAGAAAATAGACTATGCAGTTGCAACAACTCAAGAAAGGTATGGATTAGATTCTCAAGAATGGTCTCAATTACAGAATTTAAAAGGTCATAATAAAATAGCTATACAGACTTTAGCAGCTCAACGAGATATAGAGAATAACTTTCCTCGATTTTATAGTGAAGCGAAGGTTAATGAAAAATATAAGGTTGGTGATAGTACTCTTATTGAAATATTGCAATCAAAAGATGTTAAATCTAATGCAGAGTTCAATACACTTGTTGATAGTATAACTGAAGACTACTTACTGGAGCGTTATAAAGGTAAATTTTCTACTGATTTTATAGCTACCTATGCACGACCACACATAGATAAATTTATCGGTGGTGAAAAGGCAGAATTTCAAACTACATTAAAAAACAATAGAAAGAACTTTGCGTTAAATGAGCAATGGGAAGGAGTTCAGAGACATATATCTGCAGAACCTAATCAGAATCTTCCTCAAGGTATATGGAACTACATAAAAAGTACACCTGATTTTGCTAATAACCATGAGACAGTTTCTAGAGTTTTAGCTCACTTAGCTGATAAAGGTGAGATAACACAAAGTCAATTAGAACAAATTCAAAAGTTTGTTATACCTGACGGTCCTAATAAAGGAAAGACATATGGTGCTGCTCATGCAAAACATCTTAGACCAGCATTGAAAAACGCAGGTCAATATGCTGCTAGAAATGAAGCACTATATCAACAAGGTAAGGTAGCTAAGTTAAATGAATCTGGTCAACGATTACAGCAAATAGAATGGAAAGAGGGTAGACCAGCTAATGCTGCTGAAAAAGAAAGAGAACTTAATTGGTTATTTGCTAATAATGTTACCCAAAATGATATTGATGCAATACCTTCTATTTTTAAATCTAAGTACCAACAACGACATATTGAGATAGAAAAAGCTGAACAAGCTTTACAGGCTAAGTATAAAGCAGGTACTTTGAGTATGATTGATCTTCAAAAGTACCATCCTTCATTACTTGCTAAATACAGCAAGCTTGCATTAGATGGTCCTAGTGGTATTTCAAAAAAACAAAGTACATTACAATTTGGTCGTATCGCCTCAACTTTGAAAACCATAGCAGGTGAAGAGGGTATAGATACTGAGAATGCTTCATCAGAGACTAAAGCGATGATAAGTATAGCTACTGAACGTATTCAAGATGATATGATCCATACGTTGATGACTGAAGGTTTAGGTCAATCTCCAGTAGCAACATTGAGAGATATGATTACAGGAGAAATAAACTTAATTAAAAATAGGGAAGGTATATATGCAAGGAACTTAAATAAAAAAGGTCAAGAGATAAAAGGTAAAGGATCAGGATGGCACTATGCAGGTGCTACAGGGCTAGAACTTACTGGTGAGTACACAAAAGCTATGCGTGATGATACAGCTTCTATCACTAGACCTGGCTTCTTATCCGAAAAACATCTAGAACAATTAGTCGATTATAGAAATGGTCAACGATCTCAGAAGCCTTGGTTCTTACCACTACTAGATAGACTTGAGCCAAATAAATCTGAAGCTGAAATAGCTGCAGATCTTATAGAAGCTGAGACTGGGAAAAGGATTCAATTCAAAGGACATGAACGATTTATTGAAGTTGTACCTCGTGATAAAAGAAAACTATTAACAGATAGACCATCACAAGCTAAAACACTTACAGCATTTAGTGGTACACCTGAAGACTTTGATGCTGTAATAAGGAGTTTTATTCCTAAAGATAGATTTAACTATCACTTTGACGATCCATTTGATGTTATTAGTTCTCCATTCTCAGGAAATGGTATGGATCTAGGTATTAATATATTACCTTCAGGTTTAGCTGATACACAGATTAGAGCTTTACTACAACTAGGTAATCAAAATAGAGTTACTAATTTTGGTGCTTATGGTTTCAGTACTAAAGAACTTAAGAGATTTGTAGATAGTGGGTTTGTTTCTACAACAGATACTTTTACACCTGAACTACAGACACTATTAAAGGCAGAGCAGATATATCAAGATAATTCACTAATCTATGCTGATGAAGACATGCTACAGCCTATAACAGGTATAGGACAAGCGTGGGGAAATATAATTAAAAACTCTTTTGATCAAGATGTAGATACTGATACTGCACTTGCTTTAGGAGAATTTCTTGATTTCACCAAAATACACCCTGAGATATATGACGAGGTAATGACACTTACTTACATTAAATAATGGATAAAAATAATAACTATGATGCACAGCTTTATAATCGTATAATTTACCAACAGCAAGCAGACGAAGAAAAGAAAGTACAGCAAGAACTAGATAGTCAATCAGTTCCTGAAGGTGAGTCTTCCTCTTCAGATCAAGCTTCATTTCAAAAAGCTCCAGAAGATTTCAATACAGGGGATAATGTAAAAGAGCTTGGTAGAGCTGTAGCTGGAGGTGTTGTTGACATCTACAACAGTGTAGTTTCATTACCTAAGTTATTAGATAAAAGATTTTATCAAGCTACTGATCCTGAAAATCCTTGGACATATGACTCACCTCTTTTAATTAAAAACAAACCAATAACTCATACTAAATGGGGAGGTTTCGTTAGAGGTGGAATAGAGCTTGCAGGTGGAGCTGTAGGAGCTGGTAAAGTTCTTTGGGGTATAAAAGGTCTCAAAGGGTTAGCACTTGCTGGTAAGGCTACAAGATTAGGACGTGTTGGTTTAGGTGCTATTCAAGGTGGTACTTATGATTTAATAAGCAATCAATCACAAGAAGCAAACCTAGCCAGATCTCTTATTGATATTAAACCTCAATGGTCTGGACTTCTAGAACCAATAGCTACTAAAGACACTATGTCTCCAGCTATGAAGTCTGTACTCAATATTGGAGAGGGTCTTGGTATTGGAGGTCTATTTGACGTAGCGTTTGAAGGTATGGGTTTAGGTCTTAAATCCGTTGGTAAAGAAGCGAACAAAGCTAAAAAAGCTGCTGTAGGAAAAACAGACAAACTGTTTAAAGCTCTAGAAGATAGTAGTGAGCTTGATTATGCAACACTGACTAATCAAGTAGAAGGTGGTGCAAAGGGGGCTTATGAAAGAAGTATTTATAGAAAGTTTAAAAACCAAGCTAAAAAAACAAAAACTGAAATACCAACCATTACTGAATGGAGAGCTAAAGAAAAGCCTTGGGAGAAGTTAGACGATCAACAGCGACAAGGTTTGATGCAAATCTTTGCTGAAAAGAAAGACTTAGATTGGGGAGACGAAAGAGACTTAACAATCAACTCTAGAAAACAAGGTAAAGCAAATAAGGAGTTAGCTTTAGAGCAACTTGAATTTGACTTGTCAACTAAGAAAACACGTGATAATCCTGCTTACTACAAAGGTGGGGATATATCAGATAACCAAGCTTTAACAACTACTTCTAACCCTGTAAAAGGTGTTAGAGACATGATAGAGATCAGGAATAACCCTACTCAAAAGTATGGAGCACCAGAGGGAACTATAACTGAAGCAAATATCCGTAGGGCTGAATATACAGCTCCAGGGATGATGTTAAATGAAACTAATGCTTTAGCTAAGAAACTTCAAGCTAGTCCTGCCTATCAGATGTTATATGAAGGATCTAATGCAAAGGTCATTCAAGATGATTTAAAGAATGCTACAGAAGATATCTTTAAATTTATAAGTGATACAGGTAATAGTCGTCTAATAGATATACCTGAAGAGGATGTTATTGCATACATTAAAAATGTAGATACTAATCCCAGTCTTATTGAAGGATTACCAATCCTTAACAAAGCTCAGTTAAATGCTACTGATGTAGTTCTAGGTCAACTTCTATTTGAAGCTAGAGATTTAGCTAAAGCTAGTTTAAGTGTTGCAGAAGAGATCAACCCTGCATCACCTGGAGGGATGCTTGATGGGATACTTTCAAGATATTCAGCTATAGCTAGATTAAGAAAGGAAACCAGTATTGCATCATCTTATAACTTAAGAAGATTTAGAGATGGAGAAAAAGCAGGTAAGTTTGATGTCCGCAAGGTAGCTGGAGAAGCTTCAGACGCTGCAGCTTCTGAGATAGCAACCTTCAAACAATTACTTAAAGGTGATCTTGATAATGACTTACTAGAATCATTTATACATTTTACAGCTACAGGTAATGGTAAGAAGCAAACATTCAAAGACTTAGAAGCTTTCTTCAAAAAGAAACTACATGGTTATAAGAATGTAGATGGATACCAAAGAAATGCGATTTTAAATGAACTAGCAACAATGGGTGTTAACTCAATGTTATCTGGTCCTAAGACTGTAGCTAGAGCATTAATTGGTACTGGATTACAGACTGCAATGAGACCTGTAGCAACTGTTATAGGAACTATTGGTAAAGGTGATGATCAAGTCTTCAGAGGTGCTATGGCATCAGTTGGAGGAATGATAGAAGCTCAAACTGAAGGTTGGAGAAAAGCTGTAGCTGAATTTCAATCTTATAACGTAGATGAGAAAGGTTTTAGAGGGTTTACCGAAACTAGCCGTGATACAGAGTGGAGAGCAATGATGTCTCACTTTGATCAGAATGGAACTATTGGTGAAAAGGCAGCAGCTCATATGGCTGATAATCTAAGAAACCTAAATAAATCACCATTCCTTAATTATGGTCCAAGAGTGATGAAGTCAATGGATGCATACTTCTCACAAATCATTGCTAGAGGTAGACAAAGGCAATTAGCATTTGATGATGTCTATACAAAACTGCAAAACCAAGGTGTTGTAGTTAGTGATATGGATATGTCTAGGCTAGTTAAAGAGGCTGAAGTTGATTTTGAATCCAAAGTGTTTTCATCTGATGGACAAATAACAGATGAAATGGCTTTATTTATGGCAGATGAAGCAAAACTAACTAAAGAACTTACTGGGTTTGCTAAAGATTTAGATAATGCATTTGAAAAGATGCCTTTCCTTAGACCTTTCTTCTTGTTTGCTAGGACAGGTGTTAACGCTTTAGATATGACATCTAAATACACACCAATTCTAAATCAATTTATTGGTGAGCATGTAGACATTATGACTAAGAATTGGGATGATCCATCAATGCTTAAGTATGGCATTAAAAGTCTTAATGATTTAAACGTAGCTAAGGCTACTATGCGAGGAAGGATGGCTATCGGCTATGGCTTTACAGCTACAGCTTCAATGATGGCATTGAACGGTAACATTACTGGTAATGGACCACCTGATAGACAATTAGCTAATAGTTGGATTCAACAAGGATGGCAGCCAAGATCAATTAAGATTGGTGGTACATACATTAGCTATGAATCTATAGAACCATTTAATATGTTCTTTAGTTTTATTGGTGATATTGTTGACTCTCAGAAAGTAATGGGAGATGATTGGGCTGCAAATAACTTTGGTAAAGCAGCATATTTAATCAGTGCAAACATAACTAACAAATCATTCCTAGCAGGATTACTACAACTACAAGACTTATTAACAAGTCAAGGTCAAGATGCACCTAGAGTTGCAGCTAATTTTATTAATAACCAAATACCTTTAGGTGGTTTGAGAAATGAAATAGGTAAGCTTGTTTCACCTGGAATGAGAGAACTTGAATCTGGTTTCTGGCAAAGTATAGGTAATAGAAACCTTTGGGCTGACGTTTTACAATCAGATGGATTTATGCCTTATAGGTATGACATTTTAAATGGTGAGAAAATTAGAGATTGGGATCCAATGACTAGACTAACCAATGCGATATTACCTTTTAATATCAATATTGGTGCTACGAATGAGACAAGAGAATTGTTGATGAGAAGTGGTCTTAATTTAAAGCAATCATTTAATACAGGTCCAGATGGACAACTACTAGAGAATAGACCTGATCTTAAATCTAGATTCCAGTTCTATATGGGTCAGCAAAATATTGAAGCTCAAATAGCTGAAGCTATGACTGATGAAGTTAAAGAATCAATTATGAGAGCTGAAAAGAGTACTAAAGACTTTGAAGCTACTCAAACACTTCATGGTCAAGTTATCTTACCAATATTAGATACAGCTAAGAAAACTGCTTGGGAGCTATTAATGCAAGATGAGAAGTTAGGTGGTGATGCACAAGCATTAGATCAACTACACAACATGGGTAGACTTAGAGATAGATATAGAAGTAGAGGCGATTACGAACAAGAAAATCGTTTTAGACTAGAAGTAGAAACAATAAAAAACTTACCTAAATAATCCACTCAGTCAAACCTAAACATAGCGTAAATGGCTGTAACACAAAATACATACACAGGGGACAATTCAACTGTCCTCTACAATTTCACATTTCCATATTTGACGCAGACCGACGTTAAGGTAAAACTTGACGGCGTGACGCAAGCTACAACTGCATATTCTTTCGCCAACGCTACAACAATTCAGATGAACTCTGCTCCTGGTAGTGGAGTAAAAGTCATCATTTATAGAGATACAGATAACGACAATAAGAAAGCGACATTCTACCCTGGATCAGCGATTAAGGCGGAAGACTTAAATAATAATATTGACCAAATCCTCTATGTAGCTCAAGAGGTTGACAACAACGCAATGAGTTCGTTGGGTGACACACCTATGCAAGGTGACATGGAGTTTGGTCAAGGTATGGGTATTGTCTTTGAAGGAGCTACTACAGATAACTTTGAAACAAGATTAGCTGTAGCCGATCCTACTGCAGATAGAACAATAACCTTACCTAACGTAACTGGAACAGTCATCACTACAGGTGATACAGGAACGGTTACGTCAGCAATGATTACAGACGCAACTATTGTCAATGCTGATATAAATGGAAGTGCAGCAATAGCACAATCAAAGTTAAATATTGCTAATGCAACAACATCTGCAGCTGGTTATCAATCTGCAGCAGATAAAACAAAACTAGATGGAATAGAAACTGCAGCTACAGCAGATCAAACAAATGCTGAGATTAGAGCTGCTGTAGAAGCTGCATCTGATAGTAATGTCTTTACAGATGCTGATCATACTAAATTAAATAATATTGAAACTGCAGCTACAGCTGATCAAACAGCTGCTGAGATTAGAACCTTAGTAGGTGATGCTAGTAACTCAAATGTCTTTACAGATTCAGATAACACTAAGTTAGCTGGTATTGAGACAGCAGCTACAGCAGATCAAACAGCTAGTGAGATAAAAGCACTTATAGCTAGTTCACCACTAGATGCTTCTCACCTAGCAGCTGACTCAGTTACAACTTCAGAACTAGCTGATGCAGAGCTAACAACTCTAGCTGGTATGCAATCAGGAACAGCTTCAATATTAGCTGATTCAACTGCACTTACATCAACCACTACAGAGTTAAACCAGTTAGATGGTAAGACTCTTGGTGAAACAACATTAACAACAAATAGCAATACAGCCATTCCTACATCAAAGGCTGTAAATGACAGGATTGTAACTGTAACGAATGCTTTAGGAGGCTTTGTTGCAATTGCAGATAAAGATAATTTCCCAACTTCTCATCCAGATCCAAGTGAAAATGCAGGTACTGTAGTTTCTATTAGTAATGCAGTTGGTATATCAGTTAACTCAAGTGGTGTTGGATCTTTAGCTACTAGAGCTGGAGGCTCAGATGCTGTTGTTATTAATGGATTTCCATCAGCTTTAAGAGGTGGAGCAACAGTTGGCAGTGCTACAAATGCTAACCCCTATGTCCTTCCAGCTAATGTTGGTCTACAAGTACAAACCACAAGTACTGCTCATACCTATGATTATCATAAGTATTTAATTAATGAAGAGGATGCTAATAAGTTAAGTGGAGATATACAAGATTTCCAAGAGAGATATCGTGTAAGTTCATCAGCTCCTACATCTAGTCTTAATGATGGAGACCTCTATTTTGATACAACTCAAAATAAGATGAAGGTATATAATCTTAGCTCTACGAGTTGGGATGATGTAGCAACACCTGGAAACTTCTTTATATCAACTTTAAGTCCAGCATTTGATGGATCAACTACTCAGTTCACCATAACAAATGCACCTAATAGTGCTCAACAGATAATCTTATCTTTGAATGGTGTAGTACAGAAACCAGGAACAGCATTCACTTTATCAGGTTCTACAGTTACCTTTGCATCTGCACCTGTAAGTGGTAGTGACTACTTTGCAGTTGTTATGGGTAGTGCTGTAAATATTGGTACTCCAAGTAACAACACAGTCTCAACGGCTATTATTCAAAATTTAGCAGTTACTGGTGATAAGATAGCTACGAACTTAGATCTAGCAGATAATAAGAAGATTAGGTTCGGGACAGGGAATGATCTACAACTCTACCATGATGGAACAAATAGCCACCTGAATAATACAACTGGTTATTTAGTTGTTGGTACAGACTCTTATGCACTTAAATCTCAAAACTTAAATGAGTTTTATATAAAGGCATTAAAAGACGGAGCCGTAGAACTCTATTACGACAACAGTAAGAAATTTGAGACATATAGCACTGGCTCAATAGCCTATGAAAATCTTTTTTGTAATGCTCATGTACAACTTTACGATAATTATGAGTTAAGAGTTGGAAGTGGATCAGATTTAAAAATCTACCATGATGGAACGGACTCAATCATAAAAGCTGCTGGTTCAGCAACACCTATAAAAATTCAAGGTCATTCATCAAATGCAAGTACAGTTCATATAAGTGCAAGAGCCGATAAAGAAACAATTAAATGTTTAAATAATACCAATGCTCCTTATGTAGAACTCTATTACGACAACTCTAAGAGTTTTGAAACCACATCAACGGGAGCAAAAGTAAATGGTGCTAAACTAGAAGTTATAAACACTGCTGGTGCTGGTGATTCTCAACTTTATTTAGAAGCTGGTGAAGGTGGTACAGCCTTTATACAATTTATAGCTGATAACGGTGATGATAATACCGACAAGTCACGAATACTTCAAGGTGATGGAACTAACTTAAAAATACAGAATTATGATTCTGGTTCTTGGCTAACTAGGTTTGAGACAACTTCGACTGGATGCCTACTAGGAGACAGTGTAAAATTACAATTCGGAGCTGGTCCAGACTTAAATATATATTCAGATGGAACAAACTCCTTTATACAATGTCCTGATACTGGTAATAACTTAACGATTGAATCTGATCAACATCTCTACATAAAGGTTGGAGATTCAGAAGATGCAATTAAATGTGTAAATGGAGGAGCCGTAGAACTCTATTATAACGGGACTAAGCAGGTAGAGACAACCGCAAATGGATTAACTATTCATGATTATGAGTTAAAAGTCCAAGCTCCAGCAGGATCTTCAGCTCAACTATATTTGTATGGGGATAACGGTAATGATAATAATGATTTATGGTATATGTCAGCAGGTAATGGCGTATTTAATCTAAATTATTATGTAGGCTCTGGTACGTGGGAAAAAAGTATTGAATGTAATTCAGACGGATCAGTATCTCTTTATCACAACAACGCTAAGAAGTTTGAAACGCAGCTAGGTGGAGCAAAGGTATCTGGTAAGTTAGAAGTAGATTCTGTTACAAATCAGCATAATACTGAGTTACATGTAACTGTCAATGAAGATGTACATGCTTTAAATATTATTCATGGGGGAGTTGCAGTAAACGGTAATCCAACACGAACAATGGTTGAATGGAGAAATTTCAATAATGAAGCTATTGCTGAAATTACTTCTAATAGTTCAACAATAACTTATGGTACTGGTTCTGATTATAGAATGAAAGAAAATCAGGTAGGTATATCTGATGGAATAACAAGAATTAAACAATTAAAACCATATAGATTTAATTGGAAATCTGAATACGGTGGAGGTGATAAGGTTGATGGATTCTTTGCACATGAAGCTGCAACAGTTGTACCAGAATCAGTTTTAGGTGTTAAAGATGCTGTTGATTCTGATGGGAATATTATTCGACAACAAATAGATCAAGCTAAACTTATACCTTTATTAACTGCTGCATTACAAGAAGCAATAACAAAAGTAGAAACACTAGAAACAAAAGTAGCCGCATTGGAGGCTAAATAACTATGGCATTAACAAAAATAGATGACAGAGGTTTGACGACTCCAATCGACCTCTTGGATAATGAACAGATACGGTTTGGAACGGGGAGTGATCTTTATATATATCATGATGGAACATACTCATACCTGAAAAACACCCCTGCTGGTGGACTCTATCTTGCTAGTCCGATAACTGCAATAACTAATTTAGCCGTAACTGAAAATATAGCTAGGTTTAATGCTGACGGAGCCGTAAACCTCTATTATGATGGCTCTTTGAAGCTTGCCACCAGTGCAGACGGGACAAGTCTAACTGGGAATGCAACTGTAGCTGGAACAGTTGGTCCATC
>VTLG01007266.1_pt1 | contig 14263 bp, 7 predicted proteins | sample 4694571 | NCBI WGS metagenome assembly VTLG01 (sample SAMN12604809, study PRJNA352737) | marine metagenome | biome: ENVO:00000447; feature: ENVO:00000209|ENVO:00000569|ENVO:01000036; material: ENVO:00002151; isolation source: viral sequences binned using virsorter ...
CATTATCCATAGCATTTTCAGCTTCAACAAATAATTTTTCATTAGAACTACCAACTAAACCTGACGCTGCATCACTAAAGGATAAAATTCCATTTCCATCAGTTTTTAGAATTTGGTCAGCAGTACCATCTGCTGCTGGCAATGTAAAAGTTACATCGTTAGGTTGTGAAGCTGGTGCTTGTAAGGATGTTTTATTTGTGTTTGTAGGATCTCTATCAAATGAAAGTTTATTATTACTTATGATTTCAAAAGCTCCATTTCCAGCAGTTGTAACCGCAGTTGGATTAGTAGAGAGGGTTGTCCAATCATATAACGTTGATGTTAAGTTAGTAACAAAACTAAGTTGACCATTACCATCAGTTTTTAAAACTTGCCCATTACTACCATCTACCTCTGGTAAGGTAAATGTTACATCGTTAGTAACTGAACTTGGTGCTTTTAAACCTACGTAATTTGTACCATTACCTGTAGCTTCAAATAAACGTAATTCTTTATTATTACTAATATTTTGATTATCAGTAAATGTATTACCAGAAAGACCAGCTAAGTTTCCTGTAGCTGTTACACCGCCTTGCCAAGTAGTACCATTATAAACTTGTAGTTCATCTGTAGTAGTGTCAAAATATAAATTACCTTCTGAAAGTGCATTACCACCACCATCTGTAGTTGGAGCAGAACTCCTTATTTGATAATTATTAGTAAAGTTATTTATATTAGCAATATTACTAGCTGCTGAAGTAACGGCGGTTATATTCTGCCCAACAGGGTTTACGTTACTTATATTTGTTGCAACTGTATTAATGTTAGCTATGTTGCCATTAGCAGTATTTATATTAGCTATATTGTTTCCAACATTATTTACGTTACCTATATTATTAGCAACTGCGGAAACCTCTGTTGCTTTAGGTACTAATCTATGAAATGTATATGTATGTAATGTAGTTGTAGATTCTACTAAGAATCCAAATCCTTGAGGGATAGTAGTTAATGAACTAGGTAAACCAGTAATTGTAATGTTGGCGTTACTAGATAAGTTACCATTTGTTATTGTGACTGTTGTACCAGTAGGTGTTAAATCTGTAGTAGCTTCTTTGATACTTAAAACCGCTGCTTGTCCTGTAGTTCCTCCTGGATTTGTATCAGGAAAACTTTGTTCATTGGCGACAATATCAAAACCACCAACTTCATCAACTAAGTCAATGATACGTGCATCAATTGCACCTGTTGTAGCGATATAATTATCATTTGCAGTCCAAGTTTGTCCACTAGCTATAGTTTCACTGCTATCTTGTCTAAAATATAAATTATCTAATTGTCCAGCATCTAATTCTGTTTCTGTGTAATATCTATTATCTAAAGTACCAGTAGCTATGTGTGCATCCTGAATACTCCCATTAACATAGTGTTGAGAATTAATTGCATCATTAGCAATCATTCCCGAAGTAACTGATCCTGTATCACCTGTAGTAACAACTGTTCCATCAACATCAGGTAAGGTAATAGTCCTATCAGCTGTTGGATCAGCTACGGTTAATTTTGTTTCGTTTGCATCATCTGTTGCACCTTCAAAAATAATGTCAGAACCTTCTCCCATTTGGAGATTACCTCCCATGGTTCCTCCAAGGTTACTCAGATAACGTGCGTTAACTTCTTGTGTTGAATATAAGTTTTGAGTGAAGTTATCGTTTAAATCAGATGACCTGATAGCTGAACCCGCATAAAAGGTTGCAGTTAAATCTGCGTCATCTGTTAAACGAAATATTTTTATCTTAGCTCCGTTGGCTGGTGCAGTATTAAATTGTATTGTGGTGGCATTAGCTAATGTAAATGCAGTTGTTTCGGTGGCATCAATTGAACATTTAACATCAGCTGTCTTTAAATATGGAAATGTAAATGAATAGTTCGTGCGAGAACCATTCCCTGTGTATGAAGTTTGTGTGACAGCCATTGTTCATGGATAATTAATTTTGCAGTAAGGTTCTTATTTGTGTCTCCTTAACATTTCTATTGGTGGTTTGATTTAATATTTTTCTTGCTTCTAGATCTCGTTTGATCTTTTCTTGTATTAGTTTTCTAACTTCTGGATGAGTTTGTATTTTTGCAAAAGCATTTTCTCTGGCTTTATCAAATAACCTTTTAATCATTTTGTTGTGGTGATACGTCTTCATAGGATCTATATGCCTTCTATTAGCTCTTAGATCGGCATTCATTTGTTGGATTGATAAAATAATCTTTTTATTTTTAGCTAATTTATCTAGTTGCCTTTCTAAGTTTTCCTCACCTATTGCTTTTTGGAACATTGATCTAACATTTGGTGATTTACTAAAATCAATGCCATCATATGAATATGTAGAGGATCTTATATCGTAGTTACTATCAAATAAAAGTTTTCTACCTGGACCTTGATCTAAATTAAACTGAACAGGACTAATTGCATTAAACATACGAGTTGGAAAATCCCAGTCACGTATAGGTTTACCATTTAACATGTCATATTTAGTAGACAATGCCATGTCAGTCATTTCAGTTGGGAACCATAAGTTTCTATTTCGTATTGAGTCAGTTATTCCAGAATTAATTTCTTTCATATAAGGATTAAATAACTTACCTAGTTCGTTCCTTGCAGAAGACATAGGTATTTGGTTATTAATTAATCCAGCAAAAATTCTTTGAACTCCCCCTTGTTGTCCACCAATTACATCAACAAACTGTTGTAGTCCAGCTATGTATGATTTACTTGTTAAACCTTGTGCTAATACGACAGCTACTCTTTGTAACTGGTTTTCACTCCATTCTGGACCCATTAATTGCAAAGCATCCCCAACATCTGCGATACTAGAAAATATTAAATTAAATGGTTCAAAAGAATCATAACTAACCCAAATACCACCTATTTTTATACTTCTAGGTTTCCAGCCAGCATCAATCCAAACTTGTCTTTTTCGTCTATCAGCTGGTCCATTACCTGTAAGATTTCCATTCATAAAATGAACACCAGCCAGCATTACTATTCCAGAACCAATAGCCACTCTGCCTTTTATTAGTGCTTGAGCGTTAGCAAGTTCATCAGCATTAGTAATTCCATAATGCCTTACATTTTCTATGTTATCAGCAGTAGCTTTAAGAATGTCTTTATTTTCTTTAAGTAATCTATTAAATACTGGTAAATGTTTTGCTGTAAGTTCTAAACCATTAACTCCAGTTCTTGCAAATAAAAAGAATGGTTGAGCCCAAGGAGTACTTTCAAATACAGCATCAAGTTTTTTCGCAAAACCATTTAGATCAGTAGTTAATGTCACCTCTTTTTTTGCAAATAAAGCAGCAGCATCATCTATGTTTCCGTCAGCATCCATTATCTGACCATAAAATCTATTTTCGTATTCCTTTAATAACTGTGGAGTTATTTCAGTAACCTTACCGGAATTATATAAATCCATTGCTTCACGCATGGCTTTTTCTTTACCTTTAGCTCTAGCCATAAGTAAACCAAAAGCGTCATCCGTTGCACCCATTATTTTTGTAGAATACGTAAAAAAGTTACTGTCGTTCATTGCTCTTACAGCATTAGCAATATTAAATACTGCTTTATCTCCGAAGGTCGCTTTTCCGCTAGTTTCTATCCAGTTAGTATATAAATTCCATTGCTCATCACCTTTTGTTATGACGTTATATCTAGATTGAATTGTTGCAACATCTCCGGACCAGTAAGAATTTAGATTTTTTTTAAATAATGTATAAGCTTCTGGAATAGATTCAACCATTGCACTAAAACCAGCCATAGCAGCTCTACGAGTTGCACCATCTCCTCTAAGTGTTGCACCTAATGCTGTAGATAATGGACGTAAAAACGCAGCAGTTCCAGTACCCATCATTGCTCTTACTGGAGTTTTAGGACCACTAAGAACACCATTTTTATATATTCTTTGTAAACCTTTTAATAATAGACCGGTTTGTTTACCGCCTTTTTTAAACTCACCACCTTTAACCATTTTCCTAATGTAATTATCGTAGTCAGTTAAGTTATGAATTTCACCTGACATTGATATTGTTTCATTGATAGCTTTAAATAAATCATCATTAGGTGAATCACCAGCAATTTTCATTGCTAGTGCATGAGCATTAACAGACTCATTTACTTGTTCATTAACAGCATCAATAATTGCTCTTCTACTTTCTTTTTGTTTTAAAGGTCGAGCACCTAATTTTTTAAAAGAATTAGATTGAGTCATTTTAGAAAGTTTAATTTGAGTTAAACCCGCAATTACTTTGTCATACATTGCTTTAGCTGGACCATCTATATCGGCTAAATCAGCTATGTCATATAACTCTCTGTTTGCTATTCCTTGATCTCTAATTTCTTTTAAAAGAGATCCAATAACTAAATCAGCAGCAACAACGTTATTTGAATCCCAAATATCAATACCTTGTAATCTTGCATTTTTTTCTAATACTCCCCAAAATTGTTGAGGTGTTAAATCACTTGTATTTCTACCTTCATATATCTTTTGTGCTGTGATTATTGAATCTTCCCATATTTCACTTAAAGGTTTATTGTTTGCTTTAGCATTAGCTATTTCTTTTTGAACTCTGGCATCACTCATAAAGTTACGCATAATACCTTTAAGCTGCTCTTCTGCTAATCCACTAGATATAGCTGTACGTTCTAATTGAACAGGTGTATATAAAGAATCTGTAGATCCATGTTCAGCTCCCCATTCTGTTTTAGTTCTTCTTAATTGTCTTCTGACATCATATGGAGAACCATTAGAAGTAGGTGCTGCTTGCCATGGGCTAGATATAGGTTTGTTTTTATACGCACCATATTCTGGACTAACTAATTGATCTTGAGCTTTTTCTAAAATCTGTCCTCTACGGCTTTCCGCTCGTAAAGCTATTTTTTCTACTTCTTCTGGAATAGCATCTTCGATAATTGGCTTCTTAGTTTTAGGGTCAATCCCTCTAACTTTTTTTACACCTTTACCAATAGCAAGACTTAATCCATCAAATATCACACCAATTCCCATACCTTCTACAACATTTTTCAATGTCTTCATAGCTGGGTGATCAGTATCTTTTGTGGAAAGAGGAGTATCTATAAAGTTAAATCTATCTCTAAGAACTGCAAGACCATTGTCTTCTTGACTGTATTTAGATGTTAAATCTGAAGCAGCACCAATTGCAGCACCACGAACTAGTGTACTCCAACCAGCTGTTGCAGCTGCTATACCTGTAGCTTTTGCAGCTAACACTATTCCAGGGACCATTGTTCCGAAATGAACCAGACCTCGTAAGGCTGATCCCCACCATGTTTTTGTTTCTATGGGGTTTTCATCTTTAACAAACCAATCATCCCATTCTGCTTTATAGCCTTCTTTAGTTTTACCTTCTTCAACCATTTCACCACTGAACATATCAATGGCTCTTTCTGGAAAAGTGATAACAGAGGAAGCTGTGTCTTGAAATCCACCGCCAACGGCAGCTCCTAATTCTTTAGCTACTCCGACAATGCCTCCTAAGTTCTTTTTGTTACGAACATCTTTTAGTTCAGTTTGTGCTTTTACCTCTTCCTCTTCCTCTTGAGTTTGCTGTTCAGCTTCTCTCTGTCTTTTCTTTTTTTCTAATTCTCTGTACTGAGCATCCTGAGCAGCTGATTCAAGTAATGCATCTTTATCTACAGAGTTAGGATCATATCCTGAGTACATTCTATTACCTTAGTAATTTAAAGTTTTCTTTTAACTAGATCTTTATCTAGATATTCTGTTGCTGGAAATTCAAATTCTTTTCTACCTGTAAAAAAGACTCCAGTTTCAATCCATTGATTACCATCCCATTTAATAAATGTTCCTCTAGGTAATCGTTTCCAATCTCCTATTTGTGGGCGCACCACCCCTAATTCAGGTGTTACGTAACCTTTTTCTGCTAATCGCTCGGTAACAGCTTCATCTATTAAATAGCCAACTTCGTTGTATGTAATATTGCCATCTTCTTTAAGCAATTCTATTTTTGCTCTTTCTACTCTTGGTTTATCAGGATGTAAGGTCAACAAATGCTTTACATTTGGTGCTAAGTTTTCTAATTCTTTATCAGCTTCTGTTTTTATTGGTCCTTCCCCAACTGCTTCTAATTGATAATTAGCAAGTTGAGTAGGAGACAAAGCCAGTTTATTAGCCAAATCCTCATATATTTTTGGAACTATTGTTCCACCACTATTTTTATATTCTTTTAAAGCTTCTTCAGTTCCAGGAATTACACTTGTAGTAACTATTTCTGGAGTGATTGCAATAGACGTTTTTGCTATTTCTCTATTTTCTAGAAAAACTTGATTGCTAGATGAAGTCGGAAAAGAATTATAATCACCAGCTTTAATTTTTTTTTCTACTTTTTCTATAGCTTTTAAATATGCATTATTAGGACTACCTTCATTCTTAATAAAATCCTTATAAAACAATTTAAGGTCTCTTTCAGCTTGTTGTTTGTTAGCTACCCATGAAGGAGTTTTAGCAACATTAGCTTCAGTAATATCTTTATATGCATTAACAGCAGCAATAATTCTTTCTTTAGATAGTTCTTGAAACTCTTGAGGGAGGCTATAATTCTGTGAATCTTTAGCAATATTTGCCCATTCTTTCCAAAGCTCGTAACTATCAATACCGTAAAGATCTTCTTTATATATAGTTTCACCATCTCTAACTTTTCTCTCTAATCTTTCATTTATATCTTCATCAGCAATTTCTTCAGTCGTAACCATATTTTTAATATGATCAGGAAGAGCACCCCATTTGGCATATTTCCATTTTCTTGAAAACTCTTTTGCTTGTTCTCTACTGTATCTTTTACCTTGTTGCCATAACAAGTCCTCTTCATCTTTTATTTTTTGTAGATACTTTTTACCTTCAAATTCATTCTCTTTTTCTCTGTTTTCAAATCTAGTACGTGCATCTACTTTTCTTGCCTCTACAACTTGTTCATACCAAATTTTATCTCGATCTTTCCATAATACATTTGGTTGATCAGTAGTAGGAAGGTTCATTAATCTCTGAAAATCTAAATCTGAAAATACATCCGTATTAGTTAAATCACCTTTAAGATATTCTTCACCTTTATACCCACCTTTTAAACGAGTACCATCTGGTAAAAAACTTTTCATATAACCAGCTACAAGTCTGTAAAAAGAGTCTTTATCTTTATTTTGGTAAAAATTATTACGCAAAACTGCAACCATATCCTGACTATCTACATAATCTTTCCCTCTTTGTGCATTAGCCATTAATCTTCTGCTGGCAGCACCCATTTTTTGTAAAGTTGGATTCAAGAAATCTGAACTATAACCATATAGGTTATTCATTTGTAAAAATTCCTTTCTACCTTTTTCTAAAGCTTCCTGTACTTCATGCGGTTGTATAGCTCCAGAATCTCTTACATAATCTTCTATCCAAAATGTAAAAGCATCACCAGCTGCTTCAGCTCGATACTTAGCAGCTCCATATTCCCACCAAGCACTATTTCTTTTTACGTTGTTTACGACATTGACTGGTGAACCTTGTTGCCATAAGGCTTCTCCAATATCTAGTATATCTAAGTGTTGCTCATAAAGTTTATTACTACCTTCTACTTGATCTACAAAAGATTCGCTAGGTAAACCTTCCATGGCAGCTTGATTATATCCAGCATCCATTTGATTTGTTTTCCATTTCTCATGGAATTTACCTAAGCTTTTTGTAAGAGTTTCACTAAATTGCATGAGGTCTTCCGCTTTTCTGCGGTCCTCTTCTGCAAGCATTTTATAGCTTTGCTCTTCAATCTTTTGATTAGTTTTAATAGCTTGTACTCTATTTTCGTAAGAACGGTCTTCAACAGTAGAATAATTTTTCTGTCTTTGTTCTTCTTCTTTATTTAATTTTCTTTCTAGTTGACGTTCAGACTTATCTGCTCGTTTATCTAGTGCATCTTTTTGCTCTTCTAAAGCTCGGATTTTTCTATTATCTTCCTCTTGCTGTTTTCTTATTTCAGCATCACTTGGTCCAAATTGCTGAAAGCTAGTAGGACGAGCGTACCCTTGATAACTACTTGCCATTGTTTTTAAATTTAAAAAATACTATTGAGTGAAACTGATATTTAAACCATCTGTCAAACTTGAATAATTTCCTCCTAAACCACTAGTCCAATCAACCCCAGAAAAATCTCCAATTCCGCCAGTAAAGTTGTAGTTTGTTGCACCACTTGAAATTAAATTTCCGTAATTTGCAAAACTACTAGTAGGTGCAGAAGTTGCATTAGCTAAAGAACCTAAAATACCCGCACCTAAATTAGCCCAAGATCCTGTGTATGTAGCTTGCGCTCCTTTAATAGGTTTAGGACCAAAATCAAAATCTTCTAATTCTCTTGGTAACTCATATTCAGTTATTAAGGTTTTAAGAGGTCTTGGAGGTACTGGTAAACTTTCAGGCGGACTCATTAAGTTTGCATCAGCATTTTTATCTGCTATTGCTTTTTGTAAATCTATATTTAAATTTGCAGCTCTAGTATTAGTTTGAGCACTCAATAATGATTCTGCTAACGCAGATTGTGTTCTACCTAATTCAGCTATTGTAGATTGAACTACTTTACCAGCTGTTCTACCACTGCCACCTTTAACTATAGCTTCACCTTTAGATGCCATTTTTTTTAATATTGCATCTTGATTTTCAAATATTAATTTCTGTGTTGTTTCTCGTAATGCTCTTTGTTGACTTTGTTTTGCAAGTGTTGCACCAATTTCATTAAAAGCTCTTTTTTGTTTATGTAATTCTTTAGATTTTAAGAACTGAGCATTTAAAGATTTTTGCTTCATATTCCTAATCTGCATTCCATAGTTATAGGAATCTAAAGCATTTTGATCTTTATATGCAGCTAGTCTTATTTCATCTTCTTGCTTCTTTTTAATATTTCGTACAGCTTCATCCCAATCAGCTTGAGATTTGTCTCTGCCCATTTCCCAGAGCTGAGTGCCGTATTGATATTGGGCTTCAATCATCTGATTGTGCCTTGCATTAGCAGCACTCTGAGCTGATTTCTGTCCAAAGAAACCTAATATTGTACTACCAACACCAAGAGCAATACTAGCTGGATCTGCTGGCATATCTATGTCCTCCTATAAAAACGTGGTGTGTAATGTCCTTCCCACATCATTGAATTTAAAGAGACAGGATATGGTGAGTCATTAAAAATTCTTAGTTGGAAATTCTTTGATCTTTGATGTATCGGAATTGTAAATAATGACTGATCTTCAAGCGGTACATCATCCGCTAAATAAAAATCAGCTTCTTGTGTTGGGTTTAAGTTATACCATTCATCAAGGTATATAACTATTTCATCAGCACTATATACTCGTATATTGCTACTACCCACTGCTGGGGCAGTATTAAAAGTAATAAAATTTTTAACTATATTGTATGAACTACTGTCCTGTAAAACATCATCTACTTCAACTCTTACCTTAGTAAGATTTACTGGTTCATATGTTAAATCAAATGTCTCTGTAGTACCATCTCCACTAAGAGTTCTTAACTCACTTGAAGGTGTATTAAGAGTAATTTTAGGTAAGGGTCCTGTTGTATCAACAGTATATGCAGTACTTGCAACATTATTAATTTTTACTTTTATTTGATCATTATCTATATAATTGAGATCATCTTTAGTCCATTCAAAAGTAGTAGTAGTACCATCAGCTATATAAGATCTAGCACCAGATAACCTTCCTTTTTGAAATAATTTAAATGACATTAAACCTGATAAACCTACAGCAAATTTCATTCTTGAAACTACTAATGAAGCAGTAAAATCGCTAGTAGATCCTCTATCGTTTAATTGCATGTATAGCTTGGGTAAAGTAATATCGAAATCATATTTAAAACCTACAATTACATTACTTGCAACACCAGTTAAATCTTGATTAGGTACTTTAAAATAAGCTTGAAATCCATCAATCACATATTCAGGTGTCATAGTGAAACCTGATTGAACAAATGTACCGGCAGCTGTACTACCAGAAATAACTAAAACTGGAGTTAAATCATTTAAATCTGACCATTGTGTCAGGTTATAAGGTAGGTAACATTTACTAAATTTTCCAGCTGAATCGTATGTAACTGAACTCGCAGTCGCATACAAATCCATACATGGATTAACTTTTTGACCTTGGTTATTAACTATAATTGCTTGTTCTGGACTCTGACTTAATGCAGCTTGAAGTAAAACAGCATTGTTGTTTAAAAAACATACTGCATACATATCATCTTCATCAATAGCTGAAGTTTGTACAGTTCCTGGAAGTTCCCAATTAAACCAAGACTCCATCAAATTTTGCTCACCATCACTATATGTTCTAAAGAAATAAATATATTTAGATGCATTACCACTTAATGTAAGTAATTTGTTTTGAACACTAGTATTTAAACTGGTCATATTAGCTGGTATCCATTCTTTAACAACCCTGCTAACGTCTATAACATTAGGTTGTTGTTGAACACCTCTTGGAGCCATTGAAAAAACTCTGGTATAACTAGGAGTTTTAGTGAGAAAATTTATAATATCTCCAGTCTGTATAGGGTTTATAACAGGGTCCATTTCATAGTTACTAATACTTTTAATAACCGTTAAACCTGGAGTTAACACCCCAGTATCAGAAAACATTAGAAATTGTTCTTTACCACTAAATAGAAATAATCCAGCAGCAGTTGGTATAACTGCATGTAATGCAGCTGGTCTTATAGATGAACAACTTAAATCAACAGGATCTGCTTGAGTAATTATTTGTGCAGAAGTATGATAAAAATTAAAGAAATCACCAGCCTGACTCATAGAAACATTGTCAGTTGCTAAGAATCCAAGTCTGTTGTTATAAAAAAAAGAATCCTGTATCTGTTTATCTACAAAACTAGGATGACTATTAGTTGCATCATCACCTACAAATCGTTCTTTATAATCTACTCTTCTAAAAACAAATGAATTTGGAGCGTTATTAATTAATTCATGTGGCATTGTTGAGACATCTAAGCCTGAAGAAGCACTAGGATCTCTTCCTTCTTCCCAATGTCCTCTACCTGATGTACCATCGTCAGCTATAAATTTTGCAAAATATGTATCAGCTGATGAATTTGTATTTAATATTTTGACTACATGATTATGAAATGCCTGTGCTGGTAGTTGTGAAACATTATCTACTTGATCTTGAAACACTGCTAATTTGTTATTAGCTGCACCACCTTTACATGTAATAGTAAAAGGAGTTCTTGTACCACTTACTTCTCTTTCAATCTGTAAACCACCAAGAAATTTAGTAACGACTACACCTGAGATATTAAAATTATTAATACCATTTTCAAGAGTGGTTAATAGTCCATCATAAGTTTCTGAAGAACTTGTAGTTGTAGTAAATGTTTGATCGTTAGCACCCCCTCCAGCATTCATCGTTACTGAATATGTTGAAGAAATTGCAGTATCTGTAAGGATTAATGTAGCTCTTGTATTTGCTATAAAATTAGGATCAGGAACTTTAAGAACAGTCTTAGCAGTATTAGTGACAATTGTAGTGTCCTGAATTGTTGTAAGTTTATATTTATTTATTGGTAAAAGCTGATCTAAATATGTTTGACATGATGTTCCATTATAAATCGTATAACTTACATTACATGCGGTTCCATCAGCTGCGTTCCAAATATAAATACTTCCATCTAAATTGCCTACTTTTTTAGTTACGCATCCTACATATTTTTCATCTTCATCTCTAGCAATAAAAAACCATTTTGCATTTTCTAATGTACTTTTAGATAAATTATTGCCACTTGTATCTTGTAAGGTTTGTAAAAATTTAAATCCTGGACGTTTAGTTAAACCAAAAGTAGGATCAGGAAAACCATTCAGACACTCACGAACTTGACCAGGAAGTTTTTTATCGTCAGTTTGTCTGGATACGCCACCTAGAAAATTGTTAATTCGTTGAGTAACTGAAGCCATTATCGTATTAAAGCTGTGTGAGGTTTGTAGCTGTTATATTTGCTGTTATTACTTGTAGTACCAAAGAATGTATAGTCACCTTGATTGCATTCATATTCCATTGCCATAGCTCTCATGTAAGATTCTTTTTGTGAAAGCATTTTATATTGAGTACTATCTCCAATAATTCTGGTTGAAGTTATTGCAGCAGCTCTAGCTGTCATGTAATCCTTTATAGGTTGGGGTAAATCTACCCAGTCAAAAAACCAAGTAACATCGCATTCGACACTACCATCTGTAAATTTATAAGTATGATTTTGTTTGTCATACAATTTCCCATTTCTTCTAACAACATCTTTAGTTGCATTAGCAGTGTTTTCTGTTAAGTCTATTTGTAAGATATTGTTTGGTATTAGTATTTCGTTATTTGTGTCAGGTGTAAATTCGTAGTGGTATTCCTTATTAAAACTCCAGCCTTCAGATTGGATTTCTCTAGATACTTCTAATAAAGTACTATATGCAATCGCAACGTCAGGGTTGGTTTGATCCAAAGTGGTCGCTGGAGCTTGACCACAAGACGCTAATATTTGGTTTACTGCTGGCAGTTCAGTAACTGCGTTAGTGGTAGGAAAAGCCATAAATATATAAATAAAAAAAAAGGGGTCCGAAGACCCCATTGAACTATTTTTAGAATCCTGAAGGAGCTGAAGCACCAACATATAATTCTACAGCAGCAGCTGGGTTAAGGTAATCAGCACCCATTGCAAGACGACCTAAGATAACATCACCCTGATAAATCACGGATACGTCACCTGAAGTTACTTGTACTTGAGGACCGATCGCTTCAACACAACCAGCAGCTTCTTTCTGGAATATCAAACCACATGAACTTGATCCTAACTCTGAGGCAGTACCGTAGTCGTTTTTAATTCCTGTTTCTGCACCAGAAGCATCTTCTGGAGTAGGACCAACGAAAGATCCTAAGTTTGAAGGAGCAGTTTCTCCTGTTGTGCCACCATAAGCGACACCATATTTGCCAAGGAATGGAATATTCATTGACTTGTAGATCTTAATACCAGCGATCTCGATAACTCCGTTACCACCTTGTAAAGCAGTACCTTGTGAGTCACGGTTTACTAGACCATTAGATCCGACAGCTTGAATTAAGCTGTAATATTGTCTTGGGTTAAGAACACCAATTCTTCCGTCACCAGAAACGCCTTTCTCATCCATTGCAGCAGCTGCATCGTAGAAAGCGTTTACTAGATTTGCAGAAGCATAAGCATCAGAATCATTAGTTGTTGAACCAACTCTGATCTGAGTACCGCCTGGCTCTACAAAACCAGTTTTTGTAATTGGTGAGGCAGCTCTTGCTCCTCGTGTTATTGCACGGAATACAAGTCTGTCATATTTCTCAGCAAGTGCGAAACCAATCTTTCTTGAGATTTCTGATCTTAAATCATAGTGAGCAAGTGTCTCATCTAATTCATAGACAAATGCTGAACTGATTAGTAGTTCATCGCAAGTGATTGTTTTCTCAGCTACTGGAGGTGTTCCATCTGAGTTTCCAAGTATGCTATTTCCAGGAGTATGGAATTCCGCACCAGTACGACCTGTGTAGATGAACTGCATGCTCTGACCGTTGGTTAGAGTACGCTTCATTACAAGATCTCTAGCAATTGTTTCGTGCTGGAATCCTTTGAACATTTCCATATTCTTCCTTTTTTTTCAAAAAGGCACGGACTATATCTTCTACATTTGTAGTCGGACGCTAATCATGTATTACGTTCTACGCTTAGAACACCATGTAGTCTCTGAACCTTCCTGTCAAGCGTGACAGGCTTGGCTGCTGATTGCCATATCTTTCAATTTAGGTTTCCAGCAGTTCATCCGATACGGGCGATTATGTTCACCCGAAAACAGCTTTAAGTAAAGGGCGCGTCTATCTCCAGCACTATTACTAGCACCTGGCATAGTAACGCTGGATTGCATCCCTGTAGACTGTTGAGCCATTTTTCAATTAAAAATTAAAGGTATAAATTATCGTCTTCACTAGTGAAAAGTTGCGAGACTTATGCGTCTCATTAATGTTTGTGGTCTATCCCACCGTAATTACGGCTGATGGTATCCTCCTTAGAGGGCAAAAGCCAAATTGAGTAGGGAGGACTCGAACCTCCCTGATCGCCTAACCGATTACTCTTGTGTAAGCAATGCCACGATATACGAAAGTAACTTTCATGGTTATCTCCATATACTAAGCCCCGTTCCATGCTTAGTCGTCATGCGTCCC
>VTLG01013525.1_pt1 | contig 14262 bp, 21 predicted proteins | sample 4694571 | NCBI WGS metagenome assembly VTLG01 (sample SAMN12604809, study PRJNA352737) | marine metagenome | biome: ENVO:00000447; feature: ENVO:00000209|ENVO:00000569|ENVO:01000036; material: ENVO:00002151; isolation source: viral sequences binned using virsorter ...
CTAATACAACGGGTAATACTCAAGTTGCTATTGGAGATAGTGCTTTATATAGCAATTCAACTGGTCTTGATAATGTAGCTATAGGAGCTTTTTGTTTATATTCAAACTCGACAGCAAGTAATAATGTAGGAGTAGGTAGAAGAGTTTTATTTGCAAACACAACTGGAACAAACAACGTAGCAATGGGTTACGGTGCTTTAGATGCTAATACTACAGCAGATAATAGCGTAGCAGTCGGTTACAATGCTTTGACTGCAAACACTACTGGTAATAAAAATACAGCTTTAGGAGGCAGTACATTAGACGCTAATACTACTGGTATTGAAAACACTGCCGTTGGTCATAATGCTTTAGGTGCAAATACAACAGCTAATCAAAATACTGCTGTTGGTAGAAATGCTTTAGCAGCAAACACTACTGGTAATAAAAACGTAGCAGTAGGGTTAGGAGCCTTAATAAATACTACGACTAGTAACGGAAATACTGCTATTGGTTGGCAAGCTTTGACAGGTACTTCTGGAAATAATAATACTGCTGTTGGAAGACAAGCTTTAGAAAATAATACTGCAAGTGATAATGCAGCTTTTGGTCATACAGCGTTACGAGATAACACCAGTGGATCAAATAATGCAGCTTTTGGTGATAGGTCTTTACAGAAAAATACTACTGGCGGCAATAACACAGCAGCCGGTAGATCGGCATTACAACAAAACACAACTGGAAGTAATAACGTAGCTGTAGGTTCTGGATGTCTTGATGTAAATACTACTGGAAATTCTAACGTAGCGGTTGGAACTTCAGCTTTAGATGCAAATACCACTGCATCTCATAATACAGCTATTGGAGTAAGTGCTTTATCTGAAAATACAACTGGTACTCAGAATACAGCGTGTGGAGGTAATTCACTAGATGCCAATACTACAGGAAGTTATAATACGGCGGTAGGAAGAGCATCTCTAGGTGCAAACACAACAGGAACGCATAACACTGCGATAGGTGGAGATTCTTTAGACTCCAATACAACTGGAGATAGCAATACTGGAGTTGGTTATCAAGCATTACAAGCAAATACAACAGGAGAAAATAACGTAGCTGTTGGTAGAGGAACTTTATATTTAAACTCAACAGCAGTTGATAACATAGCTATGGGTCGTGATGCACTATTTTTAAATACTACTGGTAGTTCTAATTCTGCTTTAGGTAAGGATGCTTTAAAAAATAATAGTACTGGATCAGCTAATACTGCTGTAGGAAAAGAAGCTTTAACCGCTAATACAACTGGTACTAGTAATGTAGCTCTTGGTAGAAATGCTTTAAAGGGGAATACAACTGGAATTTCTAACGTAGCGGTTGGTAGGGATGCGGGAGATAGTATCACAACAGGTGATAATAATACTGTTATTGGTAACAACGCTGATGCGTCTTCTGCAACTGTTAATAACGAAATAACATTAGGTAATAGTAATAGTGCAACCCTTAGATGTAATGTACAAACCATATCCTCTCTATCAGATGCAAGAGATAAGACAAACGTAATCGACCTGCCAGAAGGATTAGACTTTGTAACCAAGCTAAGACCTGTAAAATTTGAATGGGCAACTAGAGATGGTAACGGAAAAGATGGATCGTTTGAACATGGTTTTATTGCACAGGACTTACAGGCAGCGCAAAAAGAAAATGATGCAGATTACCTCAACATGGTGATGGACGAAAACCCTGACAGACTAGAGGCAAGTTATGGTAAACTCGTACCAATCCTTGTCAAAGCGATCCAAGAGCTTACAATGGAAGTAAACAAACTTAAATCAAATGGCTGAACGTACTGATGACGAAGTTGCACAAATTTTTTCTGCTGCTGGCGATAGCGTCACTCTTATCAACACTGCAAAAACATCAGATGAAACTGATGATGAATATAAAGATAAAATCAAACGTAATGTAGAGCATCTTGAAATTATCAAGGCATATAAAAAAGAAGATGAAACTACATCTATCTGGACTAGTGAGGATTTCACTGCTATCGACAAAGCTGTCACTGATGGTAAGAAAGTTTATTCTTAGGTATCATTAGTACAATTATTTAAAACTATGGCTATTACTTACACCTGGGAAATCAACGGCACTGCTTGTAAAAGAGATGTTGCTGATGGTTATTTCACTAATGTTGTCTATCGAGTAAAAGGAATGGACGGCACAGAAGAAAAGGCAAGACATACAGGTGAGATTACATACACCAAGCCTAGTTCCTTACCTTCTGGGTTTATTTCTTATGACACATCTAAGAAAACTCCTGACAGTGCAACCATGATAACTTGGGTTAAAGATGCACTTGGAACGGATGCTGTTACTGCTATTGAAGCAGGACTAAAAGCAGAGATTGATCTTATTAATACACCAGTGCAAGCTACTGGCGTTGCGTTTTAATTATGGGATTAACAGAAGCAAGTGCATTTAAAGATGGCAGTATCATTAACGATGACGTTAAAAGTGATGCTGCTATTGCAGGTACGAAGATAAGTCCTGATTTTGGATCGCAAAATATAACTACAACTGGAAATGTATCAGCAGGTCAACATTTAGCCCTTACTGGTACAGTTCCTCATATCAATTTTAATGATTCAGACAATAATCCTGATTACAGAATTGTTAATCGTAATGGGTCTTTTAATATTGAAGACATTAGTTCTAATATTTTATTTTCTACTACAACAAGCCAAGCAAGCATTACACAAAATTTAGATTGTTCTGCTGGTGTTGATGTCACAGGAAATATCACAGTTACAGGTACAGTTGATGCTAGAGATATAGCGGCTGATGGTACAAAGCTTGATAATCTTAATAAACCTTTGGTAAATATAAACTTAAGTGCTAGTCAAACTTTAAGTGGCAATAATACACACACTTTAATTCAATTTAATACAGAAATATCAGATGCAAATAATTGTTTTGATACCTCTACTCATAAATTTACACCAAATGTAGCTGGTTTTTATTTCGTGTCTCTAACTGCTTTTTTAGGTCAAGACAGCGGTACTGGTGATATACATGATACTGAAATAAGTGTTTGTAAAAATACAGCAGATAGTGATATAAGCGATGTTGATGGTAATGACACTGTTATAGCAAGAGCAAAAACAAATCCAACAAATACCAATCCAGATCAAAATAGTTCAAATAGTTTATCTACTATTGTGCAAATGAATGGTAGTAGTGATTTCTTAATATTTAGAGCTAAAATTAATAGTGGGAGTGGTGTTACCAGAAAAGTGCTTGGTTCAAGTACTAACCCATCTACTTTTTTTATTGCTTATAGATTGCAAGCTTAATTTAAATGGAAGTAAATCTACCTGATTTACCAGATACCAATAATATATTAATACCACCTAGAACAATTTTTTATCCACCAGTGGCAGAGATTCCATATCTAGATCCTTTACTCCTTCCAAGTTTGGAACAAGTTCAGTCGGGTTTGGGAGATCAGGAAAATAATTCTGAAGAAGAAAAGGAAGAAGTCGAGGAAGTGCAAGGTATACAGCAAGAGCAGATACCAACAAACCTCCCGAAAAACCAAGCAGATACTTCATTAGAAACTGTAGCTACTTTTAATATACCTTTTTTTGGAGAGATGCCTATACCTGCCCCAGAGGTGATAGCGTCAAGTGTTATAGCAGCAGGTACAGCAAGCGTTGTCAGTGTAGCAGGGGGTATTGCTATGCAGGCTGTAGTTGCTCAAATAAAAAAAATATTTAAAAAGATATTTACTAAAGTTCTTAAAAAAGAAGTCGCAAATGTAAAAGAAAAGATGGATAATAATAAAGGTAGCTAGAGTTCACATGCCTGTACGTGTGGCGTCTAAACTAGCTACTTAAATTTTTCGGAATTAGCTCGGACATAACTTCTAATATTTATTACGTCATTACAGATATAAGCAAATTTCGATTTAGGATTTATCATATAACCAGCAGCGTGGAGTTGTGAACACTTTAAAACTCTCACTAATTGCTTATCATGGACTTGCTTGTTTAGTTCTTCTTTGGCTAACTCTAGCTTTACTTTGGCTAACTCCGAACACGTTTGATTATTAGTACCTAATGGAACCATAAAAGATAATTGCATACCCCAACCTTCATTAATACTGTATGTTTCTTCTCCCTGTGCATCATTTCCTGTATAGAAAGGTGTAAATGCCATTGTAGGTTGACTACATATTAAATTTCCAAACTGCAACTTACCTGTCATGCCATTATTAATATTCATATTTTGATTGATAATACTGGAATTACCGACAGCATTAGGTTGTGCTACAACATCAGTATCACCTTCTGCCTTAACAGAACTACTGACTAAACACAGACAAGCTAGTAATAACGCTTGTGGTCGTAATATCATCTGTTTGTGTGATCTTTTCGGTCATAGCAGAAGCAGCTCTTGTGGTCACGCTTAGTGTCCACTCAGCATCAGTATCGGTAGGAGTGAACACTACATCTTCAGCAGTTATACCACCACTTGTTGCTGAAGTGGCAGTTATGTTTGTAGCTTCCCAAGTGTTTAATGCTGATCCATATTTTTCAGTGACTATAGTACGATCTATTGTCTGGGTAGTATTCTCTGTCCTGTTAGATGAACCAGTAGTCCAGGTAGGAACAGTATTTGCATAGCAAGGAGCAGCTAAAAACAAACCTAAAAGTAATAACTTTTTCATTTGATACCTACTTTATTATTTTTATTATCTACTATTTTAGGTGAATTATTGTTCTTTTTCTTACCAACCTGCAAACCAAAACTGGCTAAACTTCCACTAAAAATCGAAGCGATAAAGGTTGGATCGAAGTCTACTATCTTCTTTCCGTCAGCAGGTTCGTAATAAGACAGAGTTAACATACTTGCAGACCAAACTAGAACAGCAATTTTGACAATCGTTTCGACACGATTGCCTTCTTTTTCTTCTTGTTCTTCCATGTTTTTTTGTAAGAAAAGCCCTAGTTGGGGATAATAGGACTTATTGACTTGTGTGAGGAGTCAAGCCAAAATTAGCAAATAAGTACATAATTGGAAAGTATATACCACTAAATTCATGCTTGCCCTACTAAAACCAATCCTTCTCACCTTTCTCAAATCAAAAGCAATACGTCAACTTGCACTGGATCTTGTTCGTGCCTGTGTAGAAAAAACAGATAATGATGTTGATGACAAATTATGCGATATGTTGGAGCAAGCACTCTTTCCAGGTAGATGAACCACAAAGAATTTTTTAATATTCTTGTTGGAAAACCACCTCTTGAAGTTGAACTTGAAATAGAAATGAAGTGCAGAGAGGTGGATAAATTAACTGATAGTTATTTAAGGGCATATACTTTTGCTCTGGTAAAAGAAAACCGCTTACAAGATATGCTTATCATGGCTGCCATCCAACGCATACAGGAAACCGAAATAAAACTGATGCGATATGAAATGGCAGAACATCATCGAACAAAAAATCTGGCCTTGCAAAAAAAGAAAAGAGTAAAAAAAAAGACTATAATTCAGAAACTTAAAGCTATCATGGGCATAATATCTTAAAACAAGGTATATTATTTTCAAAAGACTTCTAATTATGGGTAACGACAAAAAATTAGAATTATTACAAAATCTGCATACAGTTCTTATACAAAATCTGTTGGATAAGGTTAAAAGTGGAGAGGCGAAGGCAGGTGATCTAAACGTAGCAAGACAACTGTTAAAAGATAATGGTATTGAATGTATTCCAACAGCAAACAATCCTATGGAAGATCTTATGTCAAGCCTTCCAGACCTTGATGTGATACCTGCTTTAGAACGATAATTGCAACCTTTACCAGAAAAACTACAAGACTTCAGATACTTTCTAATCATAACGTGGCGTCATCTTAACCTACCTGACCCTACACCAGTTCAATTAGACATAGCTGAGTATTTACAGCATGGACCTCGTAGAAAGATCATACAGGCCTTTAGAGGCGTGGGTAAGAGTTGGATAACATCCACCTATGTTGTGTGGAAACTACGTATGAATCCACAACTGAAGTTTCTTGTTGTCTCTGCAAGTAAGGATAGAGCAGATAACTTCTCTACATTCACCATGCGTCTTATAAACGAGATGCCGATATTAGCTCCACTGCGTCCAGAAGACACTCAGAGAAACTCCAAGATAAGTTTTGATGTTGGACCTTCATCTGCTGATCATGCCCCTTCTGTTAAGTCTCAGGGCGTTTTAGGACAGATGGCTGGTAGTAGAGCAGATGAGGTTATAGCTGATGATGTGGAAGTACCAAATAACAGCTTTACTCAACCGATGAGAGACAAACTTAGTGAAGCTGTAAAAGAATTTGATGCAATACTCAAACCTAACGGTAAAATTACCTTTCTCGGTACACCACAAACAGAACAATCTCTCTACCTGACCCTTGAAGAACGTGGATATACAACCCGTATATGGACTGCACGTTATCCGGAACTAAAAAACAACTATGGTGACAGGTTAGCTCCCAAGTTAGCTCAGAGGCTTGCAGAAGAGCTTGTAAAGCCGAAAGATCCTGTTGACCCTGATAGGTTCTCATCAATAGATCTGATGGAACGTGAGGCCTCCTATGGACGTTCTGGGTTTAGTTTACAGTTTATGCTTGATACTTCTCTATCAGACCAGGATAGATATCCTCTCAAGCTATCAGACTTAATAATCTCCTCAGTCAACCCTGATCATGCACCGGAAAAGATAATCTGGTCTTCTTCTCCTGAATATGTCATTAAAGAATTACCCTGTGTAGGTTTTAATGGTGATCATTTCTATCGCCCTGCACAACAATTTGGTGATTGGATTGAATATACAGGCTCTGTAATGTTCGTAGACCCCTCCGGTAAGGGACGAGATGCCACTGGTTACGCTGTAGTAAAGATGCTTAATGGAAACCTATACGTTCCTGATGCCGGTGGACTTAATGGAGGCTACAGTGACGCAGTATTAACAACTCTTGCAAAGATAGCCAAGACCAACAAAGTAAATACAATACTCGTAGAATCAAACATGGGTGGTGGTATGTTTGCAGAACTGATGAAACCCTTTCTTATGAGGTATCACCCCTGTGAAGTCAAGGACGTACGCAATACAAAGACTAAAGAACTACGCATAATAGATACTCTTGAACCCGTATTGAACTCTCACAGGCTGATAATAGACAGAAAAGTAGTAGAAAAAGACTATAGATCCAACCCTAATGAAGCTCCTGAAAGAAAATTAAAACTACAACTCTTCTATCAGATGTCTCGTATAACAAAACATAGAGGTTCTCTAGTACACGATGACATCCTTGATGCTTTATCAGGTGCAGTTGCCTACTGGACTGACTATATGAACCAGGATGAAGACAGAAACATGAGATCCAGAAAAGATGAATTGCTAAGAGTACACCTTGATAACTGGGGTTCTCTTATGAACAATTCCATTACACAGACTGCTATGGGTATGTCCCCTTCACAGATAAGTAATTCTAATACCTCTAATGATGGATTTATAAGTAATTCTTATTAGGTCGTACTAGTGACCTAATGAAGGGGGGGACTATAGGGGGGGATGTCCCTAAGTTAGACCAAAGAATGTAAGTAGTAATCTGCCACTGCAGATTGCTGCTTAGTTAAGACCACATAGACCACAATAAATAAGTACAAAGTCACAGAATCACCAAAGAACTATCTTCATCAGAATAATCTACTAGAATAAATAACATAAGATCCCTATAAGACACTTCTGGGCAGTCTATAGGGGTCTTATAGTCTTCTTATAGATAATCTTATAGTTATCCTATAGATAACCTATAGGTATCTTATAGATAACTATAGATACTCTACAAAATATTTTTGACGCAAAAATTTGAAGGGTTTACGCATATATAGAAAAATAAAAATCCCCCCTTGTATGTAGACTTTTTTGTAGATTTTGTACCTTGTTAATTATAAAACATTGATATGACTAGGTTCTTACTGGACTTATAATCCAGTTAATGAGTATTTATGGTCAATTGTAAAGAATTGTTTCAATATTTGTTATTTTATTTTATCGATGCCCACACCCTAGTAATACTGTAACCAGTACGAGCTAACTATTAGGTGACTAATAGATAGCAAGTACTAAGCCCCAGTTATTAATTATTAATCATGAATTGGTTATCAAAAGAAAAATCTAAGTATTGGGATAAGGCATATCAAGAATATTCTCTTGAGAGTGGCTTATCTTTAAAAGACTTAAGTAATTGGATTAAAGTTAATCCATTTGTAGCTGTAGTTATAGAGGATAAAGCTATTGAATTTATGAGGTCTACAAAATGACTACTACTAACCCTGACTTAGTAAGTGTAAAACTACCAATTTATTGGTCATCTTACATCGCTAATAATGTTAAAGACTCTTTAGAAGATGGTGAAGAACAGCTTATTAAAGAAACTTTAGACTTGATAGGTGTTAAACGTGAGCATAACGCTGACGTTAAAGAAGATATTCATTTTGAATATCCTTATTATCCAGGCTTAGATGCTGGTGAATATTGTACTTATGTTTTTTATCAACTATGACTAACAATCATCACGAAGCAGAATTAAAAGCTGCTAAACGTGCAGAGATCGAGAGACTTTATTTTGAAATGGATCTCACTAATGAAGAACTATTAGCAGAATATAAAGCTCTTGATGTTAAAGAAGAAGATAAGCCTAATTAATTTTAGGCTTGTTTCTTTTTTTTTATTTTTTATTATTCCTGGTCTTATTATCCTTAGCAAAATCTTTAATGAACCTATTAAGAATTTTTTTGATTTGAATTTTTAACAGGTTCTTTATGAACCTAGTCCTAGAATTTATTTTTATTATGAAGCTCGACAAAAACCAAGAGTTTCCTTTGGCAATGTTAAAGGGAGCTTTAATATCCTCACCTACATCAGGGGTGGGTAGATACATAAAAGACATATGTGTTGATATAGAGGACCACGAAATAATTATTGTTGATGATGACGGCAATGGATTGTCTTGGGATTCATTAAAAGATTGGTCTATCCAATTCCAGGGGGGTAGATAAATGAAACCTCAAATAATGACATCAACTGATGATCAAAAGATTATCGACATACATGGTAATCCATTTATTATTCCAGATAATCAGGTATCAGATAAATCTGAAATGATTAAGTGTGAATTTTATATGTTAAGTGATGACTTAGAATTTTTAATTCAAGAACAATTAGATAGCTACTTAATGTATTACACAACAGCAAAAGAGTTATGGCACGATAAACCTTTAACTTTTAAAAAAATGGAGGGGTTAAGTGAACTTGAATGTTTTGAAATGGCTGACTTACATCAAAGGATTTACCACTACCTAAAACCTTTTAAAAAGGAGGTTAAAACTAATGAGTGATTATCCATACAGTCTTAATGCCATAGCTACGCATATGAGGGAACTTGCAGTTTCTATTGCTAAGAAACTAGATATCAGTGAGGAAGATGCGTGGGAGCTTTGTATCGAAAAGTTGGAAGCTAAGTATCTTGCTATGACAAGGGAGGAAGATTAATGATTATCTGTCCGCATTGCGAAAGCAAGAATACTGTTTCTTTCGAGGCAAGAAATAGACCAAAAGCACCTTATGTGTGGAGGTCAAGGACTTGTAAAGACTGTGGTAAGAAGTTTACTACAAGAGAATATACTCTTGAAGAACTTGCAAACCTCATGGAAAAAGATAGTCAAACAGTTGTTGATTTGAAAAATCAATGTGATGATTTATTAGAAGACCTGGCCCAATTATTATCTCAATATAAAAATGGATAATGTTATCAACCTCAACAAGTATAGGTATGAACGAGAACTTGTCATTGATGAGTTTATCAAACAGGCAGAAGCTCAGATCAGGCATCTTAATAATCTGATTGAAGGCTTTAAATCTTTAAAAAATACTTGACTTTTTAAATTAGTTTGTATTAAAACTGATTCTCATTCTTAAATACTACTAAAGGAGTATCCTATGCCCAGAAGGAAAGTCCAGCAGTCGAGGACTTGCCCACGTTTGTCTCAGGCTGTAAGGACTGTATATAACAGACGCAAACGTGGCACGCCTGATGCTGATTACTACATCATGCGGATGAATCACAACATTAAAGCTATAGGTGATCTGCCTGTAAATCAGATAACAGAACCATTGATTAATGTTCTGATTGATTATCACAGAGAAACCTTTGATAACTCTAATAAAACTATTAACAAAAAAGTATCTGCCTTGAAGATTACATTGGAAGAAATGGCTTCTGATGGTTATATATCTATGGTTAAGTTTCCAAAAAGGTTAAAGGAAACAAAGGGTAGAACACATTACTTTACCCAGGCAATGGAAGATGATTTATTAAGTACCTTTTTACACTGGGGTCTTTATGAACATCACGATTTTGTTAAGTGTTTGATTGATACAGGTGCAAGACTAAGTGAATTGTTTGGTCTTGAAAAAAGATATGTGGATTTTAATCTTAATCAGATAACTTTTCCTGATCGTAAATGTGATAACCCTGTAAGTGTACCTATGACTGATGAGGTGCAAAAGATATTACGACCTTATTATCTGAAATGTAGAGCTACAGATAAGTTGTTTCCTTATAGCAGCTACTGGTTACGGACTATATGGAATAGGGTTAGAGATCATCTTGGCTATGCAGATAAAGATTGGTATGTACCGCACCTATGTAGACATACCTGTGCTACAAGACTAGTCCAGAGGGGTGTTCCTTTGGGTGTTGTAAAGGATTGGATGGGGCATGAATGTATCCAGGCAACAATGATATATGCTCATCACGCACCGAAACAGTTGCATGAAGCTGTAAAAGTGTTAAATACTAAAGAATCCAGTACATCCATAGCATCTTAGGTGATGTTGATGAGATGCTTACTGTTACCTACGATTTTATTTTTAAGTCTTTGTTTTATCAGCAGATTAAATAGACTTAAAATCCAGAGACTGTAATGGTCGTGCCGGTTCGAGTCCGGCCACTCGCACCATCCAGTAGAGGTAGCAGTAAGTAACTCAAATTGTAAATGAAAACAAGGAGTTATTTATGAGCAAGCAGATAAAAGTAGAAGAAGAAATGTGTAGTCGGGGGTATGATTCCCGACAACGAAAAGTCCAGTTAAATATTCAGAAGGGAAAAGAATCAGAAAATGATTATGCCAGAAGCATGATCGCTGCTGGTCTTGGTCCCTATTCAAAAGCCATACAGCAGTTTATTGATAGGTCTTGGAGGGGTACACCAGGGCCGAAGGCTGTTGCTGCTGTAAAGCTATCTGAATTTCCTGATATTGATGTTGTTGCCTTCATTGCTTTTAAGGCAATCATTGATGGTACATCACAGGGAAAGACTGCCACTCAAATAGCAATACAGACGGGGCATCTGTTAGAAGATGAGATGCGGTTCAGTGTTTTTGAAGAAAGCGATAAACGACATTTTACTGCGGTTAAAAATCATATTACTGATACAACCCACCCAAGGTACAGACGTAACATGATGATTGGTCATATGAGAAGCAGAGGTTTTGTTTTTCAGTCGTGGGCAAAGGAAGATAAGTTACGCATAGGTATAAAACTGTTAGATCTTTTAATAAATTCTCTGGGTATCATTAAGTTTGCTGTTAAGAGATTAGGTAGTAATACAAAAACTTATGTTGAATTTACGGAAAGTATTAACGAATGGATGAAGAGACAACGCTGTAATCGGCTTGCAAGCTTTCCAATTTATATGCCTTGTGTAGAAAAACCTTTGGATTGGGTAAGTTGTATTGAAGGGGGATTTTATACCAAACGACTGCAACATATCAAAGCCATTAAGAGTAGGGATCTCGACTACCTACAAGAAGTATCAAACAAAAAACCAACAGCATTTTTTCAAGCACTGAACTCTCTACAGAATACCCAATGGGAAGTAAATCAAGATGTTCTTGAAATTGCTCAAAGCTGTTGGGATAGAAGTATAGAAGTTGGATGTTTGATTGATGCTGAAACATTACCACTACCACCAAAACCTTTTGATATTGATACTAATGAAGATGCAAGATTGAAGTGGAGAAGGGCAGCTAGTTTAAGTCATGACCAAAATGCACATGACAGGATGAAGCGATTTCAATGCCTGACTTTGCTGGATACTGCCCTGTATTACAAAGATGAGCCTTTTTATCATGTATGGCAGGCGGATTTTACCGGACGATGTTATCCGGTGGCAGCTACTTTCAACCCACAGGGAAATGATTTATCTAGGGCCTTACATAGGTTCCATAATGGAGGAGCTATCAATGACGAAAAGGCAAAGAACTGGCTGGGGATTAGCGGAGCCAACCACTGGGGATTGAGTCGTTCCAGTTACGAGGAAAGAATAGAGTGGGCTAATACAGAAGGGGCTGCTTTAGCAAGACAAATAGTTAGTAATCCAGAAGCAACTGTTAGTTTATGGGCAAATGCTGATGAACCTTTTCAGTTTGTTGCCTGGTGTATTGAATGGGCTGGTCTGTTGGATGAAGGCTATGGTTTTGTATCCAAACATCCTGTCTTGTTGGATGGCACTAATAATGGCTATCAACACTTTGCTGCCATGACCTGTGATCAAGACCTTGCAGCTAGGGTTAATCTTATTAAGTCTGATGAAGTACAGGATCTATATGATGAGGTAAGGGCAGAACTACTGACAGAATTAGCTGATAGTGAGGACCTGTTAGCTGTTGAATGGTTTAACAACAAAGAAGTTATTACGAGAAAGCTGGTAAAAAAACCAGTAATGGTAATTCCTTATAGTGGTACGTTGTATGGCATATCAAATGCTATCAAAGAATATTTGTATAAACATGATATAGACCTACCTTGGGAGAAAGATTCTTTTGCTCATAACTATTTTTTAGCCAGAAAAATTATTCTGACTGTTAAAAAAGTATGTCCAAAATCATCAATTATCATGCAATATTTAACAGACGTTGCTAAATGTTTTAGTGATGAAGGTAAAGTAATTAAGTGGAATACACCGTCTAAGTTTTATGTGAATCATAATTATTTCATACAAAATAGCAAACAAATCAAGACCAAAATTGGTACTAGCACTGTAAGGTTTATACTGAATGATCAAACTGATGAAGTTAATGGTAAAAAAGCAACAAGAAGTTTTGCTGCTAACTTTGTCCATAGTTTAGATGCAGCTAATGTACATTTAGCACTTGAGAAAAGTCATAATAAAGGACTAAAAAACTTTACAACTATTCATGATTGTTTTGGTTCTACTGCTGCTGATATAGAACAATTTATTTCCTGTGTAAAAGAATCCTTTGTCGAAATGTACACATCCAATGTATTAGATGATCTATACGATCAGGCGGTACAACAAGTGAAAAAACCAAGAAGACTACCGACACCACCAGATCCAGGTGACTTTAATATCTGTGAAGTTTTATTAGCACCTTATGTCTTTAGCTAACAAAGGGATGACAGAAAAAAAATGTACGGTAATATCAATGTTACGTCTACCGCAGACGATTTTAAAAGAAACTTTAAAACAACCTATCAAATGATTAAACCTGAAATACGTAATTTCACTACTCCCTGCTGTATTTTGCAATACGCTTGGTTAGTGGAGCCTGACACAAAATTTGATCAGTCTGGCTTATGGCAAGTTGAATGTCTTATCGAACCAGAAAAGGCACAAGAACTTGAAGAACAACTTAATGGACTTCTTGAAAGATGGAAGGCACAGCTTAAGGCTGCAAATCCTAACAAGACATTTAAACTAGCACCTGCTCGTTTTGGTTATGAAGAAGTTGATGGCACTCCTTACTTCAGAGTGAAAACAAAAATGAAAGGTGGTGGGGTCAGAGCAGACGGTACGCAGTGGAAAAAAAGACCACCTGTTTTATATAACTTTGATGGTACTCCTATGTCAGAAGAACAAAGACAAGCTGTTAACAAACTTGGACCAGGTTCAACTGGACAAGTCAATATCAGATGCAGCGGATGGGAAACACCAGCCTTTGGTGTCGGTATAAAACTTGAACCAGAAGCTGTAATCATTCACAACTTTGTTGAATATGTCAAAGATGCAAAAGGCTACGGCTTTGAAACAAAAGAAGCAGTCCAAGAAGAAAAACCCAAAGCGACAGCAGGGTTTGAAACAGTTGGAGCAGACGAATTTTAGAAGCAAGTTTGAAGCTGGTATAGCAGCTACATTACAAGCAGAAAAAGTTCAATTTAGTTAT
>VTLG01015930.1_pt1 | contig 14260 bp, 10 predicted proteins | sample 4694571 | NCBI WGS metagenome assembly VTLG01 (sample SAMN12604809, study PRJNA352737) | marine metagenome | biome: ENVO:00000447; feature: ENVO:00000209|ENVO:00000569|ENVO:01000036; material: ENVO:00002151; isolation source: viral sequences binned using virsorter ...
CTGGATCTACAAATGACATGTCATCTGTACCATCACTAATGAACCCAAAAGGTGCCATATCTTGCTCAATCTGATCTCTTTGATCTTCATATAATTTCTTCCTTACATCTTGATCTGTAAGTTCTTTAAAGTAATCACATTGAACTAACCATGCATATATTACTAAGCACATAGCAAGGTCATCATTACACCCATCCTCTGCCTCAAATGAATTACTCTTAGATATAAAAGTAGTTAATTCTGAAATAATATCCAAATCTTTAAATAAAATTTTATCTGATTCTACTATTTGTTTTAAATTTAATGATCCTACCTTTTTCACAGTCTTAGACATCTTTACACCTAACTGTGTCTTATTACCAGAGAATCCTTGACCTACAATCTGACCTGCTCTACCTCTCATAGAGCACATAAGAAGATTCATATACTCTAAATCAAAATTTAAAATAGCAGCAACCTGATCTCCTACATCATTTACTTCACATAAAACCCATGCGTTATTATACCCCCTCACTGTTTCGTATATTATATTTGGAAATAGCATAGGTTTGATTGAATTGTTTCTATATTTTGCTACTACTTGATGTGGAAATTGAGTTATATCAACTATAACGAAAGCAGAATAATCTTCTCCGACACCACGAGCAACGTCAACGGTACATAGGTAATCATGATCTTTTTCAGGTGGTGTATAGATATCCAAACCACTATTTGATGTAATCGGTTTTTCGTATACAAGAGATCTTAATTTTGCTGGAGATATAAGAGTATCAACAGATCCCAAAAACTCGCACTCAAACTCAACCTTAAACTGTTGTTCTGATGTGTTCTTAATTGTCTGTTCTCTCCATGCAGAATCTCTACCAGGAACTTCTGACCAATGAACAGCAGTAGGAACATAATCATTCTCACCATTCTCTGCATCGTGCCACATTCGGTAGAAGTGATTCATACCTTTTGGCGTTGATACAATTATAATTTTAGTAGATGTACCAGATGAAATAGTAGGATAAACTGAACTAAAGAAATCCTCCGCAATATGATTCGGTACGAAAGCAAATTCGTCCAAGAATATGATGTTAAAGGTCATACCTCGAACAGCAGCAGCAGATGTAGATGCTGCCATAATCTTGGAACCATTCTCTAGTTCCAAACTACCTTTGTTCCAAGTCAGAATGCCTTGTTGCATCCACTTAGGTAAGTTTTCATAAGCAATCTGCAATCTACCAAGTAAATCTCTTGCAGTTGCTGCCTTGTTAGCAAGAATACCAATATTTACATTATCGTTGAATATTGCATAATGTAACAGATATGATACCGATGTCGTAGACTTACCAGTCTGTCGAGGCATCATACAGATATTAAATCTATTTGCATGAAATCTTTCTATTAACTTCTCTTGAAAAGGCCACATGTCAAAACCGACAAGACCTTCATCCACGTTTACAATTTTAATGTATTCACGAGCAAAATATATTGGATCGTCTTTACATTTAATGAATTCTGATATTTGTTCTGCATTAAATTCAACTGGAGTATTTGCCTTTTTTAAATTAGGATTACCCAGATATATGTTTTCAGCCATAATTTTTATTGTTCACCAGATACTAATAATGGTTTGTTGGGATCTCTCATTGATGGATTATAGGATATTAACTTCGCATTTGGATATATCTTTCTTATTGATTGTAATACAGCAGTTCTTGTTGGTCGTGTAAACACATTAGGAAAAAACATTTGTGTGAATAATGTCCTTCCCCTCCAATTAATAGTTAAAGCATAAGTAGAACCCCTTTCTTGAATACGAAGATATGATTCTGTAAATTGTCTATAATTCTTCATTTATCCATCCCCTTCTTTAGTAGTTTTTGTAATTCTGCAGTAGAACCAACAAATAGTGCATTATTAACAGTAGATGGTCCTTTTGCTTTTTCCTCATCCAAATCTTTCATCTTCAATTGTAAATCAATTAATTTATCAGTTGTATCAGCAACATTCTTAATCAATTGACTGACAACTTCAAATGCTCTTGGTTGTTGTCCATCTTCGGCAACTTCCATAATACGATCAAGTGCTTCTTGACCTTTTTCAATTAAAGAATAAAGATTTCCTCGTGTGTACTCATAATCCAAAGTACGATTATCTTTATTTTTATCAAGTTTTTTTAGTTGATCTTTTCCTCTTTTCAGAGTATCTTCAGCTTCTTTAACAACTTGAATGTCTAAAGCATTGTCTATAGCATCAAATTTACTCATACGTCAGCTCCTTTTGTAGGACTCCAAACTCTACCATCACTAAAATCATAACGTTGTTCACTAAATCCAAAATCATCACCAAGTTCAACAAGAACATCATCTGCAGTATTTACAACATTAACAACATCTCCATTAATATGTGATGCTTTAGTAGTACCATCAGATCCCCTCTTAACTACTAATGTATTACCAGTAATAGATTTAATCATCATCAATTCTTCACCAATATCTATATAACCATTAACTGAAAGATTATTTGCATCAGCAACATTAAACTGTGTCTTAGTTGCTGTAATATCTTCTGCTAGAGATGTAGTAGCATCATTATTATAATCTTGAAGTGCTCTAGGTTCAGCAACATATCTAAGTTCTCTGGATGCAGTCTTAGTATTTGCAGTATCAGTATACTTATCAATTTGAACCTTCTTAATAAGTCCTGTACCAGCACTAGGAACATTACCGAATAGATAAGTCTTTGCAGTAAATTCTAATGTATGTGTTATAACTCTTTTCTCCTCCATACCACTTTCATAATTATCATCAAAAGTTACATTTTCTAAAACCATTGGAACATCTCTTTTTTCACCAATTGCTTCAACTAAATCAATAGTTAAATTAAATGAAGGTTGAAATACTGGAAGAATTTGTTCAACAATCTGTAATGAGTCTTCATTAAATTCAGTCATTACATTCAATCTAAATCCAAGATTGTATGGAACAGGCATATAAACTCTTCGTGCCTTTTTAGTACCACTAGTAAGAGTATTAAAGGTTTGCATTGTAGAAACCTTTCTCTCATTATCATACTGAATACTAGTTAATTCAAATGCTAATCTAGGTAATGTTATTGCTACTCTTGATCTTAAATCTGGTTTTTGCTCTAATCTTGCAAGAAATTTTTCTCTAGGACCATAAGCAATAGGAACTCTTGTAGTACTATATGCACTACCATCTTGCTTCTTATGTCTAATATCAATTGTATTAAAAAGAGTACCAAAAGCTATGATAGTCTTCCTAATAATTTCGTGGTAATAATACGTTCCTAGCATAATATTGAGGTTTACTTATATTATCTATTTAGAATTCACCAAATGGGTTATTTTCTGAGAAGTCTAAAATTGAATCTGCTTCAGTCTCAAATGGAGAATTGTCTCCATATAGATCAGTATCATCTTGATCGGATACTGATTTAACTATGTATGTTGCATCAGATCCATTTAGTGTAGTTCCAATACCAACAACTCTTTCTCCTGCTATAAAATCTCCACTAACATTATTGACTAAAAGAATTCTTGTATCTGCATCCCAACTCTGAACAAGTGCAGTAGTACCAGATCCAACACCACGTACAACCTCTTTAAACATATAATTACCAGAGACTGATGTGGCAGGTGGATCTATTGTTACTGATGGTGCTGAATCATATCCTGCACCAGCATTACTCCATCTTATAGCAATAATTGTACCGTCAGCACCTAAAACTGCTTCTGCTTTAGCATCTGCAACTCCAGCTATAGTTTCTTTAACAGATGAATCATTAGAAATAGTAACTGTTGGTGGAGAAGTATATCCAACACCAGGATTAGTTAATGTTATTGAGGTTACAACTCCTGCAGTAATACTACAAGTTGCTGTTGCTGTAGTTCCAGTATCTTGAGTATTTGTAGAAAGACCAAGGAAATTACTATTATAGAAATAGTCAAGTGCAGGAGTTCCTCCATTTGGTGGATCTACTTGATAGTACTTATCCTTATCATAACTATGTCCACCATATTTAATCTCACTTGCTGTTATTGCACCAGTACTACTGATACCAGTAACTTTTAGGTATGCATCAGTACCAATACCTTGATAGTAACCATCTCTATATCTAATCAATACCTCATCATTAATTTGGAATCCAGATCCTTGTTGAAATGCACTAAAGTTAGTTACTACTCCAATTCTCACAGGTGGTGCTGCAATTGTAACTGGTGGAGTGCTCTTATATCCAAAACCACCACCAGTAAGAGTAAGTCCAGTTAATATACCAACACTACTTCTATCAGTACCAGCTGTACCTACATGAGCAGTTGCAATTCCTCCAGTTGTTGCAGGTTCAACAGTAACATTCGGTACTACTCCATATTCTGCACCAGCATTAGTAATATTAAATGGTCCCAATCCACTTCCAGAAATAGCAGCAGTAGCAGCTGCACCAACTCCATATGAATTTGTAGGAGTTATAGTAACTGTTGGTGGTTGTGTATAACCAAAACCTGGATTAGTTAGTAAAATTCTATCAATAGACAATCCAGATGAAGTTTGCCCAGTACGACTAGTCATTATAGCAACAGCACTTGCATTTACACCAAGTACAGGTGCAGTAGAAATACCAATAGTTGGTGCAGCAGTATAACCAGTTCCATCATTAATTAAATCAATATATTGGACACTATTTCCAACTGTTAATCCACTTCCCACAGTTGCTCTTTCAACAGTTGCAGTTGCAGTACTTGCACCCAAACCAACCATAGCAAGTGTTACAGTATATCCAAATTCGACTGCTGCCTTATCAACTGACTCGATACTTGTTTCTATCTGATCATCAAGTGCCATATCGAATACTTCACAACTTAATGTATATGCATAAAGTTTTTGTAATTGATAAAATGGTTTCTTAGCTTCAACATACTTGATTTCAAATATTGTATTATCTAATGGAAAATAAATTAAATCTCCTTCTTGTGGTCTACTTGTTAACTCTACTTCATCATCCAAAAATGGACTAATAAAATCTTCGTACCTTTCCTTAGAAATTACAAAGGTTACTGAATCAGTTGTTTGTACACCAAATTTTGTAAGTATATCTCCAGACCCTTCAAATCCTTCATAATTCATTAAATATGCTTCTATTCTAAAAGCATCATCAAATTTTGATGCTACTACTTCTTTTAGAATATTTGTTTTATTAACTATCTTTCTAGGCAAGTATACAACATCTTGCCCAAACATTTTCAATTGTTCATTGATAATGTCTTGAACTAATCTTTGTTCGCTTGCAGCACCTTGTAGAAAATATGGATTGAGTGGCATAACATTATCCTATAAGATCCATAGGTGGTAGTTCGTACTCCTTCCTAAGTTGGTCTTCAATTATTTCTAATTCTTTCACTGCATCTTCATATGTTTCTCTTCCATTAAGAGTAATTCCACCTGGTAATTGAACACCATTAAACTTAATAAGATTCTGACCCCATTGTCTTTTGAAGGTAGCAGTCAAATATCTCTTTAACCAATGATCATTAAAAACAGTACTACAGTCAGTTGCAGGATCACATATCCTATAACAATCAAGAATCATCCATGTATTATCACTAACCTGAGTCCAATCAATATCCATATAAAGTCTATTTCTCTTCTTATTAAACCTAATTTGTGTATCTGGAGTAATAATTCTACTTAAATCCTCCATATAGGTTTTTGTCATTGCATAATTCATCAAATCTAATGCACCATAATAATATAAATCATTCAAAAATATTTGATATTTAATATTAAATAATCCACTAGATATTGTACTAGAATCCATCTTAAAGACTTTTTCTACTCCAATAACATGATCTGGTAATGGTAAAAAATTATTATTTTCTTTCCAAGTAGCAGATGTTATACCAGTACTAGAAGTTCCAGTAGTGGTAGTTTGATTCTCCTTCATTTTGGTTATATCATCTTCTGTAAGCTCATGCTTCAGAAATACTCTCTCTACACCATCAAAATGACGTTCATTAAAATACTGTAGAGCATCATCAACCAAATCATCTATCTGATCATCATCTATATTAATTTCCAGTACAGGATATCCAAGTCTCCTTAGACAGTAATCAATTAATCCTTGTCTTGAATTTGGTTTTGCCATTAATCTTCAATACCCTCTTGATATTTATCTTCTGGTTTGGAATATGTTTTTGACTTTGATTTAGTCTTAGTCGTCAATTCATCTACTTGTTTTTGTAAATCAAGATTTAAAGTCAGTAATTTAGTTTTTTCAGTTTCAAAATCTTTTTTCAGCGATTGATATTTCGCTTCCAATAGAACATTCTGATTCATTATGGTTGCCATTTTTTGATTATACAAACCAATCAAAACATTCACATCAACATCATTATTCATAAGATCAATAAGTTCCTCCGTCTAGGGTCGTTGTCCATTTTGGTACACCAGCAGCATTTGTGGTTAATACCCAGTTTGAAGTAGATATACCAGCAGTAGTACCACCAACACCAACTAACTTACCTTGGTTATCAAAGTATGTTACATCGTTGTTATCGGCAACATAACCACCAGACTGATAATAGAGTCCTGCAATATCTAGGATACCTCTAGTACCAGTTGCAACGTTACCAACAACAGTTGCATCTGGAATGTATGTCCAAGATCTTACTGGAGCATTACTATTTTCTCCTGTACTATCATTATAACCGAAGAAACCAGTTTTGTTATTACCAGTTCCACTTGATGTATTATAACTGAACGATATACCACGGTCAGTATTGGTATCATAAGCATGAGTGACCGTTATACCAATACCATTTGTTGCAGTACTGGTAGAAATTGCAGCAGTAGTTGTTCCACTAAAGGTAATAACATAGTTACCTTCTGCATTAGCTGTTCCTGAATAAGAAGTAACAGCAGTAGAACCAGCACCAGGAAGTCCAGGTAAGTTTAATATATCTCCTGTATTAATACCAACAATTCTATCAACACTAATAGTAGAAACACCACTTGCAACTGATGCCATCACAACCAACTTACTAGTGATATCTCCAAGATGAATCACAGGATCATTTAGAGTTGATGCAGTAGAGTTAACAGTAGTTGTTGTACCATCTACCTGTAAACTACCTTTAACAACAACTAAACCATCACTACTTAATCCATCAGGATATGGGTCAATATAAAGAACACTACCACTATTGGTTGCTACTGTATTAGTAGAAATAGCAACGTTATCAATGGTCATTCCACCTGTTATACCTATTCCAGAATTCCACTGCCAAGGTACACCATTGACCATTATTTTATTCGCAGTCGAATCATAATGTATTGTTCCGTCTTTACCATCACCAAATGCTAATCTTTGATTATCTGGATTAATAACATGTCCAGATCCATTTGTTTTGAATATAATATCTTCTGTGGATCCACCACCAGTACCATTAGATGAAAGAGTATTTCCATTCATCGTTAGATTATCTACATTCCACATATCAACTCGTGGAAGGTTATTAACAAGTCCTCCTCCACCTGGATTACCATTAGCACTTCTATCTAAGATAGGAACAAATCCATTAGTCACAACGGAAGCATTAGCACCAGCTTCAACAACACCAGGAGCATTTGCTAATAGGTCTGTGAAGTATTCACCACCAATTACTACTGGGTTATTACTAGCATTACCGATGAATAACCTTTCACCGTTATTTGCTTGAGTACCAGCACCAAAGGAAGCAGCAAGTTCACCATATAGCAGATTACCACTAGTTGGTGCAGTTGCACTACTCGATCTTTTAATTCTTATCTTACTTGCCATGACTACCAGTTACCTCCGTTAATGTCCAAGTTTTGTGTTGCTCCTGGCGTGAGTTCTAAAGTGGCCTGCCACTTTGATGTCGAAGAATTGTATACCAAAACCATTCCATTTTCTAATCCACCTGAAATATCAACATCACTTAAACCACCTAAAGTTCCTCCACCACCAGAAAATGATGATAAGACCTTAACCGCATTTTGAGAACCAACTCTTACTTTAATATCTGCCATAGATTTAAATTGTAGTTGTAATACCAGCAGTAACAAGAGCACTGCCTTCAACGACCCTAGTAATCATATTAGAACCATCCTTTAATAGTACATCATAACCATACCTACCAGGTTTTAAAACCTTAGTTGTGGCATTAGTTAAAGACAACTTAACTTGTCCTGCTGTTCTGTTAGGAAAAGAAACAGCAAAAGTTGCAGTAACATTGGTTGAAGATGTATGTTTCTTCATCCTAGCTGCACCAGTATAACCAGTTAAATCTAAAGGTGTATTAGCATTAGTTTCAAGGTTGAATGTCTGATTAAAATCAGCACCAACGTCAATTACAATATTACTAACATATGCTGCCATTATTAGGTCAAATAGAATCTATCGTAGATATTTATAATTCATTTATGCACAATACTTTTTAGAAGAGATTTTATCTCATCTAAATCATTTTTCATTGTATTTACATCTGACTTTAGAGTTTCAAACTCTGCTTTTTCTTTATACTTTGCTTCTGATAGTTTCATGAACTTATCAAATTCACTTCTATTTGTATTGACGATAGCGTTCGATTCCATATCTCTTATAAGAGATACATCAGATTCTACCTTTAAATATCTTTCCATTACTGAATATCAAATGATCTTAATGCTATGGATCTAAAGTTCTTAAATCTTGGTGCTTGTGCTTGATTTGTAGAAGTCATTACAACTTTAACCATAAATGCAGTAAACTGTGGAAGGTTTTCTCCAGTATACTTATATTCACTATAAGTATTTGGTCTATTATTTGCAACTACAGTTTTATCTGGAGATCCATCAGAATTGAATGGAATCCAATGTTGTTGGAAATCTTGACTATCATTTCTATAAAGTTTATAGAATACACGGAAATCTGCACTTGGTTCTCTATGTCCATCAAATTGAACGTATATTGAGTTTGATGGGAACTCTAATTCAATCTTTTTAGTTTCATATATTCCTGTATTTGGATCTTGTCCAGGAATTCTAGGTCTACTATCTGTAGTAAAATCAGAAACCTTACTATCAACTAAATTGCTCATTACAATAATATTAGATCTGTTAAGATCAATCATAGGAGAAACATTTTCATTATTAGTAGATAATGTTAATTCAAGAGCAAATGATTTCTCATTATTAAGTAATTCATATTCATTAACTGCAGATGCAACAATTCTTGGATCACTTAAGAAATTAAGTTTATTAAGAGCAACAGCTTCGTATCCCTTATCAGTAAATGAAGCTTCAGTACCACTCATACTTGTTCCAGAAATAGTTTTTATTCTACCCTTAATATCAGTACCTGTAGGTGCAATTGAATTTATTTTTGGATTAATTGCTTCAAATGGAACATTCTGAGAAACTCTTAAGTTGTCTCCTCCACCAATCTTTGTAGATTCAAAGAATTTATTAGTATCTGATAATTCTATATGGTAAGTATCAAATGTTTTTGCTTTTGGTGATATGTTATGTGTCTTATTAATCTTTCTTAGAGATACACCATTAAACTCATACTTATAAACACTATCATCTGCTTTATGATCTGTTCTTAGAGTATTATCAACAGATCTATTAATATTTGTCAATTCTCCTGTTGATGTATTTGCACCTTCATATGATATAATTTCTTTACCAATTAAGATATGACCACTGTTACCAGCACCAACTGCAGAACCTTCAAATGTTGTTAATAGTGATGCATCATTAACTGTAATGATAGTAGTATTATCATCAATCTTATCTGCCAATTGAACTGATGTTTTTTCACCTATAAGACCTTCAATTTTAACCTTATTGGAACTTGAATGCATACCATGATTTCTATGGTTTAATTGCATAGTCAAACCATCTCTAACAGAATCTGTAGATGCTGCACTAATTTGACCACCAGCAATTACTGTTCCTACTGAGGAAGAATTAAAGTGTGTTATTGCAACACCTGCTTTAATATCTTCATTAACATCTTCAAGAACTATTCTATCAGTGTATGTTACTACTCCAACAACAGCACGTACTCCAGAACCAGAAGGTCCTACCTTACCACTAACTAATAAATCACCTTGAGCATATCCATTTCCAGCAGTTGTTACAGTAATACCAGAAACTACTCCACTACCAACTACTACAGTTGCTTCTGCTCCAGCACCTATACCACTTAGGGTGGTAAATGGAACTCCAGTGTGTGTTCCATTAGTTAAAGATGTTCCAGTATCAGCAACAACAGTTAATGAGTTGGCAGGTGTTATTAAATCTAATGGTCCACCACTCTTAAGTACATAACCTTTACTCGTTACACCAGAATTTGTCTGCTCAATCTTAGTTCCTTGATCAAACTTTCTAGTAGTTTGTGTAATAGAAAGAGTCTTTTGCTTGGAATATGCAACTATTGGATTTTCTTTTCTAATTCTACCTAAAGCTAAATCATGGTTGTATAATACAACAGAAGCAGATTTTCCAGTTACAAATTTTGCTTTATTTAATTTAAACTTCAAATCTTCTTGTTGACTTGCAGTCCAAAGTTGGTTATTCTGTGATTTAAATAAAGATCCAAGAGATGGTTGCTTATCATTCAATCTATCTGTAAGTAGATCTGGTTCACCCATTCTTGTAATAAATGTATTCCATCCAATGGTTGGTGTAATTATAGTTAATGCATATCTACCATCTCCTCTCAAATAAACTGGTACAGAGAATGTAAATCCTGTTCCAACAGATCCATCATTAGAAATAGCAGCACTTCCTGGAGTAATTGTAGTTTCTGCAAAAGGTACAACAGTCATAGATGGTCTACCACCTTCATCCAACTCTCTTATTTGAACAGTTACATTACTATCATCTTTAGACTTAAAGTATAGTTCTCCACTAGTAATATACATACCATCGGCATACTTATCTCTAGGCACAATAAATGACTGTGCAAGAGGGTCAAACCATCCAGTATCATTAACAGTTACTCGTTGTTCTTCTACTTCAACGTTCAGATCTGTCGTTATTCTTGTAACTGGTTGATCAGTTCCAATTTGCATTCTTTCAACTTGAGGTGTCTTGATTGAAAGTGTTTGCTCTACACTATACTGTGCATAACCAGATGCAAGATATGTTGTTTGTGCAGAAGCTTCACCTGGATCTAGTATCGCTGCATTTGTAGAACTAGTAGTAACTCTAATAGTGCTTAATCCAGTTGTAAACTTAGGATTACTTGCAATAGAAGGATCAGGAATATGTAATGAGAATATTAAATTACCAAAATCATCACTCATTAAACTTATAGCATTTACTGTACATTCTGCAGTTCCATCAGTATTAGCAAGACGCATACCTTCAGTAACCCAACCAGAACGCTCAATTGTTCTTTGATCTGCAAGATCATAAGTATCAACGTTTATAACGTTACTAGTTGCCGAATATGCTGATGTTAATTCACTTTGAGTATATGGTTCTAATGCATATGTTTCTGTAGGAGAATTGTAAGGTCCAAATCTATGATTAACTTGTGCTGCTCTAAAATCAATTCCAGCAACACCAAGCATTTGTATTTGTGGTCCGACATTGGTAATTGTGTCTCCAGCTTCAAATGATCCTCTAACCATTGTTACTGGAATTAATTTAGGAACACACCACTCTGTGACATCAACGTTTTCCATGAAAACATAATAACGAGTATTTGGTTTTAATCTAGTACCAACTACCTCAATATTTCTAGACCTACAATTATAAAGAACTTCAGTACCAGTAACTTTTGGTCCTAGACTTACATTTTCTGTACCTACTGTCAATTCAGCACCAAATGTTTTTTCTATTCCACTTGCTGAGAAAGTTTGTAAGAAATCATTCGCAACTATATCTGTTCTTGTAGTAATATCTCTTACACCATTTCCACGTAACCTTACTGTTTCTTCTTCACCTTGACTAACAATGGTCGAATCTACTATTTCTTCACTAATAAGTTCCGCTTCACCCCATGTAGTTTCTGTAGAATTAAAGACACCAGTAGACATACCACCATTTTCCCTATCTTCAACACCCATAATTTCTGCAATGGCATTAAATACACCATCACCCATGTTGATAGTTTCTGCTGGTCCTACTATTTCATCAATCCAGAAATCAGATGCTGGAGTTAATTCAAGAGTTCCAGAATATACTACAACAGCAAATGGATTTAAATTCTCTACTCTTGTTGCTAGTGGTTGATTAATAAATTCTACTTCATCATATTTTAGAGTTAAACCTGCACCCTTCCTTACTATATCTTCATTATCAAAATCAGTTACAAAACGATAATCAGTAGATTTTGGAGCAAGTTTTGAAGATTTAGTTTCAAATACCAAAGAAACGTTTCTTTCTGTTGTTCTTGGTCTACACTCACCAGTTTTTAAATCAATATCAAACTGAGACTCACCAGTTAAATTATGAGATGCATGATTCCTAAAATTATCTACAAAGAAACCAGATTTAAATTTATCTAATCCAGTATTAGGATCTTTTATTGATAAGTTCTTAGTATCAGTCTCAAGAAGAGAAAGTGTAGTATAATTTTCAAGATTTTTAATTCTATGCTCAAGACCACCAATATCACTCATGGTGTATCTCTTATGTGGAATCAATTTAACACCAACGTTACTTCCTGCATTTAATAGGTAAGGTTCCATTGTTATCAATGCTACTTCAAATCCTTCATCATTTCTAGTAGGTGCTTTTGGTTTAATAGATGGTTCCCCTTTCTTTAACTCAAAAATACCATCTTTTGTTAGATATAATCTATCAATTCTTCCAAGGTAATGACTATAATCTACAATAAAACTCTTATTACTTACTAATGATTCTGTTTTAGATCCTGTAAAATCTCTATTTGCAAAAGTAAATGGTGAAGCATTTCCAGAATAAGGAGATGATACTCTTGGTCTTAAATCAATAAAATCTGATGCTCTATTATCAATAACAAAAGGTATTTCTGTTGTATAATCTAATGTATCATAACTACCAACAGTTTCAATACTACCAACACTTTCATCAGTACTATAATAATCAAATATTATTCTAATTCTTCTAGTAGGTTCTGGAGAATTTTTCTTTCTGACAAGTCTACCATAATCTACAAATTCTGCTCTATGACCTTTATCAACATTAAAATCACTCAAGATATTTCTATCACCAGTTACTAATATACTAATATTACCAACAATTGAAGAAGATTTTAATGTAATAAGTTCTTGAACTTCAAATCTCTTTTCATTTTCATAAACATATTCTAATTGATTAGAACTAACAACCCTTACTACACGAGCAAGAGCTCCTGAAGAATTACCAATTATCTGCTCTCCAATAGTAACATTATTACCAGTAAATACATCAGATTGAGAAGCAATATTTACTGTTAATGATGGAAGAGTAGGGTCTGTTGTATCATTAGATTCAAAAACAGCAAGAACTCTATGTATATCTGGATAATTTAAAGAAATTTCTCTGTCTTGTACTCTAGTTCCATATCCTTTTCTATTACCAGCTGCAATTACACTACCACTAGCATCAACATTTAATCCATCATTGAATGAAAAACTTACTCCTATACCAGAACCATCATACTTAGATTTTCTTACAATAAGATCACTACACCTTACAATTTTCTTAGATTTAGAGTATAACTTACTTCTCTTCAATGTTGCAGTCAAAGTATATGGTTTACTTGCAGATAAACCAGAAATTGTTAGTGTTCTTAAACCAGCATCTTCTGTAACTTGTACTTTTTGAAGATTAATTCTATCTCCACTAGCAGCAGAAGCTGAATCTGGACCATGATTTAAAATAAAGTCATCAGATGTATATGGTTCAAAGAATAAATTATCATCATTAAGTGATGCTAAATCAAATGTCAAAACTCCAGAACCATTACTAGTTCCATCAAGTTGTTTTCTTAGCACATAAGATGAATCTAATACATTCATTGATGAAACATATCTATCAGCAAGAGGAACTCTAAAACCAATGTTATCAGCATCATTTAGAGTTGAAATAGGAACTGATAATCCAGTTGGACTACCACTGTTAATTGTACCTTGACAAACTCCAGAAACAGTTGCCATTGCTCTAACTTGAAAACTTGTTCCACCAGTACCAATTTGTTGAACTTGGTTGAAGAATGGATCGCCTTCACCAGAAGGAGCATATTTTATAATATCACCAACTTTAACATATCC
>VTLG01005133.1_pt1 | contig 14259 bp, 19 predicted proteins | sample 4694571 | NCBI WGS metagenome assembly VTLG01 (sample SAMN12604809, study PRJNA352737) | marine metagenome | biome: ENVO:00000447; feature: ENVO:00000209|ENVO:00000569|ENVO:01000036; material: ENVO:00002151; isolation source: viral sequences binned using virsorter ...
TCCCTATATAATGTTTTAATCTTCCTACTGGATTTTCTAATACCCAAAAAGTTGGCTTGGTAATAAATACAATTCTCAAACAAGCATCAACAACTGACAAACCTTCTAATAATGGCTCTTTACCTTTATCTTTCCACCATCTTGCACCACTACCACTAAAATGAGTACATGGTGGTGCTGCTAATATTCCATATATCTTTTCTTTTGGTTTTTTAAATAATCTAACATCTCCTGTACCAAAATCATCTTCTAGCCATTCTTGTGGATCTATAATCCTTACATCATATCCATTATCTTTATATGGTTTGCTCCAAGAACCTGTACCACCACATAAGTCCAATATTATTTTATCTTGAGCAAATAAGCTCACCTAGATCTCCTAATCCACACACAACAAGTAATACATAAGAATATATATAGCACACATTCAGATAAAGTTTGAATGATATACAGCAAATTGTACATTTCATCAGTCATTATTCTACCACCTTTACATAAATAGGATTCCACTCATGATCCCCTCTAGTTAATAATATAGAGTCATCATTGGCATTTAATGGACTGCTACACCCCCATAATGCTATCATAATGGCTATTCCTGTTATCATCCCTAGTATGTAGTCAGTTGTTTTATTTTTCATCTTTACCTCCATGCTGTTTGCAGTTTGGAATAAACCTCTTATTCTTTATAGAATCCATTAATTTTTGTTTCTTTTTAACATAGACTGTAAATTTTTCTTTACATTGTTTACAAGTTATTTTTTGAATTTTCATGTCCTGGAATCCTCTTTTTTTTCTTGCCTATTGTTGGAAAGTCTTTATATACATTTATCTCGCCATACCATGCTTTCTGCCATACATCGTTACAGCAATCACACACAAACATCTTATCATCTTCGTAATACCTATTATTATCAACAGAGTTTAATTCTTGTTTTTTAGTTAAATGTTGTCTTATAAAGGCATCTATGATCCATTCTGTACTCATTAAAATGGCACTCTATAAGAATATCTTTTTTTTTCTTCCTTAAACTTCTTTCGTTTTTCTTTAAGAAACAATTTCCTCATTTTTGAACTTGTTGCTTTTGCTAATGTTTTTTTATCAAATTTGAACCATTCACCCTTTACTCTACAATCATCATATTGTCTATGTAAGAATTTTTCATAAGAACATTCTGCTTTAATAAAATGATAAACAGTTATTTTAAAAGGATTATGTGATTGGATGGAGCTTAATCTTTTTTCTAGGTTTCTAGTAAATCCTATTTTATAATAATTACTCTTACCTTGTTTCATAAAGTATACTACCATATTATCTCCATTTTTAAACATTATAACTCATTAAAACAATTCGCCTTGATTATCAGGAACATCCCAAGATCGAATCTCCTCCACAACATTCTTGGAATGCTCCTGTCTAGCCTTCCATTTATCTCCTCTCAAAGATTCATTTTCTTCCTGAACCTTTTGCCGACAACGCCAAAGAGATACTGGATTGCTAATCTCCTTCCTAGATAATAAACATAATAGTTCAAAAGCTGACATCGTATCTGTTGCATCCTTACCACCTAGTTCGTCATTCCATACAATCGCAAGTAATGACATATCATTATCTCTTGATTGAGGATGCCTTTCTAAAACTTGAGTAACTTTTTTCTTTACATTTTTTATCTTCATTTAAGCTCCACTAAAATGGGGAGAGTTGTCAATTAAACCAAAGGAGTTCTGCAGCGAAGGGAATCAGCTGCTGGACTTTTGAGGTTATCTCTCCCCATTTTATTTAAAATGGTAAATCATCCTCTGTAACTGTTGATTTTTTACCTTTTTTATTAAATGCATCCCACATAACATTGACTTTTTCTTGTGTAGATAGCTCTTTTACTTCACTAGGTTTATTAACATTCATTGTACCTGATAAACTTTCAACAACCTGATCAATAGATTTTTCTTCAACCACATCACCACTTAAAGATTTAACATCCCAAGTAGTTTTTTCATCTTTTACTACTTTAGTAATAACAAGTTTAGATCCTGTCTTGACACCCATGCCTTGTAATATCTCATGCAATATTGCAGTAGCAAAGAAACCAGTTTCACCACTAACAGTTTCTTTAACCCCATACAAGTACCAAGTTCCATACTGTCCTTCGCCTGTCTTTGGCTCATCAAAGCTCAATTCAACCTCTGTAGGCAAATTAGGATTAAACTTTATATTTTTACGTTCTTTATCCATCTTCATTCTCCTTTAGTGTTATTATTTCATCCATTTGAAATTCATCTTTAATCTTTGGCATCTTACCATATGCATTACTATTCATATAATGGAATACATGAACGGTAGACAACCACTCTTGCTCATTGAATCTATATTTTTTTAACTTGTAATTACCATTATCTTTAAGGTATAAACAATACATCTCATCTATAGTACCATGTTCTTCACCATATATAGCATCAAAAAGTAGCTTATAAGACACTAACTGTAACTCATGCGACTTGGGGTACTCCTTGCCTGTTTTAATATCTACAATGCATAATTTAGGATTTCCATTTTTATCAGGCATTACTAGGATGTAATCTGCTGTTCCTGCAAAAGGTATATCTCTGGAGTATAGACTTAACTCTATTGCCTTAATTACAGGTCTATGTTCGTTATAAAATTTCTTAAATGCTAATATATTATGATAAATAGCTTCAGTAATCTCATATGTATTACCTTTATCATATAACTTGGTATCAGTTCGCAGATCCTCACCACCTGCTATAATAGAGCAACATACATGAATTATAGTTCCTTTAGTCGCAGCTTCATTCATTAACCTATCACAATCATTGCCATGAGTCTTTAGCCAAGTATTAAATCCATAACCTTTAGATAATACATTTAATATAGTAGTGCTAGAATATATGCATTTTCTATCTTGATCATCAGGATTGTAGTAAGTCCTGCCAATACTCGTATCTAGCCTTCTAATGCTAGTTTTAGGCTCTATTTCATTAAAGCCTTCCCTAACTGTATATTCTAAATCTACCTTCTTCGGAAGAACTTGACTGGTTTCTTTTGTCGGCATATTCTTGCTCCTTGAATTAATAGATCAACAAGTAAATCTTGTTTTCTATGTGTTTTATGAGGTTCTTCAACCCTTTTATTAATCAATATCTTATCTATCTCAAGGTTTAATTCTTGAGGGATCTTCAGATTAATAGAATGTTTAATCTTCTTCATCTAATATTCCTTTAAGCTGTTTTGAAGTTACAGTTCTTTTTTTCCAAGTATATCCACTACCATCACAATTAGTACACATATAAGTAAACAATTTCTTTTCACTTGGACTAAATTTCATATCCTTTAAGATTTCGCCAGTACCATTGCAATTTTTACACTTACTTTTAATTTTAATATCTAAATGAACTATCATTTATCTCCTTTAGCTTAATTGACATATATGTAATATATAACAAAAATAATAAATATAACAATAATTATTTTTCCTCTATAAAACAATAATCCCCACTTTTAAAGTGAGGACTATTGCTGTACTGGAACACATCTAGGATACTGTGGGATACCCTAGAATTTTATCTACCAAGATTCATGAATTTTCATCTTAACATTAAACTTCTTATATGATTTTTGAGTTACCTTAAATCCAGGCTTATCAAATCTACATATAGCAAAATTCTGTGGTGAGTTGTCTTGTGAAGGACTGAATAAGAATGGTAAAGTTCCACCTAATGTATGATGATACAATGTACTATATAGTGAATTATCATTCTCCATATTATAATTAAACATTCCTGATGAGCTATCATAGTCTTGATCAGATAAATAATTACCATTAACACTATCAGGATTAAATTTATTTATCATCTCATTAGCTGGAAATACCCCATTAGGCACTCCATCTGTATAAAACCTGTCTGATAATTGGCTAAAAGCTACATCCCAACTCCTTCTACCTAATCTTGCTCCTACTTGTGGAGTGCTACCTGGATTACCTGGACTACTTGGTGAAGTTAACTCAAATGGATTGCCTGTCCACCAATCAGCAGGTTTAGTATAGTTTACAACAGAATATGTGCTGCCACCTTTAGTCTTTTTATTCTTCACACCATCCATAATTCTGCTTTGTGTTACAGCGAGGTCTGCATGAAATTCTGGTTCGTATATCATGCCAACACTAATTCCTCCTATATCCCATCCCCAATCTACAGGGTTATCTGTATCAAAATCCTGATTAACTATTAGTATTCTTATTCCTGCAATATTTTCCTGTACTGTATCAGCTGTTTCTCCTGGAGTAAATTTAGTAATACTCCATCCGTTAAATTCAGGTATGGCATTATATGTAGTTCCTGAACTATTACATATATCGTCAAGGTATTCCCACTTATTAATGTAATCAGCAGTATCCCATGCGAATCCAGGTACATTTCCAGTATCATGATGATATTCTAAATAATCCTCATGAACAGGTACAAATGAAATTAAAAACTTATAATTAACATCTGCGAACTTATGTCCTAAACAAGAAATAAACATATCACTTGTGGGTATAGATATTGGATTTTTAAATCCTATCATTAGAGATTTCCATTGATGGTTATTTACAGCACTAGAGTATTTCTTGATAGGCTTCAATCCTATTAATTCATGATTTATTTTTCCATCAGTTGAATTACTTGAATCATGATGAGTAAGTGTCATAATATTTCCAATCTCATACTGATATTGTAATAAGTCTACAAAAAAACGAGGTTTCTCTACTTGATTTCCTACTGACATAAATTTCTCCTAATATCCACCACTTCCACCTCCACCTGAAGATCCTGCACCTTGTCCTCCTCTTATCCTATCTGCTCCAGACTTAACAGATACAGACACTCTATCTTCATCTCTTTGTGGAGTCATTCTTTCTTTCAAGGTAATTTTTTTCAATCTCTTTGGTTTTGGTTTGTATAGTTTATTGTTTTTAGTCTTTCTATATATATTTACAGAATCCTTGTTATGTTCTGATTCTGTCATAGCCTGTCCATTTGAATGTTGGTGATAATCTCCAAAGTAATTCTCACCATTTTCATGATAAAATTCATCTTGCTTCGTAAATAAATTGTTTTTGTATATATCAGTATCTTCTATTGTTCGTATTGAAGAATGAGTAGAATTATAATCAGAAAAATATGATCCACCATTTTCAAATGATTCCCTAGATAGATTAAAGTAATCAATATCCATCTTATCATATAGAGCATAAATATCTTCTAGCTCTTTTGTAATAACTTTAATGCCTACTATCTGGAAAGAGCCTGTAAATGTAAATAATTCACTTACCTCTTGATCACCTGCAAATGAAGTGCATATAATCTTATTCTTGCCTGTTCCTATATACCAATCATCGCTTAATTGAGATTCTCCAATAAACTTGCCTTTATATTTTAACATTATTGCTGAACAACTAACTGTTTCTGAAAACATTAATGAGTTTTTATAATGAAGTAATTTTAACATATTAATCATTACCCAATAGTTTATTTATTAAAATCATAGCATCTGTTTTGTCTGATGAAGTATTATTTAATACAACTAAATGTTTAATATTTTTAGGATTCATCCTTATTTTTCTTCTTGCCGAGTTTTCATAGGTAAATATTTTTAACATATTAATCAATATCTCCAAAATCATCGAATCCATGAGGTGATACATACTTCAGCTCTATATTCGATCTATTATCAATAGCAAAAGTATCTCCTGGAAATAATGGATCTTCATATGGAGATGCATAATTTAATACATCTAAGTCAGCTGGTTGCCAAAACTCCCATGCTAATTGTACATTCTCTCCAATATTTGCTATATTCCTAAGTAAATAACTCCGAAATATCGCATAACCATCATCACTATATGTATGATGGGTAATAGATAATAAAATAAACTGATAACTTGTAGCAGTTGTTTCAACTAAATCGTATGGGAATATTTGATAAAATTGGTGCATATTGCTATATGTAGCATTAAGATATAATGGAATCCAGTCATCTCCACCTGGATCTACAGGAAACTGACCTTCTGACTCTCGTATATAGAAATTAGATGGACTAAATAGCTTGTGGAATCCCTTAAATGGTTGGGCATGATCTTCGTTATACATACGAAGAACTTCACCATCAACTCCGTCTTGTGAAACAATCTCATAAGGATAGGACAATAAATTATTTTGTTGCATATAATCAAGATTAAAAGTTTCATAGGCAAATGATACACCATTCCCTGAACCAGCAGGTACAATTACCTCTAATTCTGGTGGATGAGGTGTAAATATTGCACCATCTCCTGCCATCATACAACCAGCTTCGCTTATATTATTTATGTATCCTCCAGGCTGACCTATTGCAGGAACCTCTGGAACTACACAAGTTCCAAATACATCCCATGCATATTCTTCTTCTTCTTCTGGTTCTTCTTCTGGTTCTTCTTCTTCACCACCAACAGGATCTTCTTCTATTTCTCCTTCTTCCCATTCAGACCCAAGCCATATTTCATCAGGCTGCGAAACACCTAAAGGATCATCCATAAACCATAGATGATGGAGTTGTAAACACTCTAATTCAACATATTCAATGCTTTTTTTAATAGAAACACATAAAAACAATGGATATATATATTGGTTATTTTTAGAGGTAAATGCAGTATAATCTATTCCATATGCTCTTACACCATCTAATAATTTATCAAATCTAACATAATCACCAACCTCTATGTTTAAATACCTTAATGGGAGTTGAAGTTTAATAGTTAAATGCCTATTTCTATAATGATGTGTAGACATATGTTCAAAATCTCTCATAGTCTTTACATAATAGCTATTATCAGGATTCATTTCATATGAATCATCATCACTCCTCATATATTTAGACTCAAATTCTTTAATATTATCTTCTATACTATCTAAACCATCTTGGTTTAAGTGTTCTTCAGATACAAGGGTTTGGTTAATTATTGATATTCCTTGATGGTTTTTTGAATCAACATCTCCAAAATAACTATCATTCTTATGGTCATAATTATATTTTAATTCTGTACCTGTTCGCAACTCTTGTCTTTTAGTCAATCCATAGCTGTATTTAATAACATCTAATCCTTCTATCAACATAGATTTATCAAGATCATCTTCGGTATATTTCCTTTTTATTTGAGGGAATTTTAATGTGCCATCAAAACCAATTCTTGGAAACATAAATGTTGACTTTGCTATATCTTCAATTAATTCTTTACTATTTATCTCATCTCTCTGTGTAAATGAAAAAAGCCAATTTTGATGGGAGTTTTGTTGTTTAGACTCATCTAAAGATACTTGATCCAACATATTTTCGCTATAACCTAATTCATTAATAAATATATCTGCAATAATATCTGCTGGATGGGATATTACACCCTCATCGGAAGCCTTCCTACCAACTACAGATCCATACATATCTTTAAAATCCATTTTTGTATCACAAACGGACATACAAGTTGTTTCAGGTAGCCATCCTCTCATATTAGCTCTATATGTGAAGTTATACGAAATGCCACTTGGAACAGCATTGAAATTAGCATAGTAATAACTTCCATCAAAAAGCAAATCAGAATTATGTCTTACTCCAAATACTCCTAACTCAATAATGTATCTTCCATCACTTGATCGATTTGTAAACTTTGCATAAGGATTGGTATAGCTATATGGAAAGGCTTCAGGGAAAGTACCAGTTTCATCCTCACATTCCAATCCAAAAAATTCTAATGGAGATTTAGCTTGAAACTCATAATTTGACCATTGAATACGTCTTGGGTTATATTCTCCATATGTACCACTATCATGATAATCACTAAACCTAACAATATCTCCAAGATAAGTTGCAGCTCCCCATGAATCTGTGATTTCCTCGTTAGGCTGATATACAGCATGAGTCATGTCTTCTTGATCACCATTTCTATCTAGAATATATCTAATGCCTAAAGTTTCAGCCGAATTATCATAAGTGCCAAATTTAGCAGTTGTATAAAAAGAGCTAGTAGGGAAATCATATGTATTATGTTGTTCTGGCATAACCCAATGTCCAAAGGCAATCCAATGATTAAATAGTCCATAACCTCCAGCAGTAGATGCACCACCTCTATTTAGAAAGGTTATAGGAGGTTCTGTGTCTATAACAAATCTAAACATACTATGCTTCCATCTATTATAATATAACTGCAACCAATAATCAGCATTGTTTATTTGAGCTTCACTCCAATTTGAAAGCATAAGATCGTTTTCAGCATCTAAATATTCAGAAGAAAAGTCATTGTCTGTCATACGTTCAAATTCTTCTTCAGTTAATTGATCCCCTCCCATAGGTAAATCATTACTATCAGTATCTCCACTATCTGCCCAATCATTATCTCCATCACCTAAAGTTATCCTATCTCCATCATCCATATCATTGGTAAATGGAACAGTCTGATTTCTTCTCTCAAGAGCAATTTTACCAGGCTTATAAACAACCATTAATTGTGCTACATTTCTTGACAATAATGGGTTTGCTTCAAATTGAGCTATCGTAGTATCATGAATATCATCTTGTTGATAAGAAATCTGCCTAATATCATCTTCATCATATCCACTAAAGTTAAAATATGTTTCTTGAGATGCAGGGTTCGTACTATCTGCTAGTCTATAACTTATATTGTCTGCTACATTACAACAATGATCGTCTATATATGTAAATACAGCTCCAAAATCTCCAGAATTATCACCTACTTTATTAAAAGGATAAGCATATCTATCAGGACTATCTGAAGTATTTCTATGGAATCCTTGTATAGGTCTTGAGTCTGCATATAATTTTTTACTTGTTCCTACAACTAATGGGGATCTAGGCATATAACCATACACCATAGGTATTTTAGCACCTCTATATTGCTCTTTAACACTTGAATTGTTTGGAAGTGAATTTTTAGGCAACTGTTGATGTAAGTAAGTAGAGGATAAATCTTCAGCTACTATGCTTACTGATTCATTCGTATGCTTAACATCTCTAATCTCCCCAAAGTAAAACGTTGGAGAAACATATTCGTAAGTATCATAGACATCCCCCCATGTATTGTTGTCGGTAGCATCAAAATATTGAGAAGCTACAGGGAATGAGCTGTTAATAGACTTATAAGCAAAATTAATCTTTTTACCTATAAGAGAGTCTGTTGTAAGTATATCGGAGAACCTTGATCCATTATAAACACTATTTGACACTTTAAATGTGCATTTAGAAATAGTATATTTTCTATTCTCGACATCTATTTTTTCTGTTATAACAGGGTTATCTAATAATAATGGAGAAAAATACATTCCATCAGAATAAGAATCTGATGCTCCAGGTACACCATCTACTCTATTTATATTTATATCATGTGTAGATAGAAATATAGACTGACTGCTGTAACTAAAATCAGCCCAATTTTCATCCCTCTCAATAATTAATAAAGGGATTAATTGAATATTTTTGCTCTTTATATCTTGTTCAAATATTGCTGGTAATTTCATTTATCCAATTCCAAAATCAGTTCCTCTACGAACTGCTTCTCTAATATTATCTGCTAATTCTCCTTCAACAAAATCTGATGTTAATACATTGCCTGACACATTAACTACTACTGAAGCACCTTCACCTTGAACACCTTCGATATTTGGACTTTCAAGAGGTGTAATAGATACTTGCTCTGCTCCTGCTTCACCTGCTAATATCAATGTAGGCTCATCAACAACTTCGTTCATTCCGTATTGTGCCTTTTTTAAATTATCTGCTAAACCTCCAACTGCTGCTCCAATAGCCAAACCACCAGCAGCAGCTAATGGAATGTTAAATGGGAATGGAACTGAAGATATGATTTTCTCCATCTGTTTAGCAGCAGCACTCATAGCATAAGAAGAAATTTTATCAATAGCAGCATTTTTCGCAGCATCTGAATCTTTCATAGCCATTTTACCTATTTCCATAGAATCTTTGGCTACTTGTTGCCTTTGTCTTTTCCTAGATTTTTCTGTTTCTTTCTCTGCATCTTGTTGCTTTTTTTGTGCATCTGTAACAATACCCATTGATTCAGCTAATGTTTTATTATTTTTTATCCACTCTGCTAATAATTCTTGCTCAAGAGCATAGGCAATATGTTTTTCTGCCATCATCAATGTAAATTCTTCGTCAGTATCTATTATTGCTTTTTGTTTTTCTAAAAATTTATCCCATGCTTCTGTATCTTCTTCTGGAGGAGCAGTTCCACCACCACCACCTGTATCTTCTTTGCCTACTTCTGACAATGCTTTTCTAGCTGATTCTTGTTGTCTAATCAACATTAATATATGTGTTAAATCTTCTATTTTTAGTGCATTTGCTTTTATATCTATTTTATCTTGGTCAGACAATGATTCTTTATCTTTAATAATATCTTTATTTTCTTTTTTTATTTTATTTATTAAATGCAGAACATTCTCTTGATTAACTCTTTCTTGTTCAGTAAGTACAACTTGTCTTTCTCTAACAATTTGACCTGATGAAAGTATATTTTTTTCTCTTTCCCTTTGTATAATAGTTGCTCCTAGAAAGATTAATTCGTCATCAGACAAAGATGCTCTATTACCATAAAGTGTGTTTTGATCATGCACAGCTTCAATAATTTTTTTGTTATTATTAATTAGTGCATCTGAATGTTTTTCCATTAAAACAAACTGCTCTAATAAAGCTAAATCTTCGGCAGCAGTACCCATTTCTTTTAATTGCCTTACAGCAGTTTCCATTTCTGTTTCTTTTATTTCTGCGAAAAAATCTGTCCAACCTTCAGCAGCATCTTTAATAGATCTAGAAAATATAATTGTAGCTGGTGCTAATAGATTTCCCATAGACTCTGCTGTATCACCCATTGCATTTGAAGCCTGTTGCATAGCTCCTGTCATTGTATTGGAAGCAGCTTCAGCCATACCTCCAAATTGAGTTTCTAGCTCCCCTAGTATAACTTTTTGAGCTGATGCTACATCATTTACTTCCATAAAGGATTTAATTTGAGCTTTTTGATCATCTGATAATTGAACACCTACTCTTGATAATGCACTTATGCCTTGAATAGGATCATTTAATGCTTTACCTAGTTGAACAGTTGATTCCTTTAATCCTGTTCCCATAGCTTCTGACATATTAAGAACAGTTTCAATAGCTTCAGGCATAACCTCTTTACCAACTTTAGTAAAGGTTAGCATTAAGCTCTGAGCTCCAAGTATAGCTTCATCACCAAAAGTAGTGCTTTCTTGCAAGGAACTTGCCATAGTTTTAAACTCATCTGCTGACATACCTGCTGCATGACCTGTTGATTTTAAAGCTGCTTGTAGTTTTTTCTCTGCTAATTCTTGCTTTCCATATGCTTTTATTAATTTTGATATAGAAGCAGCAGTTCCCCCAAGAGCAAATGAAACAAGCAGCATATTGTTTCTTAAAGCACCAATATTTCTTCTTAATTTGGCAGTACTTATTCTTAAACCTCCAAAACCTTTTTCAGTCTTGTCAACTTTGTCTTTAACTCTTTTAAGTGATGCTTCTAGCTTGGCAGTTTTAGCTTTTAATTCTAATATTATTTGATTATTATCAGCCATTTATCCTTCTTTCAATTTTTTATCTCTTAATATCATAGCACTCTTAATAGTATAATACTTATTTATCCACAAACTAGGTGTATCTTGATATGATCCAGAATATGGAGGTGTATTAGTATCTTTACAATAAACATATTTTGCTATGTCTTTCTGACAATGTTTGTCTAATATCCTGTTATTGCATACAAAAAAAGGCAACTGCTCGTATATATTGTTTAATATATCAAGCGAATTACCTGTTTTTGAAACAAACTCGGATTCTTCTTTAAGTTTCCAAATATAATCCCACAATTCATCATCATTAGAGATGGTAATCATAGGCTCATCTGACTTAATTAATATATTCTGAAACTCATAAGGGTACTCATGATAACTGCACCCCTCACAACTATTGTCTAATAAGACATTTAATCCTAGTTGGAGGGATCTTCTTCCCCCATGAATTGAGTAGATTGAATTACATCAAATAATTCTTCTCTTTCAACTTCAGATAACTGCTTTAATACAGAATCAGGAGGAGCAACTCCATTAGGCTTCCATCCTTTAAAATCTCCACCACCTAATCCAGCTCTAATCCAAGCTGTCCTTGCAACATTAAGGTTTTCCACAACAGAAGAACCATCTCTGTGATACCTCATTTTAATGATGTCTTTCAACTCATCAATCTTATCCACAGATAATTCTCTAACCTTAACTTTCCTTCCTGACTTTAACTTCTTTTCAATCATGTTCCAATACTCCTTATATAATTACCAAGCTGATTGTGATTCTCCATTGAATATTTGTATTTCAAATGCTTCATTATTATCTGATGCTCCTGTAGATACACATTCAAAGGCTAATGTATGGAATATACCATTTTCACTTATATCTTGTCCTGGATCACCTGTATACTGAATATTCATTTGAATATTAGCTTCTCCAACTGAACTTAATGTTCCATCACCAATATTAATAGCAAGAGGTAATGTATCACCATCAAGAAAATCTTGAATAACATTCCTTGCTCCTTCATAAGCAAAGTTATCATCCATTTTAATGGTTAGATCTCCAGTAACAACATATTCAGGAATAGAATAACTTTCTGCATCACCATTAGAATTAAACCCAACTCTATTAACGCCATTAGAAATATTAATATTTAATGATTTCAAAATTAAATCTTGAGTTGCACCATCATCACAAGTTAATGTTTTAGTTGATATATCACCAATGTTATAATATCCTGTTGATTCAGGTGCTGTCCAACTTCCTGTTGAAAAAGATTGCTCTAAACAAGTTCCTGTTGAAACAGGATTAGAAAAACCACTAAAGTAATTACCACTCATGTTCATAAATCCACCATTAGTTCCATAATCTAAACTTAAAGTAAGATCAGAACATACTACTCCAGTAACTTTAATTCCTTCTCCTGAATCAGCCCCTGCTACTTCATAGGCAAGATTAACAGTATGTGGTATATTATTACTTATTGTACCACCTACTGAACTTAATAATGCACCTTGTCCACCTATCTCATGTGTATGTATTGTACTACTAGCTTCACTATGTTCTTGACAAACCAATGCTAGATGTTGAGATAACAACTTTGGAGTTGCTATCATATCAAAAGGCATTGTTACAGTACCACCTCTTAAATTCAATATCGTATCATTAGAATTTTTAACAAGCCCTCTCCCTGATAATAATCTTGATTCCCTAGTTACATTAAATGTAGGTTTAGCAACTTGAACTATCGGCAACTGTCTAAATGCTGTACCTTCATCTCCTGATGTATCTAGTCCTACACCAAAACTTGTTTCAGCTTTTATACCAGCTACAACCTTACTAATGGGAACGACTTTTGTACTTATAGCCATTTATTTCTCCTTTGTTTTTTTATTTTCTACTATTTTAACCAATCCCATTGAGGACATTAGTTCTGCATTTTCTTTTGATAATGCTATTGTCTTACCATCTTTTAAATCATTAAATTCTTTAGATGTACAAGGCATACCAATAGCATTAAACTTTTCTAATTTATCTTTTAATCCTGTTACTTTCATAAAACTCCTTTATGCTGTGTTTCCTATATGAGAACATAAATATTCCCATTGTACTATATATGGATCTTCTGGCTCTCCTACATCTAATGCACAACTTTCCATTCTGCAATTAAATAATGTAGTAGAATCAGCTAATGTCAACGTAACATTATCATGCATTAAGGCTTCTGTTCTCGAAACAATCCTTAATATATGATCATATTCTTTTTTGCCAATTTCTTGACTATCAAAATAAAAGAAAATATTTATTGTAAACTCTCTTTGTTCAGAATGTGATGCAAGTTCAGTCAACTCTGACCCTATTGGAGCTAATCTAAAATACTGATTCCCTGCACTCTCATCAGCTCTACCAATAAAAACAGGTGCAGTACCACCAAATTCATCTCGTAAAGTAGATTGTACTTTATCTAATATATTCTTCCAATTATTTGTGAAAGTAACAGGCATCTATCTCCTAGTCATCTTTATATTACCAACTTGTCCAGGAGTTGATGAATCTAAATTATGTCCAAATAGTTCAATCTCATACTCATCGTCAGCAGTTGTAATAGCAGCATCA
>VTLG01011768.1_pt1 | contig 14257 bp, 16 predicted proteins | sample 4694571 | NCBI WGS metagenome assembly VTLG01 (sample SAMN12604809, study PRJNA352737) | marine metagenome | biome: ENVO:00000447; feature: ENVO:00000209|ENVO:00000569|ENVO:01000036; material: ENVO:00002151; isolation source: viral sequences binned using virsorter ...
AATTGCATTTTCGTAAAACCAAGTTCCTATATTGCCAGCTAGTCCTGTAAGTCCTGCCCAAAGTTTTTTGATAACACTTGCTGCGCCTGGGAAAGTTTCTTCAAACCAATCCCATAATTTTACAAAAGTATTATTCCATATCCACATACCTATAGACTTTGCACCAGACATCATTCCGTTCCAAAGTTGTTTCATAGCTGCTAAAGGATCAGTAAATAAAAGAACAAACCAATCAATTATTCCCTCAACAAAATGATAAACATCCCAAAACATTTGAGCACCATCTCCTTCTAGAAATTTAAAAAGTGCCCAAATTGCAGCTAAACCTAATCCTTTTTTAAGGGTGTCCATTAAATTTCCAGCAAAGTTTTGAACTGATTTTATTTTTTCTTTACCAAAATCAATTACTGAACTTTGAGCTGCCTTTGCAGCTTTTGCAGTTCTTTCTTGAAATTTTCTAGCCCAAGTAAAATGTCCTAATAAATTATCCCATTTCTGCGCTGTAGCTTCTTCTCTTGCTTTTTGTGCAAGATCTCTTGCTTCTTGTTTTGCATCTGCTTGTACTTTTCTTTGTTCAGCTGCAGCGGTTAGATTTGCAAGTTTTGCAATTTCTGCTGGGGATTTATCTTCCCCCGCTTTTGCCAAAGTTTCTTGAATCTTATTTAAACTTGCATCTAAAATTTGGGTATCTTCACTAGCCATATTTGTTCTTTCTTTGTTGTTCTTTTATTTTTTCGTTTTCTTCTTTTACGAAAGTAATTACTTTATCAACGTATATATCCCTTTCCCAAGGCAACATATTTTCTACTTCCGTTAGACTCCATTTATGGTGTTGTACCATCGCAAAAGTCATATCAAAATATGCTTCCAGATTAATGTGCGAAAGGGCTACTAGAAAAAATCATTCATTCCAGATAATGTTACTGTAGACTTAACACCAGTTTTTGGATTTTCTACTTCTACTATATGTTTTAAAGTAGGCATAGTTTCAAAAAACTGTTGAATTGATTCAAATTGAGAATGGGTTAAACTTTCTAAAAATGCCATTTTATCTTTTTGAGAATAATCCATGCAATCATGGGTTTCTTCACCTTCCCATATTTGATACATACAATTTGAAATCATTTCAAATATTGCCTTTGCATTACCTTCTTTTTTAGATGTTGAATATCCAACAGAACCAATAGATGGATATGACATTAAAATACCAATATTTGGATCATCAGATAATTTTATTCTAGCATCATGTTTTTCATCCATTTCAACTTGAACTTTAGTTAAATCTAATTCATATTCAACTTCAGTTTCACCATCGTCTGGACATTTAATTTTTAGTTTTGCAACTTCCCCCACAGACCTAGCTCGTATATTTAAAAAGATATACTCTAAATCAAATAAGGGCATTTTCTCAACATCTAAATCATTACTACAACAACTTTTGATAATTTGTTTAATAGCATCATAAGTTGATTTATCAGTTCCAGTTTCTTGTGCAATTAATAGAAGTTTTTCTTCTTTTACAAGAAAAGGTCTATATGTAATTTCCTCATCGGTTGAGGGCACGCGGAGTTTATACTCTGGTGCATTAATTTTTGGTAAAGACATAATATTCTCACTATTTTAATGTTAAAATTAACCGAATAGATTTGAAGCCTTTGATAATGGACTTGTTACTATTCCTTGATTCACCGCATTTGTTAATGGGCCACTTAGTTCTCCTGGCAAATCTTCTATGAATGGGAATCCATCTTTTTCATTTCTGAATTCACCAACTGATAGATTGATTGTACTACGATTTCCAATGTTACCCATTTTGAACGGATTCCATTTCACATAAGACCATGTTACATCAAATGTTGAAATAGAATCTGTTGCAGAGTGGTCTAAATCTATTCCCCCTACTATTTGGGGAAAACAATTAAAAATTCTTACTCCGTAATTCTCCCTAAACTCTAATTGGGGTAAAGGTTTTGTACCTCTACCTTGTCCAAATCCTCTTGGGCCATCAACTCCTGTGGCCTCATTTAATTCGTGTGTAAATTCTTGTATACCTTGACTGACTTTATCTGCCCATCCAGGCTTATCTTTTTCAGTATTTAAATTTGCTCCAGACGCTATTGTTGTACGAGTAAATACATCAAATTCAGCTGTATATTCATCCCAAAAGTTAAAATTTCCAGTTAAATCATTTTGAATTAGTTTTTGCCATGCATCAAAGTAATTTTTGATATGCATAGTTCCATCACAATAAAAGGTAGTTGTTAAAGTTCCATATTGTACACTTTGTGGAAATGGGAAAGGGGCTGCACCAGCTTGTTTATAAAGTCCAGTTTGTATTTGTTTTTCAGGTATTGATACTTTACTACAATAAATATCTAGTTTACTTTCTTTTCTTTCTCCACCACCTGGCCCATTATAATTTCCACCAGAAATCATTTTTGCTTGGTCATATCTTCTTTTAAAATGTTCTTTAGTAGAATTATTCATAATATGAGTTCTCCAATCCAAACCACCACTTTTTACTTTTGAAGTATTTGCGCCTCCCCAATCTCGTCTTTCAGGGCCTCCATGTGGGCCTCCACCACCAGTTCTTTCCATTTTTTGTTGGTCTATACCTTTTGGCATAGAAAAAGTTACTTTAAAATTAACAGGATGTTGTAAACCTTCTCCTTTACCAAGAATGGTACGGATGGTTTGCATTGTTCCCATCGCATCTTGGTCAAACTTTTTTCTACCTTTATCATCTGGTAAGACTCCAATTTTTCTAAGAATACCTTGACCTCTTTCCTTAGAAAGACCTACACGAAAGTCTTGTTTTCCTATTTTTACACCTTTTCTAAATATTGCCATGTTTTTCCTAATACATTGCTTTTGATTGTCTCCAAACTGTTCCTGTAGAAGCACCTTGAAATCTTTGTAGTGGAAGTGAAGCTGCATAACTCCAATCTTCACCTTTAATTCCATAAAGTCCTTTTCCTTGCACATGACTAAACAAGTATCGTTTAATACATGGTTTTGCAGGGGGATAGTTTGTTATAATATCGTAGGACAATCGTAATTTATAATTGTCTGTCAAGTTTCCACTTGCACCTTGTGCTTTAATTAATCTTAACATCAAGTCTATTCGTGCATTTGGTGGTAAATAATGTAAATTAATTCCATAGAATCCATTTCTTGCAAAATCAAATGGAAATATCAACGGCCATACATCCCAATATGGCAATACATCTTTCCACTTTGCATCGTATTGAAACAGATACATTCTACCGATAGTTGGTCTACCAGTAGCTCCAGTATTTCTATCTCCTGTTAATTCCCTTCTTCCAGTAGATGCAGGAAATGCAGCTCGTTGAGTCTGTTTAACAATATCTCTGAACCAAGACATTGCTTGTTTACCCTTTGCCTTTACCTTTGAAAGAAAATCTGTTGCTACTTTATCTGCCATATATATATTTAGTCGTGTTAAGGTGATCTTCTGTGATTATGATAAATTTCCATCCGTTTCTCTTACATATGTCATGAGCTGCAGACCACTTTGCACGATTCCTTGCCCATTCTTTAACTTCATGCATATAAGCTTTAGAAACTCTTTTAGTCGGTCTAGGTGGTTTGGTATATTTCTTTGGTTTAATTTCCACCATAAATTTATCACCATTTTTTGTTTTAATATAGAAATCGGGAAAGTATCTATGTCGTTTTCGGTCTAGTGGTGAAATGTATGGAACTATAAGTTCTTCTGAACCCCATTCCACAATATCATCATTTTCATCGCAGTATACCATGAACTTGCGTTCCCATAATGATCTATAAATTATATTATTAATATCCCCTTTGTACTTTTTTCGATTCGCGGGGTGAAATTTACCCTTATAAGACATATAAATAGTTAAAAATACTTCACAGGAATATTTATGCAGAATTTTATATCGCAATCTATGCGAAGAATGGGTCTTGCAGTTGATAATAAAGTAACACCAGTTTCACCAAATACTGGTGATCAAAGAGCTGCAAGTAGTACAGAACCATTAGCACATATGAAGATTGGAAGTAAGTGGTCTTATTCTACTCTTGAATATCCAATGGACATACAATCTAGAGCAGATATGGGTCATTATATGATGTTTTATGTCAATGTTGCTACAGATAGTGGTTATGGAAGAACTGATTCTTTAGAGAAAAAAGGTACACATGGCAATCAAGGTCTTAGAAGAAAAAGAGCAATGAAAGACCCTGCACAAAAAGCAGTTCTTAATGGTGGTGGATATTCAGAAAAGCAACAAGGTACAGCACCAGATGAGACAGGGGATTCTTGGAAGCCTGGATTTAAACCCAAAGTTATAGAAAGAAAACCACATCAAGGTACAGCTGCAGACGCAACAGGAACAAAACGTACACATAGAACCAATGATGCTATTGTTTTGTATATGCCTGCAAATATACAAACTAATTATACAGCTGATTATAAAGATACAGAATTAGGAGCAAATGCGGGAGAGGCTGCAAATATAGTATCAAAAGCAGATGGTACAATTAGTGGTATTGCATCAGCAATGCAATCTGGTGTAGGTATGGCAGCCCACACAGTAGAGCGTGCTGGATTAGCAATGATAGGTACAATGATAGGTGGTGATCTTAATGCGGCCAGAGATAAACTTTCAAACCGAGCTCAGAATAATTTTTTAGAAGCAACATTTACTGGTTTGCAATTTCGTAAATTTTCATTTAATTGGAAGTTTACACCAAAAAGTCCAGAAGAAGCCGAACAAGTATTTAAAATTATTAGAACATTTAAATTTCATATGTTACCAGAATTAAAAGGTGGAACTCATGGTAGATGGTATACTACTCCTGCTGAATTTGATATTTTTTATATGTTTAGAGGAGATGAGAACGAATGGATTAACAAAATTCAAACTTGTATTTTAAGAAATATGGATGTAAACTATGCACCAGATGGGTATCAAACTTTTAGACCAATAGATGGTAAACAAGGAGCTCCTCCCACATCGATAGATATGAAGCTTGATTTCCAAGAAACCAAACTTATTACAAAAGAAGATGCACTAAGGGGTTTTTAATATGTCTTATTTTCAAAATTTTCCAACAGTAATGTATGACCCTATAGGTAATGGGGATAATGCAAAACTTGTAACAAATATTTTACAAAGAGTTAGAATGAGGGCTAACATGAAAAAGAATGTAGTTATGTTAGACCAATATGAAATTCAGGAAAATGAATCTCCTGAAATAGTTGCAGATAGACATCATGGTAGTCCATATTATCATTGGGTTGTTATGATATTGAATGATATTTCCGATGTTTATCATGACTGGCCAAAATCTACCAGACAGTTACAAAAATATGTACAAACCAAATATACAGAAGCACAATTATCTGAAGTACATCATTATGAAATAGCTCAATCATCTGGTGATACTACTATAAAAATTCAAGTTCCACAAGGAACATCTGGTGCAACTACTGTTACTAATTATGAATATGAAACAGCTTTGAATGAAGAAAAAAGAAAAATAGATTTATTAAGAAATGATTATCTTGGATTCTTTACAGAAGAATTTGCATCTTTAATATAAAATAATATGCCAAAAAATACTCAGTTACAGTCGGCAGGAGATTATAATTTAGATAGTGTCCTAATAGTAGGAAGTTCTGGAAAAAGAATAAATGTAATAGATCAAATTGGAGAACTTAATGTTTACCAAAGTTTAGATTCTCCTTTTATGTCAGGTAATATATTATTATATGATTCTTCTGGTATTGCAGAACTACTTCCATTGTTAGGGCAAGAAAGATTATTATTTTCACTTAGTACTCCTGGCGGGGGTGGAATAGTAAATTTTAATAATTATCATGCTATAATATATAATGTTGAAAAACGATTCCATCAAACAGAAAGAGAACAAGTTCTTATACTTAATTGGACTACGTTAGAACATTATAAAAATCTCCGTACTAAAATTTCAAAATCATTCAAAGGGAATATAAGTGAAATAGTTTCTAATATTTTATCTAGTGATAATTTTCTAGGTACTAAAAAATCATTACATATTGAAAAAACTAAAAATATTAGAAAATATGTAATTCCCAATCTTAATCCATTTCAAGCAATAAATCTTTTAAAAGAAGAAGCTTTAAGTTCTTCAGAAAATGCACCTCATTACTTATTTTTTGAAAATCCAAATGGTATACATTTTAGGTCACTTGACAGTTTAATAGGACAACATGGAGAATTAAATGTTCCTCATAAAATTGTTTATAAATTTCAACCACAAAATGAGCCTAGAAATATTGAAGATTCTTTAGGAACTATTTTATCATGGGAAGGTGACGATAATTCAAATAATTTTCTAAATGTAAAATTAGGTATGTTATCATCTACTCTTTATTATCATGATATATTTAATAAGAACATTCAAAAGTTTGAATATAATTATAACGATACATTCAATAAAAGAAATAATACCAATCAAGAAAATAAAACAGTTGGTACTTTAATACCTCAAAATAAATTAGATGAAAAGGTTATTTCAGAATATTCAAATTCAAAAATATTTGTTCATCCTACAGCAAGTGATAATTTACATTCAGAAGGTACAGATAATAATGCTGAAGAATGGCTACAAGAATCTATTTCAAGAAAATTACAAAGAGATTATTTTACATTAAAAATTGAAACTTATGGAAATACAGATGTTATGTGTGGAGATATGATAAATGTACAAATACCATCAAATAAAACATTACCAAATAATGCAAATAGTACAAGTGAAATCATGGATCCGCTACTGTCAGGAAGATATATGGTAACTAGTATAAGACATAAAGTTACACCTGAACAATCAATGCATAATATGACTATGACAGTAATGAAAGATTCTTTAGAAAGGGCTACTTCTGCAATAGAAGTAAATTATCCAGAACCACCACAAGGAATAGTTAAAGTTTCAGAAAAGGTTGAATCTAAAAGATTAGAACCAAAAACTAAAAAACCAACACCAATTAATCAAGCACCAATAATGCAAGTTTGGGAAATGGATAAATAGTATTATTATGAGAACATACGAACAATTCATAAAAGAGGGAGTTTATGATCCCAATATCTTCAAGGCAGTATTCATGGCTGGAGGGCCTGGGTCTGGTAAGTCTTTTATTGCCAATAGGACTACTGGTGGTTTAGGATTAAAGATAATCAACTCTGATGCTCCATTTGAACGATTTCTGAAAAAGGAAGGACTTTCCTTAAAGATGCCTGAATCAGAAACCGAAAAAAGAGATGTAGAACGATTAAGAGCAAAGAAGGTAACTGCATCAAAGAAATTTCATGCAGTTCAAGGTCGTTTAGGAATTCTTATAGATGGTACTGGTCATGTATATGACAAGGTTGCAAAACAAGCATCAATGTTGCAACAACTTGGATATGAAACCTCAATGGTTTTTGTTAATACCTCACTAGAAGTTGCACTTGCAAGAAACGAACAGAGAGCCCGTTCAGTACAACCTAAATTAGTAAAGAAAAGTTGGCAGGATGTCCAAAATAATATGGGTAAGTTTCAGAGTTTTTTTGGGCCTAAGAGTTTCTTTATTGTGGATAATAATGGAGTAGAAGAAGATATGTTGGAAATAAGTACTAAACATATCAGACGAGCAATATCAAAACCAGTAAGAAATCCTATTGCATCAGCATGGATTGCAAATGAATTAAAGAAAAAATCTAAACCAAAAGATAAAGAGGTAAGATTTAAATCATATAATGTAAAAAAAGATGGTAAAAAAACAGGAGATAAAATGATTTGGCAAGTACCAAAAAAGGATGGTAATAAATGAGTTGGTTAGAAATATTAGGTTGGTTTTTTGGTGTAACTGCCGTAACTAATTTTTGTTGGTTTAAGGGAGTTAGAGCAGGAATCAAACATTCAATAATGACATTAAACTTAGATGCTGAGCAAATAAATACATTAAATAAAGAGTTAGAAAAAAGTCAAAGTAAATTAGTATTAAATTAGTCAAGATTTCAATTTTCATAAATAATAGTGTTTACACTATAGGAAAAAGGAAAAACCTTCATGTACCAATTATCTACTTGGCAAGTAGAAGTTAGCGATGGATTAAAATATGTAGGCGACAAGGAATCAGCATATCGTTATGCAGAAAAATTACAATCGGAAGGAAGGAATGTTGAAGTTTATGAGGATGGTAGACTTGTATCACGATTAAGATCACAGAAACAGTATTCCCTGTTTGTATAAATATAATAACAACAGATAACAAAAATCAAAAATGGCATTAGATAAAGTAACCACAGGAGTCATTGCAGATGATGCAATAACCTCAGAACAGTTAGGGGTTGGTGCAATCGCAGGTTCAGATATAGCTGCAAATGTAATAGAAGTAAAACCACACATCAAGCCAGGTATTTTACAACCAGCTGTTGCAGGAAAACTTCTAGATGGTACTACCAATCATTCTGGTGCATATGGAACTGCTCAAAGTGATGGCCACAGTTATTACTATACAGACATCAAGGGAAGTAAAGCTATCAAAGATCCTAGAATTGGGGCACATTTTGGAAGTCAGAGAAATATGTTTAAGTCATTACAATTACTTGAACAAGAGACTGCAACTCATGGTTCAAAGGTTTTTTCGATTGATGGTCGAGAGTGGTTAAAAGCAGTAGATTCTTCTGGAACTTGGGTAGTACAAAATAATACCGCAGGAAATTATATAGAAGCCGCTGGTGGGAATTGCACAGGGAATTTTATAGAAATAACAGGATATTTTAATGATATTAATTTTAGTTTTTACACACATTCAAATAGATGTGATGATATTGACATTTCTGTAAATGGTACTTTGTCAGTTGATGGATCAACAACTTTAGGAGGTAAAACTACAGTTGAATCCCCATTAGGAGGGCGTTATGTAAATGCAAGCAGTTTTATAAATGGTGGTTCAACTTTATCAACATCTTTAGGCACTACACCTAAAATAAATACAATCAGATATGAAGCTAAAACTGGTTCTTCAGAATATATTTCTATTAATGGAATAGATCTAATTGCCCAAGACACAACATCAACTGCAAACAAATCCAAAATCCAGATACCAAGCCAGAATGTAGTCAGCTACGGAAAGAAGTTTACAGTCTCAGGTACACCACACTACAACCCTTTTGACGGAATGTCTGGTGCTAAGACTTTAGCACAACTAGGAGATTACATTGATACTGCTACATCATTAGGTATGGATAATTGGAAAGCAGGAACTTCAAATTATTATAAGCCTTTTAATGGCGGTAGAGTAGTCAAGTGGGTAGATAGTTCTGGAACAATCAAGACTTCAGTTACTATGATGCCTCCGAATGCTCAGAATATAGGAGGTACAGCATCTAATGCAGTATCAGACGCACATATACAGGCAGGAACTAATGATGACACAATTAATTTCGATACAAATGCAATAGATCATTCACTATCTGAGGTTGCAAAGACATTCCATTGGAGAGAGTTTGGGAATGGTGCGGCTAATGGAGGAACAGGAGGTTCTTATGCAGATTTTAGTATGCTTGCTACAACTGCTGATATTGTGGCATATGTAATGGATGATGGATTAACAAGTTTTAGTGCTGAAGATACACTTATTGATGGTACTGCCAATGCAGATTTTTTAATTCAAAATGGCCATGCAGGGTACATTACTTTTATTGGTACTGGAATATCTTTTAGGGATGTTGGAACAGCAGAAGCAGGGATTCCCGATGGTACATATTCGATAAATTTGCCGTATAGTACTCACATTTTTAAATATTTACGAGAAGATACTAACAATGATGAAATATATCTTAATGGTATTAAAATAAAAGACCCAGCAGGAACAACTGGAGGTTATTTTGGTAGTAAAGATTTTACCTTCCACCAACCCAAAAAGCCTCCAGTACCAGAGGACGCTTGTATCATTGCAGACTATATGCTCATGGCAGACTATGTTCAAAATACAGCTAATGGGAATGATAAAATTAGTAAGGGTGTTAGGATTTGTAGTCAATCAAGAGATGTACATTACAAAGAACAGAATGGATTTATTTTTAGTGCTTATGATGCTGGTGCGCAGCCGGGCATGGGTTATCTTTGTAGTAATTCAAATACATCAAATACTGATCAGAACGAATATACTCTTCCTGCATTTGGAACTACTTTTCAGATAAATGGTCATACAAGTCAAAGTGCAAATGATCTTCATATAGATGACACCGATGTTGCACAATCGGGAACAACGGATGGTAATCATGGGGATATTAGTTATCCAGATGCCGCAGTTGAGTTAGGATTGCATAAATTTGGAGTACATGGACTTGCATCAAATGATTATTCTCCATATATAGGTGGATTAGGATTTAAAATAGCAACTCCAATCCACACATCCTCACACTACCAATCCTTTGAAACGCCCTTCCTAAAGGAGCTAGTAGGAGGCGATAGAAACATGGAACAACACAATTTGATTGTTACACCAGACGGAAAGACTTGGGATGAGGTGACTAGAGATACGAGTTATATTGGGAAGATTAAAATGACTGCCAATATAGATCAAAATTCAACTGATAGTGATTATTGGTGGCTAATGGATAATTTTCGTGGAGATTGGACTCAACATGGTAATGCAAATAAAGGAGGAGGATTAGGGAATAAAGATTTTGCCATTGCATACGACAGAGTGATTTGCTTAGTAGATGGGCAGTATAAAATCGAAACTAGAAATTATAATTCTAGTGCAGGAAAGTGTGGACGTATTTATGTAAATGGAAGTGAAGTCTCTCAGGGTGTAATTGCTGGTGGAGATCATGGGTATTATAATATGTTGAATACTCGATTATTCAGAGGTGACTATGTTCAAGTAAGAGGAGAAGTATATTCTAATTCAAACTATTACAATTTTAATTTTTTTAATATAACAAAACTATAAATGTTTATATCGCATAAATTAAATATTATTCAGCAAATTTCAAGTGTTGAATGGGAATGTAGGAGAAGAACAAAAGGATTATCCAAACCTGAGTATTGGACTTGGTTAGATTCTGTTACTTCTGGTAATCCACCAGTTGCAGATTACTCTGGTGAAACTGGATACACTATAGTTGAATGTACCGATGAAGATGTCCAAGCAAGACTTGTTCAGTTAGAAGATTATATTAGTGATGAAGGATATAACATCAAATACTATGCTTCCAAAAGAAATGCAGAAGAAATACTAGATTCAGAAGGTAAAAGTCACTCTCCAAAACAGTATGTACAATCTCACTTTGTACCAGATGATACCGCCAGAGATAAGAGATTATTAGATGAGGAATGGACACGAATAAGAAAAGAACGTGATAGACTTCTTGCAGAAACCGATTGGATGAGTTTTTCTGATACTCCCACAATGTCAGAGGCCAATAAAACATATCGCCAAAAACTTAGAGATCTACCCTCAGATCAATCAAGTAAAAAGACATACGCAGATATTACTTGGCCATCAAAACCTTAATAATATCCTACCTAAATACTTCCTGAAAAGGAGGTTCATATAAATACTTTAAAAATAATATTAATTCTATTAATATTTTCGGGTTGTGGTATTCCGCCAGATGATTGGGTCGATACCACATTAGAAGAATATCCACCAAAATGGGTTACAGCCTCAAAGTTTTTACCACAAGAAAAACTTCAAGGACTACTACCAGCTGGATTCTTTGAACTGAAAGATGCAATTTATTCTCATTATTGTGATTCACATGGAAATATGATAAGAATGAAATATAATGAGGACAAACAAGAATGGAAACAAGTAAAATATGAAACTCACGGATGTATTTGAACAAGTTATCATATTCGTGATTTCGCATGGATATTTATTTGCATCTATCCCTTTTGTATTAGGAATATTAGGTGCAATCATTTTAGAAAAATAGAGAAAGATCATGGCTGAATATAAAAACGATGAACCCTGTGAATACATTTATGATGTGGTCGCAGTAACAAAAGTGGTAGATGGAGATACATTGGATTGTGTCTTTGATCTAGGATTCGATGTAATGTTTAAGAGTCGAGTAAGAATGTTGGGCATTGACACACCAGAATCCAGAACAAGAAATGCAAACGAAAAGGTCTACGGACTATTATCAAAAAAACATCTTAAGTCATGGGTGCATTGGGCAGTCATGTCAGACAGAGATGATATAGAAATCCAGATTAGATGTCCAGAGAAGGATAGTCGAGGAAAATTCGGTAGAATTCTTGGTGAGGTATGGGTGAACTGTACTGAAGATGGACATGATTTTGGAGGATGGACAAATGTAAACAAATGGATGTGTGAAAATGGTTATGCAGTAGGTTACTGGGGCCAGAATAAAGAAGATGTAGAGGGTGAACATATGGCCAACCGAAAGATGCTCGCAGAGTCGGGTGAACAAGAACTCTTAACTTAAAGGAAACAAATGGCAAAGAAGAAAGAAGTGGAAGTCTCCGAAAGTGCAAGTGTCGGTGATGAGAATTTAGGTGCAAGTGCAGAAACCCACGCGGGTGCAAGTGCAGAAATGACAGAATCAAGTGTTAGTGCAGAAGCAGAAATTGGTGCAAGTGCAGAAGCTCATGTAGGAACTACAGTAGGTGGTGTGGACATGGAAGCAGAATCATCTGTTGAAGCTACTGCTGGTGCAGAAGGTCATGCAGAAATTACAGATACAGATGTGAGTGCAGGAGCATCAGTTGGTGCAGAAGTACGAGCCGATGTTGGTGTGAGTGCAGAAGTCGAAGAAACAGTCGGTGGAATCGATATGGGTGCAGAAACATCTGCTGGTGTATATGCAGAAGCTCATGTTGGTGCAGAAGCAGAAGGTTCTATTGGACTTCATGGTGCAGAAGGTAGTGCAGGAGCAGAAATAGGAACAAGTGTTGGTGTTGAATCAGAATCATCCGTAGAACTTGGTGCAGTTGAAGCAACTGGAAGTGCAGCGATGAGTGTTGGATTACAGGCTGGTGCAGAAGTCGGTGGTGGTGCAACTTTCGATGAAGGTCATATCTCAGTAGGAGTTGATGGACATCTTGCATTACTTGCAGGAGTTGACTTAGATTTAGAAGTTGATATTGACACTAATGAAGCAATGGAAGAAGCCCAAGAGGCCGCAGAAGCAGTAATGCAACTCAAGAGTGCAGTTGACGCTGTAAAAAAAGAAGATTTAGTGAGATTGCAACATGAGGCCGAAGAAAAGGCCCAACTTGCAAAACAAGAAGCAGAGAAACTTGCAAGAGAAAAGGCAGAGAAGGTTGAGAAACTTGCAAGAGAAGAAGCAATGAAAGTTGCGGCTGCAGCTGCAGAAGAAAAACGAGTTGCAGAAGAAACTGCAAGAAAAGAAGCGGAACGAGTTGCAAAAGAAATTCAGGCCGCAAAGGATGAAGCAGAGAAACTTGCAAAAGAGGAAGCTGCAAGAGTTGCAAAAGCTGCACAAGAAGCAAAAGAACTTGCAGAAGAACAAGTAAGACTTGCAGAACAACGTGCAAAGGAAGAAGCAATAAGAGTTGCACAGAAACTTGCAGAAGAAAAACGAGCCGCAGAAGCTGCAGCTGCCCGTGCCGCAGAGGAAGCAAGACAACGTGCAGAGGCCGCAAAACGTGCAGCTCAGAAACAGGCCGCAGCTGCCGCTGCCGCTGCAAAGAAAAAAGCAGATGCAGTAAAGAAAGCTGCAAAGAAATTAAAGAAAAAGTTTAAATTTTAACATTGTACATAGACAGAATACAAGAACAAAAGAAAAAAGACTTATTCTTTAGAGAATATAGAACCAAATGGAGTAAGATATTTGGTAAAATGAGTGAAAAGGAAGAAGATAAATTATGGGAACTCTGGAATCATAGAAAACAATGAAAACATTCAAACAATATATCAATGAAGATCCAGTAAAAAAGGTCACAAGTGGTGAATATGCTGGAAGATGGATGGTAAAATATATCTGGAATCGAAAAAAAGAAACAGGAATTTTTGACAACAAAAAGGATGCTATTAAACACGCACAAGTAATAAGAAAAACAAAAGGTGCAAAACTCGATGAAAATTCCAAGTATATTGTTTCCAAAAACCCAAACGACAAGAAATGGTATGTAATGGGTCATGTGGGGAACAACAAATGGATGCCAGTTTCTAATGGATTTAAAAACAAAGCCCAGGCTCAGAAGTGGGCAAAGAGTCAAGATAAGGTGGACTCCG
>VTLG01005474.1_pt1 | contig 14255 bp, 13 predicted proteins | sample 4694571 | NCBI WGS metagenome assembly VTLG01 (sample SAMN12604809, study PRJNA352737) | marine metagenome | biome: ENVO:00000447; feature: ENVO:00000209|ENVO:00000569|ENVO:01000036; material: ENVO:00002151; isolation source: viral sequences binned using virsorter ...
ATTTATCAAAACAAACCATATACCCATTGAGCCATATAATAATAAACAACGTATCACAAGAAGATCAAGTATTAAGGTTTAACATTAGTGTATTTTGTATGGATATAGTTGATGTAAGCAAAGAAGAAACCACTGACATATTTAGAGGTAATGATAATGAACACGATGTTCTAAACACCCAACTTGCAGTAGCAAATAAACTAATCGAAACATTACGTAGTGGTGATTTATATACAACTAAATACCAACTTGATGGTGCTGTTAGTTGTGAACCCTTTTATGATAGGTTTGAAAATGAAGTAGCTGGTTGGGTTGCAACTATGGATATATTAATACCTAATGACATAAATATCTGTTAATGGAATTTAAAGAATTAAATAGAATATTAAGGGAGTTTGCAACAAAAGTCGTACAAGAAGCAAGAGCAAATGCTGGTACTATCAGCAATAAAGGCAAATTAGCACAAAGTATTTATTTTGAACCTAACGAAAGTAATCAATCAGTTTCTTTTTTTATGTTAAAATATGGAAGATACCAAGACTTGGGTGTAAAAGGTGTGAAAGAGGGCGTAAGTTTAGGTACAAGGTATTATGGTAAAACTGCAAGAGATTATCAATACACTTCAAAAGGTGGTGCAAAAGGTTTAAAAGGTATGCCACCAGCAGGTGCATTAGATAGATGGAGTATTCAAAAACTACAATTACGTGATAAAGTTAGAGATAGAAAGGGTAGATTCATTCCAAGAAAAAGTCTTGTGTTTTTAATTAGAAAAAAAATATTTGAAAAAGGAATCAAACCGTCTTTGTTTTTTACAAAACCATTTATTAAGTATTATGGTGATCTTCCAAACAAAGTACAAAAAGCTATTGGTAATGATATTGAAGTCGAAATAACTAAAATACTAAATCAATAATGGCAATACAAAAAGTAAATATTAACACACCTATATATATCAAGATAGCAAATAGTACCCTTGCAAGTTGTCAGCTTACAATAGCAATATATACTGGTGCGTTTCAAACCTCACCAACAACAACATATACACTACGAAAAAACGAAGTGGCTGATAATAATTACGTAATATTTGAAATAGGAGAACTAATAAAAGATTATATAGATTATGACTTTAGTGGTACGTTTGGTAATAATGGAATTAATTTATGGGTACAAACAACTGCAACACCTTTCAATAGTAGCAATACAGCACTTGATGCAATCACAACAATAATGATGGCTTTTGATGGGTATGGATATTTTGAAGATGGCTTTACAACTGTATCAACAACAAACAGTGCAACAACTCAAACCTTGAATGCTTTTAAAGGTGATACAATGTTGTTACAATCAAACTCAAAAATTATAAGAAAAACAAGTGAGGTTTTAAAAATACCAGTGGTTGCTAATATGAGTGTGAACTCTGGCTCTGATACTTTTACTGGCGCACAAACAGTTACATTTAAAAATGGTTCATCAACAGTATCAAGTGTAACAATATCAACTGGTGTGGCAAACACTTCTGGTATGATAGAATATGCAACAAGCACAACTGCAACAATAACTTCCGTAGTTGTTACGGATGGTAGTAAATCACAAACATTAGAGGTAATTGAAGATACTTGTAAAAAGTTTGATAATGTTGAGGTTTACTTTATAAACAAACAAGGTGCAATACAAAGAGCAAACTTCTTTTTAAAATCTACACAAACACTAAATGTAACTAAAGAAACTTTTAAAAGTAATACGTTAACAACAGCAGCCAACTATTCAAAGAACAATCATCAGTACAAAACAAGAAATATAAACAGTAGACAATCACTAACAATAAATAGTGGTTATGTTCCTGATGACTTCAATCAACTAATAGAAGAAATATATGTATCATCAAGAGTGTGGATAAATGGTTCAGCTATTGGTGGTGATGCTAATACAAGACCACAATATTATCCAGTAATTGTAGAAAGTAAAAGTGTAACATTTCAAACAAGTTTAAATGATAGACTTGCAAATTATCAACTACAATTAATATATGCTTACGATAGAATTAATACCATTAGATAATGAACAAGGTAGGTTTAGCAATACCAGATATTATATTAGATGCACCACAGCCAGATCCTGATTTATGGCAAAATGAAAGTTCTATTTGGCAAAATGCTACAAGGTTATGGAATGTAAACAATCTAATAACTGACATAGATTATCAACGATTAGACTTGTTTGAAGATGAACAAATAAAACTTACACAAACAATACAAGATATAAAAGATATTGAAAAAGTATTTACCGACTTTAGTCAGAGTTTTAATTTACCAGCATCAAAAATAAACAATAGATTATTTAGACATTATTATAGAACTGATATACAACTAACAACTTTTAGTGATGAGGTATTTAATGCTAACACTAAATTAACTGCAAGACTAGAGCTAAACTACCGACCATTTCGACAAGGTTACATAGTGCTTAACCAAGTAAAATTAAAAAACAATCAGCCAAGTTCTTACAACATAACTTTCTTTGGTGAAACAATTACACTAAAAGATAGATTGAAAGATAGAAAATTAAGTAGTTTAAACTTTAGTCAATACAACCACAACTACAATGTAGCAACAGTAAAAGAGGGTTTAGAAACTTTTGTAACAACATTGAATGGCACAACCACCTCAACGGCACATATTATCTACCCTTTAATATCACATACTCAAAGATTCATATATGATAGTACTGTACAAGGTGTATTAACAACACAAGCAAGATCCGATACAACAAGAAATCTTTACGCGCCATCAAGTGGTGCAAGTCAAAGCACAAGTGGTAGTGGTGATACTGAAAGACTTGGAACAACTAAGGGTTTACAATTCAATGACTTAAAACCAGCTATAAGAGTCATAGATATTTTAGATGCAATAGAAAATGATGCTGATATTGATTTAGAATTTACAACAGACTTCTTTACAACAAGTGGATATTTTGGTGATTTGTATATGTGGTTGCATAGAAACAAAGGTGATATTGGAGTAACACCAACTGGATCAACTGATGTAAATACCATATTGGTAGATACAATACAAAGTTTTACTGGTGATACAACTTTGTTCTTTAATGATAATGGCGTTGCTAATTTTATCCCTACGTTTGTTGGTGGTGTGTTTACTTTTAGGGTTGCTCAATCTGGTGTTGCTGATAATGTAGATACAGAAGAAATGAGTATAAATTGGACAATAACGTCTAGTGATACAAGCAAAAACTTTACTGCAAGAATTAAAGACTTTACAACTGGTGAACCAATAGTCAGTCAAGAATATGGAAACACAAACCCCCTATCAATAAGTGCTGGTTTTTCTGCACCTGACATAGATGGCTCATTAGTAGAAAACAAAGTTGTGTTTGAGATCGAAACAACTGAAACTTCTTTGCCTTTGACATTTACAATGACATTTACAAAAACATTAACAAGCACAGATATTACTGGGCAACCTGATGTATTTACTTTTGTAGTAACACCAGGTGTTATTAGCCCATCTTCTTTAGTAGATACTATTATTGTATCTGAACAAATACCTGACATAACTATTGTAAATTTTCTAACAGGTTTATTTAAAATGTTTAATCTTACTGCGTTTATTGAAAGTGATGTTAGTAGTGCTGACTATGGTAAAGTTAGAGTAAGAACCCTTGATAGTTTTTACGCAAGTGGCACAAGTAGAAACATTACAGAGTTTGTAGATACAAGTCAAGGTGAAAGTGGTTTTAGTGTACCATTTAATGACATTGAATTTAAGTTTGAAGACCCAAAAACCTTTGCAGCATTTTTCTTTGATAAAATAAATGGTAGAGAATACGCAAGTGCTAAAGCATCAACAACACAAAATAGTGGGCGTGATCCAAGATTAAATAGAGGACAAGATTATAGAATCAAATTACCTTTTGAAAAAATGTTTTTTGAAAGATTAATAAATGTAAACAACAATGCAAATACAGGTATTGGTTTTGGTTACTTTGTTGATAACGACCAAAACCCAACAATAGCAAAACCATTATTATTTTTAAGAGAAACAACCTCATCAGAAAGAATACAAATTTTTGATGGTGGTGGTTCAGGTACACCATCAAGTATTCAATCTTATAATAGACCAACTAATTTTAGACCAGGTACAGAAACAAGAGTTATTTCAGTGAGTGCTTCTGAATCAAGTAACTTTACATTTGAGTTTATAAACGGTACAACATTTGAAACAACAACTGGTTCGGTAGCACCAGGTGCAGGTACTACAATTACACCAGTGGTTACTGGTAGCTTTGTAGAAACATCTACACCAGTAAGTGCATCAAACATTACAATAAATACCACAACACTTACAACAGGGCAAACAATAAACTTTAGTACAGAGATTAATACCTTTAATAATTCAATAGATGCTAATACTTTATTCAACACATTTTATAAAAGTTATATTGCTGATGTGTTTAGTAGCAGTAGAAGACTTGTAAAAGTTAATGCTATTTTACCACAAAGTTTCTTAATGAATTATAAATTGTCGGATACAATTGTTATAAATGATGTAGAGTTTTTAATTAATAAAATATCTACCAACTTACAAACAGGTAAAAGCACATTAGAATTATTAAACAAAGTAAGTTAAAATGATAAATGATATATTACAATTATTGGAATACGCAAAGGGTGAAACTGAAAACATTAGAATTGCACAAGGTAAATACAGACTGCCTAATACTTTTAAAGAGGGTTATACACAATTAAAAAAAGAAATTAAATGGAAAAAGTAATTGATGTCAAAGTAAACATAAATCAAGCCAAAAAAAACTTTGATGATATAAATGAAACTATCAATTTACAAGAAAAGTTTGTTGCAAATTTAAAATTAAAAATAGCAGAGCTTGAAGCTGAAATGTCCAAAATGCAGTTCACTCAGCAAATGTATGCTCAACAAACTCTTGTAGAATTTAATAAACAATTAAAAGTAGAAACTGCACAACTAAAACTTTTAAAAGTAGAAGCATCACAATACAATAAAGTACTTAAAACACAAAATACAAGAACACAAGTTGGCAAAGTGAAGGCACTTGAATTCAATGAATCACTTTTAAAAAACAGAGATATACAAGCTGGTTTAAATACGATCACTGGTGGTCTATCTGGTCAAATAGTAAAGTTCGGTAAACTATTTATATCAGCTTCAAAAGGTGTTAAAATTGCAGGCGTTGCGTTGAATGGTTTTAAAAAAGCACTTATAGCAACTGGTATTGGTGCAATCGTAGTTTTAGTTGGTTTACTTGTTGCAAACTTTGACAAGTTAAAAGATGCAGTAAATGGTGTATCATCAGCACAAAAAGACAATTTAGAAACTGCAAAACAAACAGTTGCAGAAGAACAATCAAGATTAGACATAACAAACAGTCAAGATGAAACATTAAAAAGACAAGGTAAGTCAGAAAAAGAAATTCTCAAACTAAAAATAAATCAAACTAATGAGGTAATTGAAGCACTAAAAATTCAATTAGAACAAGAGAAAGCAATAAAAAAATCACAAGTTGCAGCAGCAGAAAGAAACCAAAAAATATTAGCTGGTATCGTTGGTTTTATTGCAGCACCAGTAACATTAATTTTAGGTTTGATTGATGCAGCTACGGCACTTGCATCTAAAGTACCAGGTTTAAATATCCAAGCAACAAGTCTAGCAAAAGATTTTACAATGGGTACGGCATCATTTATGTTTGATCCAGAAGAAGTTGCTGATGAGGGTGATGCAGTTATAGAAGAAACTGAGAAAAAATTAACGCAACTCACAAACACAAGAGATGGCTACTTGAATAGTATTGACAATATGGATAAAAAGTCAAACGATAAAACAGTCAAAGATACAGAAGAAACTCAAAAGAAGATAGATAATATTCTAAACAACTTTCAAAAACAAAGAGAAGATAAAGAAGCAAAAACACACGAAGAAAAAGTTAGATTACAAGAGGAAAGGGCAATAGCAGAACTAAATGCACTTGGTGCGACTAAAGAAGAAATAGAAGCAGTAGAAGCACACTTCGCAAATTTGAGAGCTGAAGCAGTTGAAAAAGACCAAGAGAAAATTAACAACATAATGGATAAGTATGCTACTCAACTTCAAGATAGAGAAGCAGTTACTCACGAACAAAAAATGTTACTGCGTAAAGAAAGAGCAATAGAAGAAGCAGAATTAGCAGGTGCAAACGCAGATCAAATTGCTCAAATAGAAATGTTTTATAGTGGTTTAATATCTGATGCAAAAATCAAAGATGAAGAAGCAACAACAAAAGCAATAGAAGATCAAGAAGCATTTAGACTATCTTTAAAAATGCAAGCCTTAGATAGTGCAATATCAATAGCAAATGAAGAAAGTGCAGTAGGTAGGGCATTAATTGTAGCTAAACAAATATTACTTGCAAAAGAAGCAATAATGAATTTCAAAAAGAATGTAATCAATGCAACAACGGCTATGACTGGTGTAACGGTAGAAGCAGGTGAAGCAAGTGTGCAAACAATAGGTTCAGTAGCAAAAGCAACTAATGTAGCACCCCCACCATTTAATTTACCATTTATTGCAACTGCATTAGCAACCGCGGCAAGTGTTATGTCAGCTGTAAGAACAGCAGTTGATGCAACAAAAGGTGCAGCAAGTAAAGCTGGTGGTGGTGGTGGTGGTGGTTTAAATGGCTCATTACGTACACCCCAAATACAAACACAAGCACCATCATTTAATATAGTAGGTGCATCAGCAGAAAATCAATTAGCACAAACAATAGCAGATCAAACTCAACAACCTGTTCAAGCATTTGTAGTCGCAAATGATGTAACAACTGCACAAGGACTTGAAAGAAATATAATACAAGAAAGTAGTCTTGGATAAAGCAAAACAAAAAAATTTAAATGTTATATAATTATGAAAATAGTAGAATTAATACTTGATGAAAATGAAGAACTATCTGGTGTTGATGCAATATCAGTAGTTGAAAACCCAGCAATCGAAGAAGACTTTGTAGCACTTAAATCACAAGAACTTAAACTAGCTGAGATAGATAAAGATAAAAAGATTCTACTAGGTGCTTTGCTTATACCAAACAAACCAATATTCAGAAAGGGTGAAGAAGAAGATTACTACATTTATTTTTCTAAAAATACAGTTAAGAAAATAAGTGAAAACTTTTTACAAAAAGGCAATCAAAACAAAACTACACTAGAACACCAACAATCTTTGAAAGGTTTGACATTAGTTGAAAGCTGGATAGTAGAAGATGAAAAATATGACAAGTCAAGAAAGTATAATATGGATGTACCAGTTGGAACTTGGATGGGTGCTGTAAAGGTAAACAACAATCAAGTATGGCAAGAATTTGTTAAGACTGGTAAAGTAAAAGGCTTTAGTGTTGAGGGGTATTTTGCTGACAAAATGGATAGACCAAAAGATGCAAGTGTCAAAGATTTATCTAAACACGAAACTGATGACATTGTTGATGCAATCAAAGAATTATTTACACACCACGTACAATTAAAAACATTTAATGACTACCCACAAAGTGTAGTAAACAATGCAAAAAGAGGTATTGAACTAAATGCAAAAGTAAATAACAAGTGTGCAACTTTGGTTGGAAAAAATAGAGCTAGACAATTAGCATCAAAAGAAAAACTTTCAGTACCAACAATTAAAAGACTTTATAGTTTTTTAAGTAGAGCAGAAACTTACTACAACCCAAAAGACAATGAAGCTTGTGGTACAATATCTTTTTTATTATGGGGTGGTAAATCTGCAAAGAGTTGGGCTGAAAGTAAACTTAAAAGTTTAGGTGAACTTAAACTATATAGTGAAAAAGTAAATGATGACTTTGCTATTATTATGGATAGACTTGCTTATAGTTCAAAAGATATGGCAGAGAAAATAGCACTTGATATTGGATGTGATGGCATACACGAACACGATTACGAAGATCAAACGTGGTATATGCCTTGTGAGAAACACGCTATGAGTGAAGAAGAATTTAGAAAGTATAAATGTCCTGATGGTTATGTAAAAGATTACAAGAAACACAAGTGCGTAAAAAAAGATAAGTATGCAAAAGTAGGTAAAAGGGGTGGCATAGTAAAAAGTCCAAAAGCACCTAAAAGTGATACGCCAAACCCAAACCCAAAAGGTAAAGGTACTGCAAGAGGTACAGCTAAAGGTAAAACTGGTGCAAAACCAACTGCAAAAGATAAAGCAACACTACAAAAAAAAGCAGATGACTTTAACAAAAGATATAAAGAAAAATTAGGATATGGTGTTACTGTTGGTATTTTGTCAAGTGTTTTTCAAAGAGGGTTGGGTGCATTTAATGTATCAAGCAGTCCAAGAGTAAGCAACCCAAGTCAATGGGCGTTTGCAAGAGTAAATGCTTATTTATACCTTGTAAAAAACGGAAGACCACAAAACGCTAAATACAAACAAGACAATGACTTATTACCGAAAAAACATCCAAAAAGTACAAAGTAGAAGAAGAAGATCTATATATATAGGATATAGAAATACATCAAGTCCAAGACCAGGAAGCAATCGTGCTTGTTTGTGTTGGGAAGAAGAAACATACCATATTGACTGTTGTGATGGTTCACTACACGCACAAGGTATTGGAAAAACAACTGCTTAAACGCAAATTATTAATCAATAAATGTTATAGAAATATGAAATCACAAGAATTAATTTATCAAATTAAAAATTTATTAGGTATGGAAGAAAACATACAATTAGCACAACTAAAGCTAGAAAACGGAACTGTTTTAGAAGCAGATTCTTTTGAGCAAAATATGGAAGTATTTATTTTATCTGATGACGAAAGAATTTCTTTACCAGTAGGTGAATATCAATTAGAAGATGGTAGAACACTAAAAGTAGAAGATGAGGGTGTAATATCACAAATAGGTATGGAAGAAGAAAAAGAAAAAGAAGAAAAAGAAGAAAAAGAAGAAAAAGATATGGAAGATAAAGATAAAGAAAAAATGGAGTATGTAACTAAAGAAGAATTTAAAAAAGAAATGGATAGTCTTCGTAAGTATATGGAAGATATGATGAAAGATAAAGACGAAGAAAAAGAAAAAGAAAAAGAAGAAATGGCTTCACAAGTAGCAACAGAAATTGCAGTTGAAATGAGCAAACAACCAGCAGCAAAAGCTATTAAACATAGTCCTGAAAATAAAGAAGACAAAAAGAAGTTTGTTTTTGCTGATAATAGAAGACAAACAACTTTAGATAGAATAATGAATAAATTAGCAAACAAGTAAAAATTAAATAATTATGGCAGTTTTAACACACGTAGTAAACCCTGCAAGAAGAGAAAGAAACGAAGTCGATCAAGTTACGGCAGCAGTTACTCTAACGGCAGCAGATAGTGGAAAATGGTATGAACTTGCAGCATCGGCAGGTGTTACAGTTACATTACCAGCAGTAAGTTCTGGCTTGAATTTTAGATTTGTTGTAGCAAATGCGTTTGATACTTCAAATTATATTATTGATAGTGCAGAGGGGGATAATATAGATGGGAATTTAATAGTAAACGGAGCAGCAGTTGCAGCTTCTGGTGAAGATCAAATCAACTTTGTAGCATCAGCAGAATCAGTCGGTGATTTTATCGACATTTGGAGTGATGGTGCTAAGTGGTATGTTTGGGGAATCGGAAACTCAGCAGGTGCTATTACAGCAACAGACCCAAGTTAATAATTAAATAAAAAAAGAAAATAGATATGGCAACAACAACTTCAATAACAACAAGCTACAGCGGAAGTTTCGCTGGTGATTATATCTCGGCAGCATTGTTATCAGGTGTAACTTTATCTGGTGGTGGAGTTACTATTAAACCGAACATCAAGTTCAAAGAAGTATTAAAGAAATTAGCACTTGATAGTATTTTAAAAGATGCAACGTGTGATTTTGATTCTACTTCAAACGTAACTTTAACAGAAAGAATTTTACAACCAGAGGAGTTTCAAGTAAACTTACAACTTTGTAAAAAAGACTTTAGACAAGACTGGGAAGCAGCAAGTATGGGCTTTAGCCAGTACGATAATCTACCAAGAAATTTCTCTGATTTCTTATTAGCACAAGTTGCAGCAAAAGTAGCTGAAAAAGTAGAGCAAAACATTTGGCAAGGTGCTACTGCAAATGCAGGTGAGTTTGATGGTTTTCAAGCTTTGTTAGCAGCAGATAGTGATGTAGTCGATGTAAGTGGTACAACTTTAACAGCTTCAAACATTATTGCTGAAATGAACAAAGTAGTAAATGCAATACCTGGTGCAGTTTATGGTAAAGAAGATTTAAAAATCTACATTCCAACAAGTGCAGCTAAGTTTTATGTACAAGCACAAGCAGCTTTAGGATATAGAGATTTATATAATGTAGGTAAAACAGATATGAATTTTCAAGGTATTCCACTTTATACAGCACCTGGTTTAGGAAATGATAAAATGGTAGCAGCAGAATCAAGCAACCTGTTCTTCGGTACTGGTCTTTTAAACGACTGGCAAGAAGTTAAGCTAATTGATATGGCTGATATTGACGGATCACAAAATGTTAGAGTGATTTTAAGAGGTAGTGCTGGAGTACAACACGGAATTGGAAGTGATATTGTACTTTATTCATAATTAAATTAATCAAGGGGGTGTAAAACCCCCCTTATAAAAAGTAAACAAGATGGCGTGTAACATAACAAACGGAAGAAGTTTAGCTTGTAAGTCAGGAGTAGGTGGCTTGAAATTCGTATTCTTCTCCAACTACAATAATACAACTAGAGATTTGGCTATTTCTGGTGATGGTTCTGTTACGCTTGATGGTTCAGTAGATTTTTTCAGATATGATTTAAAAGGCAATTCTTCATTAGAAACAGCTATTAACTCATCTAGAGAAAACGGTACTACTTTTTATGAAAGCACTTTGAATGTAACTTTACAGTTTTTAGATAAAGCTACACAAGAGCAAATTAAATTGTTAGCACACGGAAGACCACAAGTAGTAGTAGTGGACTATAATGACAATGCATTTTTATTAGGTAAAGAACACGGTTGCGAAGTAACTGGGGGTACAATGGCAACTGGGGCAGCTATGGGTGATATGAGTGGTTTTACACTTACAATCGTAGCACAAGAAACAAACCCACCGTTCTTCTGTGCAGCAGCACCTACTGATGATGCTAGTTCACCAATAGCACCTAATTAATAGGTAGTTAGTATATAGAAAAATTAGAGGACTTTATGTCCTCTTTTTTTTTATACGAATTTATATTTCGTGTATATTTATTTAGTTTGTAGTATTATTAATTTTAAAACTTAAATATTTTCAAAACAATTCTAATTAAATCAAACAATACTACTTTATTTGATTATAAAGTAAGTACATTAAAAGAGTATCAAAAAGCAGTAAAAGGTGACATAGCAAGAGTAGAAATACCAAATACTAAAGATTTTATGTATATAAACGAAAGTGGATGGAGTTACGCACCTAATGTATATGCAAGTGCCTTAGTAGGTAGAATTATATACGGAGATGTTTTACTGTTCGCAGAAAAAGATAGTGATAGTATTGACTATTTAATATCTTTATCAGGTATTACGTTATAGGGTTAGTGTAAAAGGTAGCACGGCTAATTGACCTCTATTAATAAAAGTAATTAATTTATTAATATGTGTAAAACAACAACAAACGGAATATAGTACTCACTATTCTTAGTAATTGGTTAGCAAGTAAAGTTCGAGTCTTTACCCTAAAATTTAAGAGGACTTTATGTCCTCTTTTTTTTTACAAAAAATATTATTTTCTTTGTTATATAATTATGAAGATTCTAACTACAAGTGCTAGTTCACAAACAATCAAAGTAATTCCAAGAAGTTATGATACTACTGGTACACTTGAAGTAACTGATGAATCAACAAACAAAACATATACATATAGTTCAAGTAGCTGGTCGGTAGATAAAAACTATTTGCAAATACCAAATGCTTATACTGATTCTGGTTCTTCTATTTTAAAAGAGGGTAGATTCTATAATATTGTTGTTAAGAATGGCAGTAGTTCTATTATATACCGTGATAAAATATTTGTAACAGATCAAACAATCGGTAATGGTGATTTCACAATCAACAGTGGTGAATACGTTACAAGTGGTGCAGCAGCTATGAACGATGATGAATATGTAATAATATAAAAATATGAGTGATTTACGAGTAATCAATTTAAGTACATACACAAGTCCTGAAATAAAAGAGGTACGAAATAAAGACTACATTTTATACGGTGAAGACAATATGTACTTTCAATACCTTATAGATAGGTATAATGGTTCACCTACAAACAATGCTATTATAAATGGTATTAGTGAAATGATATTTGGTAAAGGTTTGGATGCTACTGATAGCAATAGAAAGCCAAACGAATATGCACAAATGAAAGTTTTATTTACTGATGACTGTATTAGAAAATTAGTTTATGATTTTTATTTGATGGGGCAGTGTGCTATACAAGTAATTTATTCACAAGATAGAACCAGGATAGCAGAGTTAGAACACATACCAGTAGAAACTTTGAGAGCCGAAAAAAGTGTAGATGGTGAAATTGAAGCATATTATTATGCAAATGATTGGACTAAAGTAAAAAACAATACAGAACTAAAAAGAATACCAGCTTTTGGTAAAAGCAAAGAAAGTTTAGAAATAATGTATATTAAGCCATATAGAGCAGGTTTCTTTTATTATTCACCAGTATCTTACCAGGGTTGTTTACAGTATGCTGAACTTGAAGAAGAAGTGTCAAATTATCATTTAAACAATGTGCTTAATGGTTTAGCACCAAGTATGTTAATTAATTTTAACAATGGTGTGCCGAATGAAGAAGAAAGAGAATTAATTGAACAGAGAATATATCAAAAGTACTCGGGGTCGAGCAATTCTGGCAAATTCCTCTTGGCTTTTAACAATAACCCAGAAGAAGCTGCAACAATAGAACCAGTGCAACTAAGTGATGCACATAACCAATATGAGTTTTTATCTAGTGAAAGCACAAAAAAAATAATGGTTGCACATAGAGTTGTAAGTCCAATGTTGCTTGGTATCAAAGATCAAACTGGTTTAGGTAACAATGCTGATGAATTAAAGACTGCATCAATACTTATGGATAACACGGTAATTAGACCATTTCAAACTTTACTAATAAACCACTTTGACAAAATATTAGCATACAATAAAATATCATTAAACTTATATTTCAAAACTTTACAACCATTAGAATTTACAGATTTAGATAATGTAGAAGATGAAGAAACAAAAGAAGAAGAAACTGGTGTAAAAAGTGAACTATCTAAAGATGTTTATCTAGATGATGAAACAATGGATGGTATTGCAAATGAACTGATTGACAAGGGTGAAGAAATGGGTGATGAATGGGAATTGATTGACGAAAGACCAGCATTAGATGATGAAACTGAAATACAAAACTACTTTGAGTTTGCAAGTGTTATGACTGGTGATGCTAGAAAAAAGAGTGTACAAGATACAAGTTTATTTAGAATTAGATACAAATATACAGCTGGTAGATCAACAAAAGGTGAATCAAGAGAATTTTGCCAAAAAATGATGGCAGCAGATAAAGTATATAGAAAGGAAGACTTAGACAAACAAAGTTCAGCAAATTCAGAGCTAAGTCCTTCAGGATCAAACACTTACAATATCTGGCTCTACAAAGGCGGTGTTAATTGCAGCCATTATTGGATGAGAAGAATATATCTAAAAAAAGGCAACAAAAAAATATCTGTTGGTAGAGCAAGAAAAATGATTAGTGCATTACCATTTGGTGAAAGAAAGGATGCCAGGTTTGAAACAAACCCACCAGAAGTAGCACAAATTGCATCAGAGAGAAATAATTATTGGCGTAAAAATTAAACAATGGCAACTACTTTATTTATAACACGAAAACAATTAGTACAAAACACTATCCTTGATGGCAATGTAGATACTGACAAGTTCATACACTTCATCAAAATAGCACAAGAGATTCATATAAGAAACTTTTTAGGTACTGATCTGTATAATGCTATTGTAACAAAAATAAATGCTGGTAATCTAACTGGTGCATACTTAACACTAACAACCACATATGTACAACCTATGTTGATTCATTATGCTATGGCAGATTATTTACCTTTTGCAGCGTATCAAATAAAAAATGGTGGTGTATTTAAACATACAAGCGAAA
>VTLG01011769.1_pt1 | contig 14254 bp, 17 predicted proteins | sample 4694571 | NCBI WGS metagenome assembly VTLG01 (sample SAMN12604809, study PRJNA352737) | marine metagenome | biome: ENVO:00000447; feature: ENVO:00000209|ENVO:00000569|ENVO:01000036; material: ENVO:00002151; isolation source: viral sequences binned using virsorter ...
TAAACCTTTTGATCCGCTACAGCCAGCAACTGCTCAAGGCTTGGCGTATCAAAATAGAAAACCGAATCAACACGCTCCGGGGCTGCGTTCCATGTTGAGGTATAAGTCTCCCAGTTGTTTGTAGCTTCATTCCAGTTGTAGGAATTTGTGTTTGGTAATGTCCCGTAATCATCATCCAAACCGCGCCTGGTAATAATTCCGCCAAACCGATCAATGTCCACATTGACCCCCTCAGAATACTGAGTCGGCCCGATTAGGTTAGAACGCACGTTGCTAACCTGACCTCCAACAAAGGACTGAACGGCGTCAAACGCCATCTGGTCATCTAAACTGTCATTGTAAACTACAGGCATCAGTCAAAATCATTTATGTCCCAGACGTTAGGTACTTCCGGAATCAGGCGGGCAATCTTTGCCGATTGCGCCGATTCAAGATCCCGCATCAACATCATGGCGCCAGCAGCTTCCTGCTGCTTCACCTGTGCCTTACCGTACTGACGCATGTGTTCGAGCATGTCGCCCTCCACATAGGCCAGTAGTGCATTATCAATGCCGTTAATCTTTGGAGAATCAGAATCCGTTAAGGCAGTCAGCTTCAATTTGCCCAACACCAGCAGTGTCTTGGCCTTGTCAGGCTTTCGGATCAAACGGATCACTGCGTTCCCGCTGGAATCGTTTGGCAGCGTGATAAAACTTGTTGGTGAACCGGACTCATCAAACAGTGCCGGGTTAATCTGAAACACCGTCTCGTAGTCCATGGCCGATATTTCGTTATCGTCCCAGGCTACTGCCACGGCAAAGCGCACCGCACTATTAAGGGTAACCTCGCTGGTGTCGGCGGCTACTGAGTAGCTTGTGGTCCCTAGCGTTTCGCGCCAAAGACCAGAGTCCCAAATCATCTCATACCGGCGATCAATAAAACTCTTCAAAAGAGTCAGCGAACCCGCATCACTCTTCTGGAGTTTATCCGCCACAAATTGTGCTATAGCCGATTTAGTCATTAGGTTTTAATAATGTAATTCAACGCAATGTACGGTTGCATATTGTTGTGAGGCTGTTCTTCGGTAATCTCTTGGTTACTTGAGTCGTAAAGTTCTTGCGTAGTGAACTCTTCCGCTGGGCCACCTGAATCCCTAGTGCCTCCTTGAGCGTAGCTTCCCGAAAACGCCGTGGCCTTAGAGATTCTGTGCTTATGCTTCGGAAGCTCAGTTTGTATTAACCGATGATCTTCAGTTCCGCCCGTTGCTGCTAAAGCAAAGTTAGTACCGGAACCGGAATAGTCAGATGCGCTTTCGTCCCACTTGCCGCTTGTTTGCTGACCTACGCCAACAGGGATTCGGCCCCTCAAGTCTGGTAGAGTAAACGTAGTGGAAACCCCGTCCTGATCCGTTACGCCAGCCTCGTATGCAGTTCCTCCGTATGTGTTTGAGATTACAGCATGAAGGTCTTTGTAGGTGAACGTGTTTAAGGTGGCATCGCCGTTTGCCAGCAACCATCCAGAAGGTGCAGTTGACCCAGCATATTGCGTAACCGACCCAGTTGGAAGTGCCGCGCCAGCCGCCAGTTTTGCGGCAGTCACAGCATTATCCGCTATCATGTCTGTAGCGACCTGAACTTCAGAAATTACACCGTCAGCAGACGTACTACCCAGAACCCTGTTGGCAGTTTCCACGTTTTGAATTTTGGCGTAGGTGACATTATCATCAGGAATCTTAACGGTAGTGCATGCCGAATCACCAAGTTTCGCAGTTGTGATCGCATTGTTATTAATCACCGCATCATCCAGCAGTGAATTAAGGTCTGCCGCCGTTACAGTGTCGCCGGATGAAAATGTTTTTCCTTTTGTGATATCTGGCATCCTAGTTTCCCTTCTCTAAAATCTCTTCGTACTTGTTAATCAGTAAACCCAAACTCTTCACAAACCGCGCACCCTCATCCGTCGCCACTGCTGCCTCGAATCCCTCCGGGTCCGCCAGGGTCGCTTCCTCGAACCCCGTCAACTTCTGGCTCAGACATCCGCTCCAAACGGCGCTGGCGAGCAGCAGCAATAAGATCGTCAATATTTTCATCTTTCTCCTCACGCCTGGCACTTGCAGCAGCAGCAGTTGTCGCATCGGTCAGCGCATTGAGGGCATCCACAATGGCAGGGAGTGCCCTCAATGCGGCTAACACTTCGGTGATCATTTTTTCGCGGCATATTCTTTCATTGCATCCACAATGCCTTGCCCACCGATGTACGCTGGCACAATAATAATTACCGCGCTGACAACCTGCTCGGTTAGTTCAGGCGACAGGTTAAGCCACTCAGTAGCTGCAACAGTCAGTAGACCGCCGATTGCCATCCAGAGTTTTCTGCTTTTGAGTTTTTCTTTCATGTCTTTTTTTTGTTCCACGCCAAATTTATTCTCCGCCGAATAGCTTAGAAAACGCAGCGGCGCCGCCAGCGGATCCCAATCCGATTGCCCCTACGAGCTTCCACCGAAACTCTTCTAAATATTTTAATCTTAGCGAATGGTTGTTCATTCGTTCCGCAATTTCATCGAGCCGGTCAGCGATTGCTATCTGCCGGGACTCAATCCGAGCTAGTTGCGCCGATAACGAATTAGGGTCGTACTCTGCCATTTCTAATATCCCTTTTTACCCTTTTTAGATTTCTTCTTTTTATTCGGCATTTTTCTTTTCCTCCCGCTTTGCTTTGGCCGCCGCCTCTTCAGCCTCCATCCTGTCACGCTCGGCTTGTTCGTCTGGATTCAGCGGCCATTCCTGTTTAATCTTATCAAAGTCTTCGTAGCTTTCGGCCAGCGCATACTCACCCTCTAGCCTCTGACACTCCGCCACAACTCCAGCCCGATAAGCCGCCCATTCTTCTGGCATATTCTTGTCCGGTAACTCACGCCAATCGGAGGGATGCAACAGTTTCCAAGCAGTGTCTTTAGCCCGAACAATGCCGTCCGACTTCTCACGATCCAACGGCGCACGGACTACTGGTCGCTCTTCTATTTCCTTCCAAGAAATGCCTTGTGCCTCCTTTTCAGACGCCGTGGACACACGGAGATAATTGGCTGGAAATGAGACGTTGTTATGGCTGAAAGCTTTGTCCAAAACTAGCACCCGACCTTCTGTTGTAACGTATGGCATATTTTAAATCTTTCTGTTATCTAGCGTTGGCGTGTTTTAGGGGAGATGAGGCTACCGCGAATCCTACTAGGTCGCCTGACCCAATACTGGAGTTTGAGCTACGCACCTTAAATCCGTTGCTTAATAGGTCTAGGTAATCTGTCGAAGATTCAGAAGTTGAGCTATGTGCAAAAAGGGCATCATTATCCACGTTATAACTCTCTCGCTTGTCGTCAAAAACGAGCCAATTACCTGTGCTGTCTTTGCGTTTTAAGATCACCCAAGCAGGGCTAAAACCTAAGTAGCAGAACGCACTTGATGAAGTGTCTAGCGCGAACGCCTTACTAAAACCTTCAACCGAACGGAACAAGGCAACGTGGCTTTGTTGGCCATCGGCTATGGCTGACCCAACCTCAAAGGTTGTATTCGTGGCTGGCCCCGATGGGAAATAAGTGCTGTCGGAGGTCTGCGCGTCCGAGCCGGATAAATCCAAGAAATTATTGGCACTTAAATCTTTGTGCCAACAAAAGTTTTGGTTGTAGTAACCATAGTAATCCAGCCATATCGCAAACTCTGGAGCAGTACCTAGACTGTGATTGAGCGTGATTGATGTTCCCGCATAGGTTTCATCGGTGTAGTCAATAATGGAAACCCCTGCATCCGAATTGTACTGCTCCGAATCTGGGTCTTGCCCTGACCCGCTCCAGCTACTTGCGGTTGTACCGAGCTTCCAGCACCAAGCAACATACCGTTCAAAGGTATCGGGAGGGTCGCCATTCCAAGAGCTATCGAGTGCAGCATTTGTTTCCTCGGCCTCGTCAATCGAGAATCCATCAGAATCAAAACTGGTCAGACCATCTTCACCGCTGTTTAGTCCGCCACCACTTAGGTATTGCTCTTGGTCGATGTTTACCGAACTTCCCGACCCCAGCACGGTGTCAAACCAGTAATGGCCGCTATAACCATTAATGTCATTGCTGGACAAGTTGTCCCTGTCCTTTATCCACACTATGTCTGGCGAAAACCCGACTCCGGTAATCGACTGTGTGGCTGTGCCAGTGCTGTGGTAGGAATCGTAGCTGCCTGTGTACAGCACCGTGTTGAAATGGTCTGATGGCGTAACGGATGCTGTCAGATTTGAGGAGTTCAGGCTTTTGAATCCGGTGGGCGGCGCAAAATAGAACTCGGATTGGCTGGTGTCTTGGCCGCTGGTTTTGTACCCCGTGAAGGTGGGGTCGCTGCCTCCGTTAAAAACCATATAATCACCGTATGCCCGAATCGCCGGAATCAGCGGTTCATCGCCAGACAACGTAACGGCGGGATAAGTTCCTGCCGCTAGGTCGGGGGTGTTTCCAGACGTATCATCCTGCCAAGTGTTATCCAATCCAAACCAAACCTTTCCGGTATCCGCATCAAACGCGCATTGAACAATGTGAGAGGCATCATCCCAACGTGAACCGAAAGCTGAACTGCTGCCATTATATTCTAAATATCCAGTGCTATCTGACCCACTCGCATTTGCCATATACGCCACTGTATTTGTGGAAGAAGCCCCCATTGTGACTGTGTTCGCTGTGTCCGCCCTAACAATACCTACTTGCTGGTTGGTGGTTGCGGAAGCGTCTGGAACGTAAACTTCAAAGTAATACTTCCCAGACGTTACGCCAACCGTGGCTGGTTCGTTAAAACTGCTCCCGCTGCTCCAAGTAGACTTTAAGTTTCCTTCTGTCAGTGTTGACGAAGAAGTGTTTTGCAGCACGTTAAGCACTGCGTAATTCTTCGTCGGCGTATCCAGCATGACATCGTGGCTACTGATGCCTGTCGTTGACCAATCATTAGAGTTGGATGTGCTGTCCGATCCAATGTCGCTGCTGTCCTCAAATTTTAGATGAAACGAATTACCAGAGTAGCTGGACATATCGAACGCCTTGGGCTTATAGGAGCCGCCCGTGCTTTCGATAAAGTTTGTATCTGGCTCAACAGCAGACCCGTCAATGAAGTAAAAGTCAGCTAGGTATCCTGAATATTTATACCTAAACCTGTCTGCTTCATCACCTATGCAATGCTGCACGTTTACACTGCCGCTTCCGTACCAAGTAGTTGTCGCCTTACCTAAAAGATGATTTGTAGCCCCTGAAGATGGGTTAGTGCCAGAAAGGTTAGCGGAGGGCTCCTGAACTCCGTTAATATAGATTTTTAACCTGTCAGCGGCGGCAGATTCATCAGTGTTTATTAGGATAGCGATGTGCGTCCACGCACCGACATCTCTAAACTTCCTCGAAGTAGTTAGTGTAAATACGTTTGTTTGCGGGTCAGGGTATGAAGAAACACGCAGCGTGTCATCTGTCTTAAATTGAACGTAAAACGAATTTGTGTTTTCAGAGTGAGATGTGCCGTTAGCGGAAATTATATGCTGGCCGCTTCCCAGCTTTGACCTCTTAACCCAAAAAGCTAAAGTGCTGACCTTGTTGCTGGATGGTGCGCTACCGAATGTTTTTGTCAGGCGGTGCGTTGCCCCAGACTCAAACCGCAGCGAACGTGTCACAGGGTCAGACGCACCGCCGCCGCCTTCCCCTATGTCACCACTGGTTGGCTTATTCCAAAGTGCTGATCCAAAGTCTGGCATTAGCTAAAATCCAATTGCGGTGCGCCGAGCAGGATCGTGTTGTCGGCTTGTATAATGTACGGCAACACATCCACTTTTGCTGATCCGCTAGAAAGTGTCGGTGCGCTGCCTCCAACATTTTTGTAATCAGAAGTCCACGTTGCTGTTGACGCTGAACTGTCTTGAATCAAGACGATCACCCCAGTTTGCCCAGTGTTGCCTGAGTCGGTTGTTGGGTTGGTAAAGCCGTTCGTGCCAGCACCTAATGTGATTACGAAATTCTGGTAAGTGTCGAAGTCTAGTACGCCTGTGTCGCTGCCGACAGTTAGTGCAGAAAAGGCAGCAGTCTGCGTGTTACCTTGCTGGGCCGCACTCCAAGCGTTGCTTACATCGTTCTTTGTGGTGTCGGCATCGTAGGCTTGAACACCTCCAGCAGTGTCGAAGTCCTTCTCTGCTGCTGCGCCTAGCCCTAAATTGGTGCGGGCCGTGGATGCAGTTACATCACTCAGGTTGTTGCTGATTTGAAGGTAGTGCGCGTTATGGTTGTGCGCCGATGCAGCAGCACCAATATCACTCAGCACGTCAGAAGCACTTACACCTTCTATCCCGCTCGAACTAAACCTAGCGTATTCATCCGAAACAACTGTGTCAGAGTCAACTTTAACCGCGTTGGTGTTGGCGATGCCAAAGGTGAGTGTGTCTTGCTTGGCGTCTACTTCGGATTGAGTGACCTCGGCATTAAGCGTAGCCCCGCTAAAGCTCAATCCAGTTCCAGCGGTTACTGCATCCTGCTTAGCGTTCCAAGTGGACGCACTGCTGATCGCTGCGTCGCCAATGTTACTCAGACCCAGAGCAATCGTGCCGCTCGACGTAATGGGCGACCCGGAGTCTACATCAATACCATCCGAGCCGCTGATCGCTATACTGGTTACTGTGCCGGAGCCGCCTCCGCCTCCACCCGAAACAGACTCCCATTTCAGCCCGCCAGTTTCCCCGCTTCGCGCAACCAGGCTATAACCATCCGTTGGTGCGTTGCTTACCTTGAGGTTTGCTTCGTCTACTACGTTATCAGCGATAGTGAGTGCAGTGTCTCCCGTAACCTCACCCGTGTGCGTGGCGTTTGTGACCTTAGCCGTGTTGTCTTGTACCGCAGTGTTGTTGGTCACCGCAGTGTCGAAATCTGAAATAGTAGAAGCTGCTTGTGTGCCAGTGTGATTAGCGCGGTCCTTTAAATTGGCGTCAGTGTCGTTAGCTGTGGCGCTGGGAGCAATGGCATCTAGCTTAGTGTGGTCAGCATCAGTGAAGGCGTTTGGCTCAGACTCGTAAAGAGACTTAATCTCCGCGCCTGTCTGATCTGCTGTCGCCCCATCTTCCAGGCTACTAATTGCGGTGCCGCCCAAAGTAAGAGTGCCGCCAACAGTAAGGTTGCCGGTTGACTCTAAAGTGCCGGTAGATTTTACCCCGGCAGTCGATACCTGCAATGTGCTTTCGGTGCCTTCACCATCCATCACCGTGCGCAGGGTGCCGTCCACGCCCGAATTTGCATTCGGCACCTGCAAGAGATCCTTGTAGGTATCCGAAATTGCTTTCCCGTTTAATGAATCGCTTCCCGCCATAACTTAAATTCCCCAGACTCGTTTAATTTCTTTTTTGCTGTAGTTCGACTTCCACCCCCGGTTTTCCAGTTCCCGGTACCCGCGCCGAACTTGTTCTTTCATGGTGCCTGGATCGGTTGCATTTCCACTAACACCAAACCCCGCAACCAGGTCGCGGGTGTAAACTCTTCCATCCTCGGTAATCGCCTGAGTGCCACGTTGCACAAGGCGCTCGACGGTCTTGCCGTCTTCATCTTTAAAAACGTAAATCGGCATTTTAAAAGCCGGGGGGAGGTTCCCCTCCCCCCAGTTGTCAGCTATTAGCTGAAGTTAGTTTTGGAGTACATTTCGACGTAATACTTCGGCTGAAGTGTCTTCGCCGCGTAGAACGATTTGTAACCCACAACCGTTTTCTGGTTGAGAGGATCGTCCTTGCTGGCGCCGTCGGTGACGTACACGCTCGGCCCGTAAGGGCTTTGGCTCGCAACATCCGAAACGCCGTAGGCGTTTTGACCGAACACGAACGAGGAGTGGACAGTGCCGCTCGCGTCGTAAGTGTGCTGAGTGCTTCCGTCGGACAAGAAAGGAACGGTGGTTTGGAGGAATCGGATTCCCCACAAGCGACCGATCTCACCCTTGTACAACGACTCAACAGCGGAGTAGCTGGCAGCATTTTGCCAACCGCTGGTCTTCATCAGGTCACTAGCCACTTCCGGGCTAACAACGCCGACGTAGTTTCCGCCGATCATCGGTGTGTTGTTTTTGCGAAGCTGCGTGGTGCAGTCGAGGAAGTCGTTAAACTCCACAACCGCATCAGCGGCGCTGGCAGCGCCAACGGCAGCGTAATCAGCAAGGCCATTAGCCATGCGGGTTTGCTTGCCGGTAACATTGCTGCCCAACTCGTTGCGCACAATCTTGTCAGCGTGCAGCGCGGCATCTTGACCCGTCACCTTAACAGCTTGCTCGACGTGCGAGAAAAGCTCGGTGAGTTGCAGGATGTCCGTGATGCTGATCACTTGACCGTATTGCACCAAGTCAGCGTCCACATTCTCTAGGCTCAAAGCACGCTCGCCGGTAGGCTTAGTGCCTTCAGTCGAGAGTGTTTCGATAGCGCCAGTGCTAGGCTCGTCGAAACGGAACCAGCGAATGGTTTTGCTGCCGCTCTTGGCGGGCAACGGTGCTTTTTGCGCGAATTGTACCAACTGCAACGACTCCACAATGTAGTCGAGCAATTCTTTTGAAAAATACCGCTGGAATTGAGTGCTAATTCCAGAGGTTCCAGTACCTACTGCCATAATCTTTTAACCCCTATTATGCGTGTTACCGAAACACGGCCATCCCAGCCTGTTGCTCGTCGGCATTTCGCAAGGCGTCCACTAACTTTTCACGTTTTTGGGCCTGGCTCATGTCGTCGAAGTTCTTCGGCGTGGACTCTCGTCCGGGAGGCGCTCCGGTAACACTGGTTTGTTTTGTTAGTTCATCGACCTGCGCTTGCAGATCGCCGTTTTCTTTTTGCAAAGATTCCACCTTCTTGGCGGCAATCTTTGACACTACGAACTCAACTGCATCTTGGATGCCTTCCGAATAAGCTCGGAGATGCGGGCGTTGATCCAATATGTTTTCAACGCCTCGCGCCATTTCGCTGGATGAGTCTTTCAACTCCGGGTATTGCTCCTGAAGATCCTTCAGGTTTTCAGTCCAATTAGATTGGATTGACTCAGCTACTTTGCTTTGTTCGTTCGCAGTCTTGCGTGCTTCAACTTCCTTAGCCTTTTCCAATGCAAGTTCGGCAAGTTCAGTCTCGCCGTCTTCTTGATATCGTTCTGCCAACTCTCGATAGTCATCCGGGGAAGTCTGATCGTCCTGATGCTGCTGCTTCAGGGCTTCCAGTTCTTCCCTCTCCTTTTTCAGGGTCGCCTTTTCCTCATTGAGTTTGTCCCAATTGCGGTCTAGGCGTTCGTTGGATTTCTTCTCTCGGTTGGTCAGAGGCTTTTCATCAGTCTCCGCATCGCTTGCTTGTTCAGGTGCCGGAGTTTCCACTTCTTGGGCTTCGGCTTCCTGTTTCGGCGCAGCAACTTGATCCTCATCACTCTGATTGTCCGGCGCGAGATTTCCGGACTCCTGGGGTTCCTCGCCCGCAGATGTGTCGGCAGCATCAAGTGCCGCCAGCAATTGCTCACGTTCTGCGTTCCTATCAGTTGTGTTTTCGTCGCTCATAGTTCGTCTCTACTATTTAGCCACGCCAAATCATCACTGGGCACATCGGGACGGTGATCTGAGTCGGTGATCACCGACTTGGCCATTAGCGCATCCAAGGTCGCCACCGCCCCTCTAAAACCGGCGGCATAACCTGCGCGATACTCCAGATCGTTTCCCGCCCTCGATGTACCGTCCAGGGACTGTTGGACTGTCATAGCCAGAAGCGTTTCCCTCAACCGCTCCCCGGTTTGTCCCTGAAAAAATCTATTTAACTCAGCGGCATCGGTTTGGCGCCACTCAGGCAACGTGCGCCAGGCGACTCCGCACAGGCGCATGAAATTGTAGGCAGCTCGCAATTTACGCAGCATATTCAGCCCCCTGATTTGCGCCCAAAGACGCGGGTTCAGGCATTGCCGCAGGTGGCGCCTCACTAGGCATTTGTGCGGGTGCCCCCATCGCTTGTTCTTGAGGACCGGCTGCTGGTTGCGAGCCACCTGCTAACAGACCGGCAATTTCCGCCTCCACCTCAGTTGCGGCATCTTTGTCGGATTTTCGGAGTAGCTCCAAGTGAGCCTGAATATGCTCTTGGAGTCTTTGCATCTCCATTGGTTCAACTTGTCGGCCTGTTTGAGATGACAATTGAATGTATCCCAAAATCGTTCGGATATGCGTGGCGTGGTCATCCGTCTCTTTCACCACTGCCGGGAATCCTAGTCGCATGAAGGTTAACTCGTTCGCCTGATCTTCAGCCTGGTCGGCCATCTTCAACTCAGGATCCATGAACAAGCGTTTGACCAGTGCAACGTCATCGGCTTCCAGCACGCTCTTGCGTAGCTCGCCCTGATCGATAAACGGATCGTTCGCAAACATCTGCATGCGATTGACTGCGCGTTGGTAGATAAAGTCGCGGTTAACACCGTCAGCACTTCCGGTTGGGCGGATGTGATAGGTTTCACTAAGTGCTTCCGGGTTTAACTCTTTAACCGTGTCCTCATACCAGTAATCCAACGAAGACTTGCTATGCTCCTTCAGCAGCATCCACGCGCAGTTGTAAAGCCGGTTGAGGCCCATGCGGAAAATGCGCAAACGCAAGTCACTGCTCTGGCTGAACAGGTTTGAAATTTGATTAATCTCTGTAGCCGTGCGGCGCTCGGCGTTTTGCAGAGACTGCGACATACCAAAGTCAGGCGTAGCAACCCGTTGCTCGGCAATGTCGCGGGTGAACATCATCGATTGATCAAACGAAACCGGCGGTGCTGGCATCGGGATCGGTTGGATGTCGTAAGGTAAAATTTGACCGGGCGAAAATTTCAGGTTAGCCGCATTCGGTATTTCACGGGCCGAACGGAACAAGGGCCGGTTGACCAGCGTCATGTAATCGTTCTTCTCGTTGAGCAGCTTAGTCAGTTCCGCCTCATGGACCGCAACAATCTCAGTCACGCCACGCGGGCTGTACCAGCGACCGTCCTTCACCTCATACTCAAACTGGCTAAATGGGTGCTTGTTTCCATATCCCTTGCCGAGCTTGTACGACTTGCGGATATCTTCATCCGGGCGTAGTGGGCTGAATGTCTCACAGTACCAGGAACCATCTTCGTCCCGGCACCAGACTTCCCAAACAATAATGTAATCTTCCTCGTTATAAGTAAGACCTTCACGTTGGTACTGGGCTTGCACCTTAATGTTGTCACCCCGGACATCAGTGCCAGCGCCTTTAATGCGCTTGATCAATCCCTCATCCTGGCTAAACAACTCATTGCGCCGGTAAGCCTCTTCCGAGTAGTGCTGGACATGCACAATCCGGTCAGCGTCCTGCAAGTTGCGCGTCCAGGTCGGAACGATAATGTGCTGCGGATCAATGTTCTGGAACACCAACTGTTTTTTGTCGTGGTCCCAGTAGGTTTTGATTACCCCGCGCCCGCTCATCAGCATGAAATCAATCACGCTTAAAATTTCAGTTTCAATGTTCGACTTTTGTTTCAACTGATAGTCGAACCATTGAGCAGCAGCATTGGCGTAGGCAGTGGTCTTATCCCGAATCGGCGTAAATTGCGCGATCAGGTCTGTTGCAAACATCTGCTGAAAGTAAAAGGGCGCCAACCGCTGAATGACGGTATCGGATAACGGGAAATGCGCGTCACTCGCACCGGGCCATGGCTTGTTTTTGCGCCGAAGTCCGTTGTGGCGCATGCGGTAGAACATGCTTTGCCGCGTATCCCAAGAATTGCGGTCTGCTAAATCATCCCGAATTGCTTCATGCAATTCTTTACGCGACAAAAGTCCCATCGATCATTTTATGACGGGACAAATACGGTCCGAGCAACAATTAATACGTCAATTGACGCATTAGTGTAGTCAGCAGTGGACAGGTGGGGCGTCTATTGGACTGAAAGGGGGCGTCATGAATGAACTTGGTTTAATTATGGCTTTGGCCGACAGCCTCTTCATGGGTGTGATCGCAATCTCGATAGCAGTGATCGCCTTGAAGAAATAAAAAGGGGAAATGCAGAGTAAAAATTGGTCGGCGCCGCGAGGCGTCGGCCAATTTTCCGTTTAAAGGCCCACATCCATGCCATCTGGCAAGGAATCTTCCGGAAATGAGCCATTTAACACTTCATCGAAGCTGGGCCGGACATATTCCATCAGCATATCGTCCAATTGCCCCCTCGCACCGACCGCCATCACCACTGCATCCGCCCTATCCGGTGAACTTAACCCCCTAGCCTTCATCTCAGACTTGCTTTCCAAGTTCAGTTTACCGTTTTTGTTGGCCGAACATCGGCGCTGGGTGAGTTGCTGCGCTAAAACCTCATCGTCCGGCATGATAATCTCACACTTCTCCAACAACCGGGCCACGGTGAACCACATTTCCGCTGATCGATTCACAAAGGCATCAGGATCTTGGGCCCGACCGCCAAAGTTGACCCGGTGAATGTTCCACCCCGCCTCCGCCAGTGCGTCGGCCATGGGCAAACCTAGTCCACCTACGTCACAGTAAATCTGGTCCTCCTTCAGACCTTCCTTTTTGAACTCCATAATGAACCGGCCAACCGACGCCATGGTGTCCCGGTCCCGCCAGGTTACAATCTTCTCAACCTTATTCCCGCGCCGGATTGCCATAGCGTTCTCATCACCTCCACCAGCAAAGTCTACCCCGCACGAAACATCTTTCCCCGACTTCCGAGGTGGATTGGCAATCGCATTATCCCAAGTCGCCCAAGGAATAACCAACCGCTCATCATCCGCCTCCATAAACTCACCAAAGACCATCGACTTGATCAATGGATGATCCCGCCCCCAACGCTCAAACTGTTCCTCAATCCATTCCTTACTGATGTGAGGGCAATCGTAACTGGTCACCTTGTGCAGCGACCACAAGTGCTGTTGCTTGTTAAAAATCCGGTAAAACTCCCCCGAAGTTCCGCCAGGCGAACTAATCACCATTTGCCTAGTCGGCTGACACCTGGCAACCGCCTCAAAAATACCATCATTCACCGTCTTCGCCTCATCAATGATGATCATCAGGTTCTCAGCATGCCAACCCTCAAACCGACCGGGGTCATCCGTACTAAATCCAATAATCCTGCTCCCCGTGCTAGTCACCAGGTCAGTCTGGTTCACCTGTATCCCCCAACCCTTAACCTTTGCCGCCAATGAACGAATGCAGGGCCACATTTGCTCTTTGACCTGACGATACACCCCCGAAGTGGTAATCGTAATCGAGTTAGGGTAAATCAGGGCATGCCATAGCGCCGCTGGCGCCGCCAAACAAGTGGTCTTACCCGATCCATTCGCCGCCCGGACCGCTACCCGACTCTTGCCGCCCTTCCCCGTAATCGCCTTCATGGCATCAATCTGCCACTGGTAAAGGTCCATCCCGAATATCTCGCGACTGAAATTCTCCAAATCAGTGACACTCGGATCCAGCTTCTTAGTCTTGGTCGTTACTTCTGCCATTTTTCAATTTCTCCACATGTTCGTCAGCCCATTGTTTAGCCGCCATAATCTGCTCCCTAGTAGGCACCCCATCCCCAACCATCAGGCCAAGGCGTTCTGCATACACATATCGCCACTCAGCCTCCCACTCACTCATCTCCCCGCCAGTTCCTTGTAGTGGGCTACCTCTTTCTCCAGCTTCTCAATGCGTTTCTGAAGATAATCCCGGTTCATTTTGGGTTGGCGCAAATATCCCATCTGATACCCGTCATCCCATCCCTTAGCGTAGTCGCTCATATTCCTGCCGTTTTGATCGGCAACAGTGTCTTGTGTGGGTTTGTCAGTCATTTTTGTGTGTCTACCTCTCCGACATATTCTCCATCCGATTCCGGGCGAATTATTTCCCGGATAAATTCCGATAAACGCGCAACCTCATCCAGGCACTCCTCAGCAATGTGCGTCGAATGATACGCAACCCGGACCCTAGCCAGGGTCGCAGGATCCTGCTCCACCAACTGCTCACCCTTCCGGGTATTCCACCCCCGCACAACCTCTTCAGGGCTGTCGTCACCCATCCAAACACCGCAATCAGTGCAGTGTAGGCTGTAACGCCCCCCATTATTGATCGATTCAGGTTTACCCGAACAAAATGGGCACGGGAGTAATTCAAATGTCGTTTCGTTTTTCATACACCCTGTTTGTAGCGTTTTTGGGTGTTTTTCGTATACCGGAACATTAAGGCTTTTTGTTCCGGAAGGAGGCGTGTTTCGTGTTTGGGGGTGTTTTCTCATCGGAGAAATGTG
>VTLG01017348.1_pt1 | contig 14253 bp, 28 predicted proteins | sample 4694571 | NCBI WGS metagenome assembly VTLG01 (sample SAMN12604809, study PRJNA352737) | marine metagenome | biome: ENVO:00000447; feature: ENVO:00000209|ENVO:00000569|ENVO:01000036; material: ENVO:00002151; isolation source: viral sequences binned using virsorter ...
AAATGTGGTTGCAAGAAGTGGCCAACCCCGCGCCCTATCTAGGGCCTTTGTGCCGCCTTGGCAATTTCTTCCCCAACCTTCCCGCTGGTCGAGGCTACGCTAAGCCGAATGCCTTTGAGAGTCACGACGAATATATGAGTCGTGTAGTTAGAAAAATCCAACTAAGGGAGGCAAACTGAATGATTTCAAAAATTACCGCAAGTGAAGAAAAGAAACTTTGGGAATTGCTCAAAAAAGCGAGCCCCGGTCAAAGAAGGCGTATCGTATCGTATCTGAAATGTGGGGGTATGTTGTAATGCCCGACTCATGCAGACAATGCGGAGCCTCAGACGACCGCTACTGTCGCTGCTGGCGCGACCATTGGAGGCGACCCTGATGACTAAGAAGTGTTTATGGTGTAATAAGCGTAATTCGCGTCTTGCTAACGGCGGTATAGGTGTGTATTGCGACAAATGTTACGAAACCGATTACCCCGAAGGCATAAGAAATGTGAGACTCCATATTTCCCGACATAACGAGTTTGTACGGAGGAATGTGTAGTGATGTCTGAGGGGTGTAAGCGTAATTGGGTGAAGACACCCAATTATGATTTTATGGAATGTAAGAAACATCCTATCGGTCATCGTCATGAACAACGATGCCGAAATAAACAATGGTCGGATAACTTTCATGAGTGTACTTCTGCTTGGCGATTGATTTCTTCTACTCCCGAAGGTTTTGCTTTTATTGTTTCTTGGCTACGAGAGGAATTTCCAGTAAGGAGGCAACCCTGATGACCGACCAACCCCGCCTAGACCGCCTAGAGTCCCGCATAGACGCTCTACAAGCCAAGTTAAGGGACATTGAGCATGATTACATCCCGAAGGGTGAATTGCGGCCTCTATACCACCGTCTAAACGACGCCTTCTCGGTCATTGCCGACCACCTGAAAATTCCTGAATACCTAATTTGGTCAAGGAGGCGTTCGTGATGCACCTAGTCTGCCGTTCGTGCCTCTCCATCCAATCCCACCGACGCAGTAAGAGACACCCCGGCCATCTAGTCTGCAACCGTTGTTCACATGCACAAAGGCTATGACCGGGCATCGGGGGTAGCGGGTGATGGCGATAGACTACAATTCCCCCGCCGTCATCTCTGAGGCTCGACGAAAACTGGCTGACTTGTACGCCCGAAGTGACACACGGCAACGAACTCAACTTGGCCGACGCTTGGGCTATAAGGGCAAACCGGAAAGCGCAAGAAGGTCGGTTCGCCGTTTAGCCACCTTCACCATTCGCACCGGAGAGGCTGCCAACATTAACGCCTATTTCCGACCCTATACAACGCTCACAGAGCCCGACCCTTATCTTGGGGTGGCTCCCCCCTATTCTATCTCAGGAAAGGCTCAGATTAGCGCCTTTGTGATGTATGTAATTCGGGTGGCGGATAGTGGGGGTTACGAATACTTCGACACTCGTACAGGTTGGATAAACACCGCACACTTTACCGAAATGAGTGCGGGTATGAGACAGTTTCAACAACGGGTAATCCGGCAGTATTTCGATGATGAGGAATACTACGGATTGGAAGCCATCGCCTTTAGTGAAAGCGGGATTGAGCAACTTCTGTCTCTGCCTGAATACGATTCCGCTGTTCCTCCTAGAGAACCCGCCGATAACTTCGGCATCATGTTGTATAGCACCACATCGCTTTATGGTTTAGACGGTAAACGCCAACCCTACGAGCCTCCCGCCGTCACCGGGCGACCTTTCCCTAAGAAACGCCGTAAGGAGATGATTCAGTACATTAACCGAGCCTACGGGCAACGGTCTAGGAGTTGGTGAAGATGCCGGAGGAACCCCAAATAGGCCAATTCGACAATCACCGCATCATAGCCAGCAAACCCCTAGCAAACAAAGGAGAAACCTTAGTCGCTTGGGACACGGAGACTTGGGGTTTAGACGCAACTGCCTTTGCTTTTGGGTGTACCCGCATAGTATCCACAGGCGAACAGCGAGTCTTTTTCACCGTGGAAGCCCTACGAGAGTATCTTGAATCTCTCGCTCCCTGCATAGCGTATGCGCATAACTCAGCGAGATACGATACCTTCTGTCTGTTCTCAGCGCGAGAGATGTATAACGCAAAGAAGGTCGCTAACGGAACTCGCATCTTTGAGTTAGAAGTAAACGGCGTGAAGTACCGAGACAGCAAACACCTTCTGCCTATGTCTCTCGACGGGGTCGCCAAGTCGGTTGAGATGGCTAAGGGGATTACCCCGGAAGCCTACATCAAAGGCGAGCCCCGCGAGATTACCCAAGAGGACATTGAGTATTGTCATCTCGATTGCGAGATTCTAGCAGCGGCTCTAATCAGACTCAAGAAACTCTACGGCGACTTATGCGGAGTCCCGCATGAGACAATCTCCCTTCCCCTCACCTGCGCTAGTATGGCATACCGGGTATGGTGTGAGATGCCGGGTTCATGGCCGGAACATTGGATATGGACAGACTCGCGCAAGCGCGAGCGTAAGATGGCTAGTGGGAGAGCAATTCTCAATGAATGTTTCCGTAAGGCGGAACATGGAGGCAGAGTACAGGTTGCTTGTTCTCCCGGTGAGATTGTCCATGACATCGTATCTTATGATGCAAACTCTCTGTATCCCTCAGTCATGCATGACGAGTTATTTCCCGACATCAAGCGTATGCGTAGGTACGGGCCTTCGTTTGAAACCCTGCGACATCTGATAGACTCTCCTGATATGGTCTGTGCAGCAGACTTGACGATTATTGCACCGCATGAGGGAATCCCCGGTATGCTCCCCGGAAGCGATAACGAAGGCCGTAAGGATTGGACGGCAACCGCCTATGAAGGGTGGATGTGCGAGCCTGAGATACGCCTAGCCCTAGAGGTTGGTTATGTCATTACTGAGTTAAGAGATGTAATCGGAGCCGCCGGGATACGCCCTTTCCAAACTTATGTCCGACGCCTGTACGACCTGCGACTAGAAATGAAGAAGCGAGGCGACCCGGCAGAAGCCCTCTCCAAACTTCTCATGAACTCACTTTTTGGACGATTCGGCATAAAATCCCGACCCGACAGAATTGAGGGCGATGAGGCAATTCAGAAGGCTCAGGAGCGCGAAGATTACCATGAAAGGTATGAATTGAGGTTCCACGATGGGGCTAAACTGGAATGGCCGTATCTACTAGATTACGGAGCCATGCGACGGCCTCCGGCCTCTCAATGGTTTGGCTTTTCGTCCTTCATACTCTCGTATGGTCGAGAGAGGCTCATGAGAGGCATTCTAGCAGCCGGGGAGGGGTTCACCTACTGCGACACCGATTCCGTCCATCTAACAGCGTCTAAAGCAGCAAACTTTGAGGATTCCATGAGAATAGGTGATGACCTATCCGAATGGAAGTTAGAAACCCCTCAACCAATCCCTGCGGCTATCTATTGGGAACCCAAAGCGTACCTTCACTTGAACGCTCAAGGAGAGCGCGTCCTAGTCAAACATAAAGGAGTCCGTGTGTACGACGATAAAGGAGAGTTCATGCCCAACGCCGGTGACTTGACCAAAGAGCAGATTCACCGCACCGTAGTATCGCTCTATGAGGGGCTACGCCGAGACTTGACACCCGGAACCCCTCTAGTCACCAAGAAGAGAAGCCGGAGGTTCTACCGTGAATAGAGCCCGACGACGCGCTAAGGTGCGCTACCACGCCGAAATAATTCTACGCGAAGCAGGGGAATTATGCGCCGCCGACCTTACCTCTAAAATTGAGGGGAATGTTCAGTACCGTTTGGATTCAAGCATAGTGGGGCAGATTCTTAAAGACCATCCTCGGATTACTCGCGTATGTACGGGAGGACGGCTTACCTACTATCGGCTTAACCGGGCGGGAAACCCTCAATAACTACGGAAGGTTCGGTGAGCATCGTGGGTTTCCTCTCCGATGTTGATGTGCAGGGCGATGTTGATGACTTGCTGACTTCGGCTGCAACCCCTAGCAGTAATCTGATGAACCGACTCATTTCGCTCGGATGGCGTCCCGACGGAGAGGTTCCCGCACTTCTCTACGGTCTATCCATTTTTGTGATGTATTACAACGAACAAAGGGACGAAGGGGTGGACATTCCGATTGCTATCGAGTTGGCTTACGGAGCCACCATTAATCACCCCGTCATATCAAAACTCATCGCGTCTAAGACAGGTGCAGCAATAGATGGGGCGGCAGGTGTTTGAATGAGTGATAGGTCATTCAATAATTCAATGATGCTCTTTGTGGCTATTCCTCTTGTTGTCTGTTGGCTGGCTTTTGCGTGTTATGTCATCTACCGTGGTGTCAATGACGAGACAGGTTTCATTCAGGACAACCTAGACTTCTATGTTGCTCTCATCGCTATTATTGGAGGCCCGGCCTTGCTTTTCATCAACTCAATTCTTGAGGCGTGGAAGGCCGAACAAGCGGCTCAACAAAACGCCTTACCCCAACGGCTTGAGATTGAACTCCAACAAGCCCTAGCCCGTCATAAACACAACTTAGACATGAGTGCTGCCAAACAGCAGCACGAACAACTGCTAGAGGACAGAGCGCAACAACATCAACACAGGAGCGATGAAGATGAATGAAGAAGGCGAAACCAAGACTTACAAGATAGTGTATCAGAACGACGACATTGTAGTGATGTTCAGAGTGAAGGATGAAGAAGAATGAATGAATCAGGAACCCTCTATCGCTTCTCTAACCGCACCAAAGCGGTTCAGAAATGGATTACCTCAGACCCCATGCGCAAGCAGTATTGGGGCGAGGATTGCCCCGGTTGCGGAAGTAATACTCTAGTGTTCCACAAGAAAGGAGTAGGAGCCAAAATTAGTAGGGTTCGCTGTTTTCGTGAATCATGCGATTGGGAGGTAGTAGTATGAATGAAGGCGATGAACAAATACTGGTTAAGCACGATAAGAGAATGAAGGTTGACCATGACGGCTCAAAAGACTACGAAACTTCCGAATCTGTCTTTGCCGCACACTTCTCCGGGCTTCTCTCTTTTCACCACGCGCATAGGATTCTAACAGAGAAGTTTGAGGTCGAATCCGAGGAAGCGGTCTATGCTTTAGCCCCACATATGGAGGAAGAATGATAATGGCTAAAAAAAGAAAGATTGTATCAAAAAGAAGCAAATCTCGTAAAGGGGAATATGAAGTTTTCAAAAATGGAAACAAAATTGGTGAAATCTTTAGGGGTGAAAGCGACGAAGGTGGTTCAAGAGGTTGGATAGGAATTTTAACCAATTCTAAGTTAGAAACAGAATGGAGCGGACAGAGTATAGGTGCGCAAAGAAAATGGAAAGTGTTAGATTGGTTCTGGGAATATTTTAGGTGAATAATATGGGTAAATACGCAACGAAAAACACAGATGACGAAGGTAACGAATCATGGTTGGCTAGTGATGGTAAAGAATACAAAACGCGAGCAGGGGCGTGGAAGCATTCTAAGTCCATCGAGGAAGAAGAAGTAGTCACCGAACAGGTGGCGGAGCCTGATGTTCCCGTAGAGCCTGTGATAGAGGCAGAAGTAACAGTTGATGATACTGCAACTACCGACACTTCTTGGGCCACATTTTCAGACTTTGAGTATGATGACTCTGCTGAGATTATCCCGGCTCCGTTGAAGCGGATTAGACCTGCGGCCAAGAGCCGGTCTAAGATGAGCAAGAAGGAGTTGGAGGCTCAAAAGCAAACCAACATGGCGATACTCAAGATTGGTTACAGGACGGGCGACCATCTGCTTACCAAGTATCGCCGGGTGATGATGGACGACCCGGAGGCTACTGCTATTACTCATAGCGAACAAGATTACGATTGGATTTCAGGAATTACCGAAGAAGCGTTGGCAGAGAACGGCCTGAGCATTGGAATGGCCATAGGGCCTACTCAGATAGCCGTTGTAGCCAATGGATACTGGTTCGGGGCTCCAATTGTCAGAATCAACGCAGAGAGTGACAAATCACCCTTCAAGGGCGCGACAGGGGGGAGGATTGGGAGATTCCTAGAGAGAATGCCTATTTTGGGCAAATGGATTAAGAACAGGCGTCGTCCTGAGATTACCATAGAGGACTTTGCGGGGGATTCAAAATGATTAAGTTGGGCGATTGGAGTGAGCGGGCATTGATAACAATTGGTGAAATAGATGAAGAAAACCTATGGTTAGACCGATTGCGAGATGTTGTCGAGAATGACCCTACCGCGACTCAAAATTGGTATATTCCCCTTCAATTACTTGATTTCGTGGGTTTTGATGTTGAGGAAATCCAAGAATGGGCTAGGCATACTAGAAGGAGTGGGGATGAGAACAGAAATGAGCAAATCAACGAATCTGTTGTCTGGTGGATTGACGGTAGAATAGCCTATAACAATCAGAGAATGGAACGCATACGCTCGACCGGGAAGGACACGGACTGGGACAGAAATATGTCCTATGACGCAGACCCCGAAATGCGTGAGAGGTATGCTGATGAGTATGACCGAAAGAGGCAGTAAAAATGCCCGGATTCTTTGACATATTCTTTCGCCCCGAACCCGCTTCGGAGCCTTCTAAACCTAAACCTAAGAAGGTAAAGAAGGCCGCTAAGAAGCCCTATAACCCCCGGTCATTCCGTCATCCGTTAAAGGAAAAGGTCGCATCTCTTGAAGCCGAATTAGCAACCCTACGGCAACCTAAACCCGAACCGGAGAGCGAGGCCGATGAGCCGTCTGAGTGACGCCTTCAAGCCCGACGGCAAGGCTCTCACAACTATGGTTTCGGGTCGCCCCGGAAGCGGCAAGTCATTTTGGCTTGAACACTCAATCCGTCAATTCATGCGCGAGTATGAGAATCCTAATTTCCGACTCATCTACATTTGTCCCAAGCATGAGATGTCTCTGTATTCCAAGAGCAACCCGATTGGCCCCGGCAGCCTTGAGAAGCATTTGAAGAAGAACAGGACGGCTGTGGTGTATCCTGACCCGGATTATGTCGAGGCGGAGGTTGACTACTGTATTGACCTATTATTCGCCATCCGTGAAGCAAACCCCGACTTTCATTGTACGGTTGTCGTGGATGATGCGCAGACCTTTATTCAATCGCGCAAAGCGGCGAGCCAGTCATTCAGGCGGTTGGCCTTGACTGGACGCTCTAAGGGCATCAGGTTCGTCGCTGTTTCGCATCAGATGGTATTTAGCAAGGACTTGGAGGGTTCGACCTCCTACATCGTATTCTTCTCTATGCCTGTGAAGTTGTATCATCGAGATGCTATGGTTCGCTACGGGTTCGACCCGGAGGGCTACCTTGAGAGAATGACAGAGAAGCCCTATTCATTCGTATGGTTCAATGTGACCGACCAATCTTCGACTCTGATGAATCCCATAGAAGTCAAGGGGGCGTCGCCGGAGGAACCCAAGACAGTTCAGACTTGATTGAGCATCCGTTCCGACATATCCATCCCACGCGCTTACGCGAGCATTTAGCCATTGGAACGGCATTCCCCTCTCCGGGTGGTGGAAGGCGCGACTCTATCCCATACATGAACTCGTTGCAACACTCGCACCTCGGTCGCGCTCTTCCAGCCATATATCGGGCCTCTCTACAACCTTTTTAGTACTATTGGATACATCGTACTCATTATATCCTAGTCATCATCGCGCTTTGGCTCGATGACATTCATCAACTCAGTCGCGGGAGGGTTCGGAGTCGCGGCGGCCGTAGTAACGGTTCTAGCAATATCCGACGGAATAAGCACTTGGATTTTTGACGGCCAAACAATCTCGTCAAAGGTTCAGGGTAAAATAGGAGGGGCCTAGAATGTTGGCTCTTCCACGATTGACAGCAGATGGACTACTAGACTACATGGGTCTAGCAATTGGACTGACCATAGGTTTTAGCCTACTCAAGCCAGTTGGCGACCAAGTTGAACAGGCTATCTCCAAGAGGTGATTTGAGTGTCAGGCGTAATGTACACACTTGTTGAATCGAACACAACTGATGTTCCAACAGCGGCTGCGGCAGCGACCTTTAACAGAGGTTTTAATTGTCCGGGCGGCGCGGTGGATGAGTTGTTGGTTCGCTTCACCCTCACAGGCGTAACAGCCGGAGACATTGATGCAGACTTTCCTAACTTGATTAACCAATTTCGCGTTATTCTAAATGGAGAGACTGTGTTTGATTTCGTCGCTGGCTATTCAGCCGCAGCACAGAACACGCCTTCGACCCTCGGCTATCTTTTGAACAGTCTAGGGCCGGGCCGCTCTGCTGAGATGGTTTCTTCTCAGACCGCGAAGGAGGCGTTCCTACGCATCCCTATCGGTCGTAACATCGCTCCCGGTATCAGCCGCATCGAATACACCGTTGGCTACAACGCTCTCGCTAACGCTGCAACTTCGGGAACCGTGCAATGGTGGGTTCGTTACAACCCGGCTATGCAGACCACAACCACCGTTGGTGCTGCAACCACCTTTACCTACGCTAACACCACACAGCAAGTAGTTTGTAGAGTCCCACAGAATGTACCCGGTACACTAGCAGGTGTTCTAATACAGAACGACGCTACAACCGATACTGATATTACCGATATTCGTGTAGTCAGCCAATCGGATTTCGCTATGGATATAGACCAATGGCGTCTTTTGAATAACGATATGTACAATGGTGTGCTATACGGTGATGATGACAACCTCGGCTCTCTGACATACGCTCAGGAATGTAGCGGGTCTGTCTTTATCCCTCTATACCAACTATCTCTTGCAGATGACCTACGGATGCAGGTAACGGCCACTACTGCCGGTACTCTCAGCATGACCCCGGTCATTACTAGCGGAATTGCCGGTAAGCCAGCACCCGCACAGGTACAGACAGAAGCGGTTCCAACTAACATCGCTAAGTCTGTCCTTGAGTCCTCAGGAGCGCAAAACTGAGCCAAAGGAGGTCGAAGGAGGATGAGCGAGGGGAGAAAATCCCGCGCTCGCCTCCCGACTTCAAGGTGATAACATGAGGTTCATTCGCGTTGCTACTCTCCAAGAGAACGACCCTCACGCTTTTGACTTAGGGATTACCAGTCCGGGTAAGATAATCATTCAGAATTTCGGTTCTAATGACATCATTATCGGTCAAGACCGAGGCGATGTGTTAGCGGCTACGGCTAGTAATTATCTAACCATTCCAGCAGGTGTAATGTTGGTGTTTGATGTTGGGCCTGAGATTGGGTTCCTCGGACAACGCCAAATGGTGTGGTTTAACGCGGTAGGAGGCTCTTCTACGCTTGAGATTGCTATCTTTGGGGTGCAACAGTAGGTGGTTGCATGAGTGGCCCTGTATCCCCTCCCCTGACCGTTGAAGAAATTGACGGGACACCATCGGGTCGTCCGATTAATACCATCAAGGTAAGCAACGGCTCGCTGACTATCTCAGGAACAACCGCAACCATCACAACAGGGGGCGGAGGCGGGGGTGCAATCACTTCGTTTGATGTGGCCGGAGATTCAGGTGCGGCTCAATCGGTTGGTGATGCTGATACAGTAACTTTTGCCGGAGGAACGGGTCTATCGAGCGTGGCTAGTGCTACGGATACGATTACTTTCAACTTGGATAACACCGCAGTAACAGCAGGGTCGTACACTTATACGAGTCTTACAGTTGATGCTCAGGGAAGAATAACTGCCGCATCTAGTGGAACCGCACCGGCAGTAGATGGTTCGGGTGCTGCAACCCAAGTCGCGTATTGGAGCGATTCAGATACTATAACTGGTTCAGCAAACCTCACATTTGACGGTACTAACCTAGCGGTTGGAGGTTATGTTAAATCGGGAACCGGGGTATTCGATACCGAAGGAACAACCGATTTAGTGCTACAAACTAATGGCGGTACTGATAGCGGTTCGATTACTATTACCGACGGAGCCGACGGGCAGATTTCCATTAGTCCAAATGGAACGGGTGAAGTAGTCGCCGGTAACTATCGCCTAGATGTGGACGAGACAGTAGGGGCTAGTCAGGATGGTTACGCACTAACCTACACAAATTCGACAGGGCTAATCTCTTTGAAAGAAGTATCAGGAGGTGGCGGGGCTTCTGCTATCGGTGATTTATCAGACGCAACAACCGCCGGAACTCGCAATATAGGAATGGCTTCGGGGGCTTTGGATAGCGGTTCTTTTTCGGGTAATAACAATGTAGCGGTAGGGCCGGATGCTGGAACGGATGTTACTAGTGGTAGTAATAATACTCTGTTAGGGTCTGCGGCTGGTGACTCTTTGACAACTGGGGGTAACAATGTAGCGATAGGCCGTAGTGCTTTGTTTAACGATACTGAAAGTAACCATGCAATAGCGATAGGGACTCAAACTGGCGAGTATCAATCAGGTGACTATAACATAGCGTTAGGTGGTTTTGCCGGAAGATGGCATAGCGGCGACTATAACATAAGCATCGGTTATGAGGCCAACGACGCAGGGGGAAATAGCGGTAACGGAAATGTGGTTATCGGGAACAAGACCGACCTAGATGATACTACGGCTGATAGACAGTTGAAGATTGCTGGTAATGACGGGACAAATACGACCCTATGGATTAAGGGTGATAGTACGGGCAAACTAACCATCAATGAAGCGTACTCTCTTCCAACTGCCGTAACCTCGACTAACGACTATGTTCTCACGGCTCAGACTGATGGGACAACAGCATGGGCGGCGGCAGGTGGTGGTGGCAACGAGTTTAATGCTGAGTTATGCGGAACCGATTTGGACGCTACTGGTACAAATTACAATACCTATGATTTGCTTTCCCTCCCTCCTTACGGTCAAGCATCTTACACCACAGGTACATTAGATGCGAAGAGAGTGTTCTTTCCTTTCTTATCTCCTGTTTCGGGAGACTTAGATACTCTCTACTGGAACATGACCGCAGCCGCTTCATCGGCTCAAAATATCTATGCGGGTGTGTGGGCGGATAACGAAGGAATACCGGGAACAATGTTAGGTTATGTTACCATTGATGCTACTGCATCGGGGAGTCAATCTTCTTCAACATGGTCTTCGACTGTAACTCTAGTGAGAGGAACACAATATCATTTTGGTTTCAACAGAAGCAACACAGAATCGCACACATACAGAGCGTGTCAAACTACAGGTAGGCCGAGAGTGTCGCCCTATTCTGGAATGCCTTCTACTACTAATTCTTGGGGTACAGGATTCGTAACAACGGGTACAGTCACAGGCGTACCCTCGGCGGCTGATGCTGACGACTTAGAGCCTGTTGTCGTTTTCAGTAGTCTTAACTATCCAATGCACATCGGGGTGACATTCTCATGATTCTAATACCAACTACTCACACCCATACAGATAGTGACGGTGAAAAGACCGTTACGGATTTGGTGGTGGATTGGAATATAGTGAGAAGCGTTCGATTAGAAGAATTATCGAAGTCCGATTGGCGGGCCGTTAAGGATAGAACAATGTATCAGAATTGGAAGGATTACCGCCAATTCTTACGCGACTTACCGCAAACTTACGATGATGCTAGAGATGCGGCAGAGGCTCTGAATGCCTACGATAAACCGGAGGATTGGGAATGACCGTAAGAGAGAATGAAATCCGTATTGAGAGCCTTGAAGAAGATGTAGGCGACCTCGACGGGCGCGTATCACGGTTAGAGACAGACTTTACGGTGATGATGAGCAAGTTGGATATTCTAATTAAAATGGGAAGGGTCATAGTCGGTATGGTAGCGGCTGGGCTTGGATTAGATTTAGGTGTTGAAGGAGGGATGATATGAGTCAAGAAGATTGGATAATTCTGATAATCATTGCAGCATTAGTCGTAAGGAGTCGTTGAGATGCCTTTCAAGCAGATAGGACGGAACAAGTTCCGTAGTCCTTCGGGAAGAGTCTTTACCCGCAAGCAGGTTCGCCTGTACTACGCGAGAGGGGGGAAATTCTGATGGATACATTAATAACAAAAACACGACGGGGGGCGCTCTAATGACAGGTAGACAGAAAACCTCAGTATGGGGCGATATTTTTGTGAGTAGCCGCGCCGGTCGCTGGCAAAAACAGGGGGGAGTTACGGTGATAGAAAAACACCCCGAATTAGGTGCAGGTTGGTGGGTTAGCACCCCTAAAGAGGGTTTTATTAATGTCTTTCGTACTTTGAGAGAAGCGTTATCGTTAAGGTGGGACTGATGCCAGTCAAGAAAGAGTATTTCACATTCTATTTTTACGGAAAAGGAGAAGGCAAAGCACGACGAAAGGGGCAGAAATTAATCGGCTATCCTCGCCGTGGCGACGCTGGTATCACACCCACTAAAAAAGGATGGAAATTGACGGGTTGGAGGTTCATCGATGGCTAAGAAATACAGTCTGAAAGGAAAGAAGGGAAGACAGCGCATGAGAGCCGCCACTAGAATCTATAAGAAAGGGCGCAAAGAAACTTTGGCGAAGCGGTCTTTACCGGAATGGCGCAAAGGCTTAAGGGCCGACCAAATCTTTGAATCAAGAGTAACACAGCGGGCAGAAAGAGCAGGTAAGTTTGACCCTCCGGGCAAAAAAGGTTCTCAAAAACAATGGATTAGAAGATTAAACATAGCACGGCGAAAGACTTCGGCTAGGGCAACTAAAACTAAAGCAGGGCCGGCCAAATATATGATGAAGAAAAGGTGGAATTGATGCCAGTCAAGAAAGTCCGAGGCGGTTGGAAAGTCGTTAGTTATGTTACAGGCAAGACCCTCAAGCGCACCTACAAATCCAAGAAGGCTGCTCAGAATGCAGCGGCTACTTCTAAGAGGCGTTCAAAGCGAGTTAGGCATACTAGAAGGAGTGGGTATTGATGGCTAAGAGCAGAAAAGAATACGACCAATTTGTAAAAACATTCAAGAAATACGGTCCTAAAGGTAAGAAACCTATGACTTGGAAACAATATTTGAAAATATAGAGGTGAAGTAATGGCATTAGTACCCGGAATAGGAGCAGGGATATCGTCAGGTTCCCTCGATGGTCGCCCTGTGCCTGTAGACTCATGGATGCAGGGTTTGAAGCCCTCTACAAGCCCGCCTCCGGCTCCTAAGCCGCAAATGGACTCTGCACCCCTCTTTACGCAGTATTCGTCTTGGCGCAGGGTGGTTGATGCCTTTAGGCAGGGGCGTCTATCTTACAATCAGGCGTACAACATTCTCGTCACTCAATTTGATTACTCGGCTACTGATGCTACTGAGTTATTGGCTGACCCTTCTACGGAGGCTACTGAGTTTGACGAAGAAGCCTTGACTCCTGTGAGCGAGCCGGAGGTGAGTTCTACTTCTGACGATTCTAACGGTAGTGCAGTAATGGAACCGCTATTTGAGAACTTTGAACTGATTGGATTCCTCGCAATTGTGGGGGCGGTTTGGTTGTTCGCGAAGCAGGGGTGAGAGGATGGCTAAGAAAATCCAAAGGCACTTCTCGAGGCGTCGAAGTGTGCGGCAAATACAGAATCTCGCGTTCTGGAAGAGACCACTACTTTCTGGGTCTAAATGGCATCGGAAAGTCGGGTATCGTAAGGAGTATTATTCAGGCGGATTTAGGAAGAATTATTCTTTGGTCGACCCGGCTTTATTGGCTAGCCATAAGAGAATTGAAAAACTAAAACATGATATTAAAAACCCCCCTTCTTGGCGGTCGCCGTTAGAACCAAAGGGGAAAAAGTGAATGGCTCTGGAAGACTCCGATAAGATTCTGAATGTCGCAGGGTACTGGACGCTCGGTATTGTCAAGGGTGTCTCAATGGTATTCGTACCGATTATGTTCTTCGGATTGGCTGCGGGATTTAGCATGAAGGTTGTGCAGACGGCGGCTAGGATTGGGGGAAAATAGATGGCTGATGAAACCAAATTAGACACGGCCATTTCTAGGCTAGAAGGTATGTTGAACAGTATTGACCCTCGATATCATAACGACCCTAGATATATTGACGCCAAGAATAGACTAGACGAATTGAAGGCTTTGAGAGATGGCCCTATTACTGGCGAAGTCGTTGATATCGCGCTTGCTGTTGAAGCAGAGTTAGATGATATTGCCGTATCATTACCAAGCGTGGCAAACGCAACTCTTGATGTGGTTAGAGGCTTAGGCGGCGCAATTATTGACGGGTTAGATGGTGCGTATGATGCGGCTAGAGCAAAACTCTCAGGAAAAGAAGCCGATGTAGTGGCCGGTCTTGTGGTTGCCACATTGAGTATTATGACGGCTGTATATCTCTATCATAGCGCGAAGT
>VTLG01001299.1_pt1 | contig 14252 bp, 19 predicted proteins | sample 4694571 | NCBI WGS metagenome assembly VTLG01 (sample SAMN12604809, study PRJNA352737) | marine metagenome | biome: ENVO:00000447; feature: ENVO:00000209|ENVO:00000569|ENVO:01000036; material: ENVO:00002151; isolation source: viral sequences binned using virsorter ...
GTGGCTTGCAGCTTGATGCTTGTTGCTCGGGGCTTGAGGCTTGTCGCTTGACGCTTGAGCAGCTTGGCGCTTGACGCTTGCTGCTTGTCGCTCGGCTCTTCCGCGTTCTCTCCATTCTCTCCATTGTTTCGGGCTGTGCCAAATCATTTAGTGCTGGCCATAGGCTACGTTCTTAACAGCTGGATCCCAGCAAGATCTACAATCTTTACATTCGTTTCCTTGCTTAGGGGCTGGACATGTTGGTCCAGAGGTTACGACTGTTGACGTTGTAGGCCATGAGCTGGGCGCCTGCTGATCCACCATCGGCGTAGAAAATCTGATAACTAGGTTATCAGGCTTTAACGAAAGGAAGGCTTTCACCCACGCTTCCCGCGTCGGCATCCAATGCTTAACGGTTGGCGTTAGTTTACAGACAGCGAATATTTTTAATAGATGGTCCTCATCCTGCACATCGCCGGAATCGTGCCATCTAAAATATTTTGATTTTTTTGAATTAATTATTGTTGCCATTGCTCCAGACCAGAGCGGGTGACGTATAGCTGCTAGTCGTTTGTACTGCGCAGCCTGCACAACTTTAAACACATAGCAGCCCTTCAGTGCATAACAATCGTAGCAGACACTGCCAGGGATCTTAACTAGTTTAGATCCTGTCTTGCATTCTTTAGCTGGTAACCCGTAGGCCCATCCAGGCATCTTGCTGGGTTTACTTAGGCTCCCGGTAATCTTTAATGCATCTATAACTTTCATAATTCTTTTTACTCTCCAATTGTGGCCAGCTTGTGGCTTGCCGCTTGTGGCTTGCTGCTCCGAAGATTTTGTCCTCCAGACGAGCAGCAGGTCACTGGTTGCTGGTCAAGCGATCTGTTGGACGTGCGCGCGCTTGCGTCTTCTAGTTAGGCTTGTAATAATCTAACGCCAACAGTTCAAACTTGACTGGTGGTCCAAAGTGAATTGTACCATCGAGGCTTACCGGTGATCAACCGACCTCTAGGCACGCATGCCATTGGACCTGGCCAAAAAGCCAGCCGCGTTTTTTAACGAAGCATTGCTCCAGCTTACTTGACCCCAGATCCAACTACTACAAGTTTCGTCTCTTGCAAGTTTATGCAATTGGATCAGGGCTCAAGTTCGGCCAAGTATTCGATCTATTGCATAGCGTTAAATAGAATACCTAGGTCATACTTTAGAATACTTGACCTTGACATAATATATAATATAGGATATTAATATGTCAAGCATAAAAAATAAACGAAAGGAAAATATGCCTAAAATGACAAAATACCAACTCGAACACTTTGAGAAGAAGGTTGATAGAAGATTTGACCCTCTCATTAAAGAGCAAGAGTTGTTAATTAAACAATACCGAACTGAAGCAACAAAGCGGATAGTCGGTAAGTTAGCAAAGAAAATGGGTGCAGATAAAGTGCTTGACGCTTTTAGGAAAGCTGAAGAAAATCTCAATAAGGCGAGACAAGACGCTAGAACCTTCTTTGTTAAGAAAGCAAAAGACGAGAAGAAAAACGTTAACTCATATCGTTTTGATAGAGATGAGAAATTGTCTCTTGAAGATTGCGAAGAGCAAATGCGAGACTGGGCTAAAGAGCTCGTTGATGTTGAAATAAGGAAACGCCCTGAAGGACACAAACTATCACAGCTTGAAGCTGTTAAGCAAAAAGCTATTGATACTGTCTTTGAAAGTGGAACGCCTGACGAATTAATAAAAGCGTTAGACTTATGCACACAAAAGATAGGTCTTACTTGGGTTGTGGATACTTCAAACATAAAACAAATAACCTCAAATTAACTATTGACTTGTAGGGGATAGTATATTATTATCCCCTATAACGAAAGGCATATATGAACATACAAGAACTAGAACAAAAGACTGACTTTGTTGTATCGTGGTACGCGAAGAAATATAACAGGGTTATATTTAGAGTTGGCAACTTGAGTAAAGAGGGTTGCAGAACATGGGAAAGCAACGGCAAAAAATATATGTGTTTTTGGGACACAGTATTAGAGAGATATACAACTTGCATTGACCCTATGATAACTTACAAGCGAGGCGTGAATTGATAGAATTATTTAACATAGTATTTGTGGAAAGCCCTACGGGGCTTTCCATTATTCTGGCTGTTGGGCTGGGTGCACTTATTTATAGTGTATTGACAAACGGAATAAAATAGGATTTAATAGGAATTATGTACAACACATTATTATATATCGGACTAGGACTAATGTCGTTTGGCTTCATAGCATTTTTAGTTTGTGCATTTATGGAAAACTATTATGATAGGAAACTGAAGGCGTTAGATAAAAAAATGAGAAAGGATGACAAATGGCGGGCAGAACAGAAAAGCGTACAAATCCCTTTTCAGGACAATCCGAACTCTTAACACTGAAGGAAGCTTTGTTGCACGACTCGGTGAAGCAGGCGGAGATTATGGGAGACTACGACAGGATGCGAAAAGATTTAGACAAGTTTAGTAGGTTAAATCCAAAAGCGTATATGACTTTATTAGACTAGTAACGAGATACTAGGGCGCCCCTTCGGGGCGCCCTATCTATGTACCGATGCAGGTCACACCGCAACGCGTTGCCGTCTTCCTGCATAGAGGTACCAACACACTTGCAAAATCCAAACATTTAAAATAATATAATACATATATAGGTTGTAGGGGTCCCACAGGTCTACCCTTTATGCCAAGTTTTATAGATTGATAACAAGAAAATACTTGCTAGGTTTCAAAATTAATCCTAAAAAATTTTGCAGAAAAATTTTTTGAAATGAAAATAGATTTAGAAAAGATAAAGAAGTTACCCCCTGATGTTAAGAAAGAGTTCATGAGAACTTATCTAAAATACAATGATAAGAAAAATGAACACAAAATTCAAAATGACTTTATGCAGTTTGTCAAACATGTTTGGCCTGATTTTATAGAAGGTAAGCACCACAAGATTGTTGCTGAAAAATTTAATCAACTAGCAGAAGGTAAAGTAAAAAGGCTGATTATAAACATGCCACCAAGACATACGAAGTCCGAGTTCGCTAGCTACTTGCTGCCCGCTTGGATGGTGGGTAGAAACCCGAAGCTCAAAATTATTCAATCAACTAACACCACAGAACTATCAGTTAGATTCGGTCGTAAAGCAAAGACACTTCTAGATAGTCCCGAGTATCAATCTGTTTTTAAAACTAGACTCAGAGAAGATTCGCAGGCCGCAGGTAAATGGGAAACAGAACAAGGCGGTGAATACTACGCAGCTGGTGTCGGGTCAGCAATAACAGGTCGTGGTGCAGATTTACTTATTATCGATGATCCACATACAGAACAAGATGCTATGAACAGAGATGCTATGGATAAAACTTTTGAGTGGTATACGTCAGGTCCACGACAACGTCTTCAACCTGGCGGTGCTATTGTCTTGGTTATGACAAGATGGAATACAAAAGACTTGACCGGTTGTCTGTTAGGCGCGCAGCGAGAAGCTAAAGCTGATCAGTGGGAGATTGTAGAGTTTCCTGCCATCATGCCAAGCGGTAAACCTTTGTGGCCAGAGTATTGGAGCAGAGATGAATTAGAAACAGTCAAAGCATCTACAGGTGTACAGAAATGGAATGCTCAGTATATGCAGAACCCAACTTCAGAAGAAGGAGCTATCATCAAACGAGAATGGTGGAGAGTTTGGGACCATGACTGGATACCTGCATTAAAGCATGTCATACAATCTTACGATACAGCCTTTTCTAAAAAAGAGACAGCAGACTTTTCAGCCATCACAACTTGGGGTGTTTTTTATTTAAACGATGATAGTCCTGCAAGTTTAATATTATTAGATGTTCAAAAAGGACGATACGACTTTCCAGAACTAAAACAAAAAGCTTGGGAGCAATATCGCTATTGGGATCCTGATACAGTTATTATTGAGGCCAAAGCATCTGGCCAGCCTTTGATAGACGAGTTAAGAAAGATGGGACTGCCTGTTGTCAAATATTCTCCGTCAAAAGGAAACGATAAGCATACCAGGGTTAATTCTGTTGCACCTTTGTTCGAATCTGGTATGATATACGCTCCTAATCAGGAATTTGCTGAAGAGATGATTGAGGAATGTGCAGCTTTTCCTTTTGGGGATCATGACGATCTTGTTGACTCAATGACAGGTGCCATCATGCGTTTCAGACAGGGTGGCTTTGTATTACATCCTGACGATTTAAAAGAAGAAAAATTAGTGAAAAGGAGCACTAAATATTATTAACCATGGGACCAATAGCATTAAAAATATTAACAGTCTTACAAAAGCTTTACGGTAAAAGTTTTATTAACAAGACTATTGGCACAAAGTCAAACGTGGTAAAGCCAAAAGAATTAGATACTAACGCACCAACAAAAAATATGTACTCTCCTGATGCTTTCAGAAATCCAAAGCTTCAAGGTATGATTGATGAAAAAATTCAAGAGTATGCTCCGTATGTATTCTCAAATAAAAATCAAAGAGAGTTGATGAATTATTTGGACAATGCTGAACAATTATTAAAACAAAAGAAAAGAGACTTTGGTGTTACAGATCAATTAGAGTCAGTTGGCAAACAAAAACCTGAAGCTGATATTGTTGATATTAAAACAGGTAAAAAACTTGAGGGTATTGAAACATTAAAAGAAGATTTAGGTTTACCTCCAGAAGTAAGTCCTAAAAGTCCAGCAGGTAAAACATTACAAGAACTTAAACGTACAACAAAAGAAATGGACCTTATGGAAAAAGAGATAGAGAAAACTACGGACGACGGTCTAGAAAAAATATTTAGAACTTTTATGCAACAACCTGGTAAAGATACAGTCATGGAAGGTAAACGAAGAGCTGTTATTAGAAAAATTTTATTAAAAGACGATAGAATAAATTTACCTGATGATATCAAAGAAAGTTTAGAAAACTACAATGACTTAAGAGGTGGCGGAACAAAAGAGATGGACCCGTTAACTATTTTTGATACGTATTACAAAAGAGATACTAACAAACTGGAAACACTAGATAGTATTATTGATACTGCAGAAAATGAAGTTAAAGCAGCTGATGAATTTAAATTTCTTGAAGATGGATTTGATTTAGTAGAGGACACTAAACCTCCTAAACCACCTAGAGATGAAAAAGCTGGTGGCGGTCTTAGCTACTTAATGGGGATGTAATATGGCTGACGAAGTAATGTTTGGCACACCAGAAACTTGGGGCAAGAAGGTCGGTCAATTTATTGAAGAAAAAGAATACATTATACCACAACCAAAACCACAAGACGTAATAGAACAAAGAAGAAAAGATAGTTTAAGAAAATTTCTTTTTGATTATCCAGGAGCTGTCGAACAAGAAACTGTAGATTATATTAAGGATTATATTAAGAGAGAAAACTTTGGAGTAAAAGGAACATCTAAAATTTTACCTAAATTAAATGCAGAAGCACAAGAAGAGTTTGGTAAAAATTGGGATAAACTTAATGCAGATGATAAACAACTAATATCATCTAGAGTAAGAGCAAGAGAAGCTTCTGCATTAAAAAAAGTAGATCCAGCTAAAAATCAAAACATACTTAGACAAAAAGCAACTGAAAAAAAACTTAAAGACTTTGCCGCAGAGTTTAAAAAAGAAAATGGCAGACCTCCTATGATTAAAGAAATTAAAGAAGGAGTAGGCACTGCAGATGCACAAATTAAAAAATATTTAAAAAAATCAGAGTACGCAACACCTCAACAAGCTCTTAAATTTAAAACACCAAAAGAAGCAAAAGCCATACCTGATGAAATGAAAAATTGGTTTAAAACAAACTATCCAGGTAAAGATTGGGGAACAGATTTAACTATAAATGAAAGAGGAATAGCAAAAGAAAAATTTAAAAATAGAAACAATCCAAGAGTATTGGCTCGGGGTGAATATAAAAAGTTAGATGATTTTTTACAAAAAAGAATAGATGATGGTGAAACTTTATTTAAAGGTGGACTAGGAGATATTGCAAAAGAAGCTGGAGCTGATTTAACACCTTTACAAACTGGTAGCTATATTAACTCAAGATTTCCAGGTGAGCTTGTTTACAGAGGGACAAAGATAGGTGAGGTTCCAAAGATTAGAAAAAGAGTTGCTGAGTTAGCAAAAACTTTAACTGATAAACAAATTTATGAAAAACTTGTAGAAGAAAAACTTATTAATCCTTCTGGTGCAAAAGAAAAAGTAGATTATAAAAACGTTAGAAATTTAATGAAAGACTTACAAGAAGAAGGTAAAATAAAAAACATAATTAAAAATCCTTTAAGTCAATACACTCCTCAAGAAGAAAAATTTAGAGATGATTTAATAAAAAAATATATTAATAAAAATCCTGATGTAGACAACGCTTTTCAAATAGCTAAAGGAGTTGTTAGAGAAAATCCAGAATTAAAAATGTCTTCTAACTTTGTTAAAAAATCTGTAGAGCGTCAAGGTTTAGATAAAGCTTTTAAAAGCAGGCACGCAAAAATTTTTCCTGAAGTGCAAGCTTTAGATAAAATAATAAAAAATTTACCAGAGCTTAAATTAGGAGAGGCGCTTCCTAAAAATTTAAAAGAAAGAGTATTAATTGAATATGCAGAAGCTACAGGTAAAAATATAGCTGAAGCAGAAGGAGAACTTGTATCTAGAATGAGAAAACTTGGAACTCTTTACACTGGAGATGTAGGAAGATACGAAACTGATTTATATAAAAAAATTAAAACACCTAAAAATTATATTGATTCTAATTTTCAAAAAAACTTTATAACCTTAACTGATCGAACAGGAGAAGTTAGTAATATCCACATGGCTAAATTGTTGGGTTTACCAAAATCAGAACAAAGACTTATACAAGGAACAGCCAATATGTTTAGTGCTTTTGATTTTGATGTAGCAGGAGATCACACAGATATAAAAGCCATGATGAGAGATTTTCCTGGTTACAAAAAGAATTTTTCAAGAATAGAATATATCAAAGATACCTTAAATGATTTTAAACAAACTTATGATTCTAGAATAAATGCTTTAAGAAAAGCTGCTGAAAATGTAACAGGGCAAGCTCAGAAAGATTTACTAGATGAAGCAAATGAAATAGCAAGCGAGTTTGAATCAAAAACGGGATACAGAGTAGGTACTTTCGATTTAAAAAAAGGCAGAGTTGCTATTAATCCTCAAACTTTAAGATTACCTGATCTTAAAAATCCTTTTAATGAAACTCTTCAACAAGCCATGGAAAATTTTGAACAAACAAAAAATCCTAAATTAGGAGGAAAAGCTGCTACGGTTCCAGAAGAATTTACCGGTCTTGACAAAAAATTAATGGAGTCTACTGCATCTGAAAGAGCAAAAATATTTAAAGATGTCGCTGGCACACCAGAAGCTAAAGAAAGTTTGTATTTAAAAGCATTACAAAAAGTTCCTAAGATTGGAAAGATTGCAACAGCAGTGATAGGAGGAACTGCAGGAGCAGCAGCTATAACTACTCTTGCACAAGCAGATGAACCTGGTGTTGAAGACGAGGATAGCGTCTTACCAGAAGCTGCAATTGGAACAGCAGCTGTTGCACCACTAGCAACAAAAACAGGAAGAAACATTTACGGAACAGCAGGAAAAGGATTACTAAAAGCTTTAAGAGTTTTAGGACAACCAAGTGTAGCTGCAGGTTTTGCAGTTGATGAAGCAAGACAAGGTAATATTAAAACAGCTGGCGCAAGTTTATTGGCACCAGAACTTGTTGGATCATTAGCACCAGCAGGACGAGGTATATTATCTACAATAGGAAAATTTGCTATGAATCCTTTTGGCAAAGCTGCAAGAGCATTTACACCTCTTGGATTAGCAACAATAGCAGCGGGTGGAGCTTATGATTTGTATAAAGAATACGAGAGAAGAAAAGAACTAACACCAGAAGAGAGATTAGAAGAAGATCTTGAGAGAGATAAAGCAGCAGCTGAAATGATGATAGGAGCAGCTGACGGTGGTCTTATTAGATTAGGACTTGCTGATGGACCAAAGAAAAAAGGATTGAAGAATCCAGGCAGAAGAGAATTTATGAAAACAACAGGTAAGCTAGCAGGTATTGCAGCGTTACTACCTTACGGTATTGGTAAAGGTGTTAAAATAGCAACAAAAGCAGCACCCGCTGTAGGTGAAGGATTTAAACTTGGCATGGATAAACTGATGTTGCTCGTTGACAAAATTAAACTATTAGGTAAAGATGTGACTCCTAAATATGGAACAAAAGAAAGAGAGCAAGTAACATTGTATCAAGGCAAAGATGGAGCTTCTTACGAACTGGCAGAAGACTTATCTACTGGTGATATTAGGGTTACTAGAGACGTAGAAGGTAGTGCTAGCTATGGAGATAGATCTTACGATACAATCGAAGATAGAACCGAATTCCAGATTAGAAAAGGCGAAGTGTATGTTAAAGATGAAGGTCTTGAGACTCAAAAAGCTATTCAAGCCCCTGATGAATATGAAGAAGGCAGAGCTGTGTTTGATCAAGACGGGACTGTAGCTGATATCGACGATGTAGATGATGCAGTAATTGAGGCAATAGAAGATGAAATTAAGTAAAACAATACCCCCTAAATCAGGGCCACAGCCTGAAGGCTTGAATATTAATTATAATACTGTTAAACCTGTAAGATTGGAGAAAATAAATGGCAGACATAGACAAATCTCTTCCAAACGTAGAGCAAGAGATAAAAGTACCATCACCTGAAGAATTAGAAATTGCTCAACAAGAAGAGCAACAGAAAATCGCTGAACAAGGTGAACCAGTAGAAGTTACAGAAAACGAAGATGGTTCTGTAGATATTAATTATGATCCTTCAATAGGATCTGTTGAAGGCGGACAAAACCATTACGATAATTTAGCTGAACATTTACCAGATGAAATTATAGGAAGATTAGGTTCAACTCTTTATCAAAATTATACAGATTACAAAAATTCTAGAAAAGATTGGGAAAGAACTTACAGAGAAGGTTTAGATCTTCTAGGATTTAAATACGATAATAGAACAGAACCTTTTCAAGGTGCAAGTGGTGCAACACATCCGGTGTTAGCAGAAGCTGTAACACAATTTCAAGCGTTAGCTTACAAAGAATTATTACCTGCAGATGGACCAGTTAGAACACAAATTTTAGGATTACCAACTCCAGAAAAAGAACAACAATCTCAAAGAGTAAAAGATTTTATGAATTACCAAATCATGGAAAAGATGCAAGATTATGAAGCAGACTTTGATTCATTATTATTTCATTTACCGTTAGCAGGATCTGCTTTTAAAAAAGTGTATTACGATGAGACAGCAACAACAGCTGTTTCTAAATTTGTACCAGCCGATGATTTGATTGTTCCGTATACGGCTACCTCATTAGACGATGCGGAGTCTATCATTCATCGTGTGCAAATATCTGAAAACGAATTAAGAAAACAACAAGTTGCTGGTTTCTATAGAGACATAGAATTAAAACCAGGACCAGTAAATGAAACTGAAGTTGAAAAAAAAGAACGAGAGTTAGAAGGACAATCAAAAGGAAGAGAAGATGATACATTTAATATTTTAGAGTGTCATGTTCATTTAGATCTTGAAGGTTTTGAAGATGTTGGACAAGATGGTGAACCAACAGGAATCAAACTTCCATACATTGTAACTATTGAAGAAAATTCTAGAGAAGTTTTAGCAATCAGAAGAAACTATGAAATAGGTGATCCATTAAAAAAATCTATTAGTTATTTTGTACATTTTAAATTTTTACCAGGACTTGGTTTTTATGGTTTTGGTTTAATACACATGATTGGTGGACTATCAAGAACAGCGACATCTGCATTAAGACAATTATTAGATGCAGGAACATTATCAAACTTACCAGCCGGATTTAAACAAAGAGGAATCAGAATAAGAGATGATGCACAATCAATACAACCAGGTGAATTTAGAGATGTAGATGCACCAGGTGGTAACATCAGAGATTCATTTATGATGCTTCCATTTAAGGAACCATCACAAACTTTGTTAGCACTTATGGGCGTCGTAGTACAAGCAGGTCAACGATTCGCTTCAATAGCAGATCTGCAAGTAGGTGAGGGTAATCAACAAGCAGCTGTGGGTACGACCGTAGCATTGCTAGAAAGAGGCAGCAGAACAATGTCTGCAATTCACAAAAGAATTTATGCTTCTTTGAAAAAAGAATTTAAAATTATGGCAAGAGTTTTTAAATTATATCTACCTAACGAATATCCTTATGATGTTGTTGGTGGTCAGAAAATGATTAAACAACAAGACTTTGATGACAGAGTAGATATATTGCCGGTTGCAGATCCAAACATATTTTCCCAAACACAGCGTATTTCGCTGGCACAGTCTGAACTGCAACTGGCAACGTCTAATCCACAAATACACAATTTGTATCAAGCATATAGAAATATGTATGAAGCATTAGGTGTAAAAAATATTGATAAGATTTTAGTTCGTCCACAACCACCGATACCAAAGGACCCGGCTATTGAGCATATTGATGCTTTAGCCGGGAAACCGTTCCAAGCATTTCCAGGACAGGATCATCGGGCTCACATTACTGCTCACTTAAATTTTATGGCTACTAACATGGCTAGAAATGCACCAATCGTTATGGCTGCATTAGAAAAAAATTGCTTTGAACACATTTCTTTAATGGCTCAAGAACAAGTTGAGATAGAATTTAGAAATGAAATGCAACAACTTATGATGATGCAACAAAATCCACAAGCAATGCAAGATCCAAATATACAAAATCAAATTAGAATGACTTCTGAAAAAATAGAAGCAAGAAAAGCACAACTAATTGCAGACATGATGGGTGAATTTATGAAAGAAGAGAAGAAAATTACTTCTCAATTTGATAATGACCCTATTGCAAAACTAAGATCTAGAGAGTTAGACCTTCAAGCACAAGAAAATGCTAGAAAAAAACAAGAAGGTGAAGAGAGAATTAACCTTGATAAGATGAGAGCGATGATGAATCAAGAAAATCAAGACGAAAAACTAGAACAGAACGAAGATTTAGCAAAATTAAGAGCTAATACTTCAATCGAAAAGACAATTTTATCAAAAACTTTACCAAACGCCAAAGATATGGGTGCGGGAAGTGTGATAATTAAAAAAACTGATGACTAATCTGCAAAAAAAGGTTAGAAATTAGAAAAAAGGAGCAACTATGGCAGAAAAAAACAAAAAAGACCTTAACCACGAAATGTTTACGAACAAAGATGGTTATGTTGAGGGCGGAAAAGAGATCGAGATGACTAATCCGGCTGAAACACAAGAACAAGAAGTTCAAGGTCAAGGAAAAATTTTAAAAGAGAAGAATAGAAAAGCTAAGTGGTATTAATATGGCTTGGTTTGGACTTGCAAAGATAGCATTACAAGCTGGAAGCAAGATATATGCTAATCGTCAAAAGACGAAAATGGCTATGTCTGATGCACAGCTTATGCATGCAGAAAAAATGGCCCGTGGTGAGGAAGCTTACCAAGGCAAATTGTTGGAGGCTAGACAAACCGACTGGAAAGACGAATTCGTGCTTGTAATTTTAAGCGCTCCGATTATAGTATTGATGTGGGCAGTTCTAAGTGACGACCCAACAGCAATGGAGAAGGTGAAGTTATTCTTCGAGTACTTCTCAACACTACCGTCATGGTTTACAAACCTGTGGATCCTTGTCGTGGCGAGTATTTTTGGTATAAAGGGCACACAGATATTTCGTAACGGAGGAAAAAAATAATGGCGAATAGACTATACAATAAACAAGTATCACCTAAAAAATATATGGGTGGTGGCCGTGTGAAGAGAAAGCTTGGAACACCTAAGAATGGCGAAAAAGCTACGAACGGAAACGGCATGAAGAAAAAATATAAAGGATTCTCTAAACTTCCTGAAAGAGTTCAGAAGAAAATTGATCCTAAATTAGCGAAGAAGGTATAACATGGCAAAACTATGTCCTAAAGGTAAAGCCGCAGCAAAGCGAAAATTCAAGGTGTACCCTAGCGCATATGCGAACATGTACGCTTCTGGAGTTTGTTCTGGTAAAATTACACCAGGCGGTAAAAAGAAAAAAGCTTCTGGTGGAAGAGTTTCTTTTGGCAGCGGAGGAGCTGCAAAAAGAGGCAGAGGCTGTGAGATAAGATAATGGGATTACGAAAATGGGTCAAAGACAATTGGGTAGATATTGCCAACAAAAAATCGGATGGCTCATACCCGAAGTGTGGAAGATCTGGTGGAGAAAAAAGAAAAAATTATCCAAAATGCGTGCCCATTGCGAAAGCAAGACGAATGTCCAAAGGGCAACGTGCGGGTGCCGTAAGAAGAAAACAAGCGAAAGCTAACACAGGACCAAAACCTTCAAGAGCAAGAACGTTTGCAAGTAGAGGTGGCAGTATTCAAGAATACATAGGACCAGCAATTAATAGTACGTATGCTGGAACTAAATTAAATAATAAATCGTACGCAAAATATTATAAGGGGATGTTAGACTAATGGCAGGCGGCGGATCTTTTGCAAGTGATCAAAAATTTACAACACTAACAGGTGATGGTAATTTTAAAACTATTACTGGTGGTAGTACAAATTTAGGACCATGCAGAGTCACATACATTCAAGCACATGCTGCAAGTAATTCTGTTGTTAAATTACACGACGGAACTGGCACAGGCGGTGCATTAGAGTTTCAAGCAAAGTTTGGTGCCGAAGGTCTAGATATCTTTGTTCCAGGTTCAGGTATTAGATTTAAAACTGGTGTATATTTAGATTTAGATCAAACTGATTCTGTAACAATTGGATATACTGGATAATGAGAAACGATTTCCAAATAAGAGAAGAATTTTCAAAGGGCACAATGCCCGCAAGAAATAAGAAGAACTTTAGACCTACAAAGTCTGGAGCAGGCATGACTCGAGCCGGTGTCAAAGCCTATAGAAGACTAAATCCCGGTTCAAAACTAAAAACAGCCGTGACAGGAAAAGTGAAACCTGGATCAAAAGCTGCCAAACGCAGAAAATCATACTGCGCACGTTCATTAGGGCAACTCAAAAGAGCATCAGCAAAAACAAGAAATGATCCAAACTCACGTATCCGTCAGGCACGGAGACGTTGGAAATGCTAGACAAATCTATGATAGCTGCGCTTCGAGCTAAATACGAAGCAGATATTGCAGCAGCAGATACTACCGCAAACATTTATTTGAAGAATCCTGTTGGTATTGGGGAACATCCACAACACCTAGAGGAGTTAGATAAGTTAGTTAGTAAGATTGCTGAAGCAAAAGATAAACTAGAAATATTGGAGGACTTTGATGGACCTAGAACTAATAAGTAAAATACAAAGACAGCTAAAACAACTGTATATAAATATATCTGACAGTATGATGGCTGGAAACATTGACAATATGGAGAAATATAAATATATGTTAGGACAGGCACATGCCTATCAGTATATTTCTCAGGAAATCTCTAACCTGCTAAATAAAAAGGAGCAAAATGAAGACACAGAAGGAACAGTTATCGACCTCAGCAAGCCGAAAGGAAGAGGTCCCAAAGCATAAAAACGCTTTGGAAGAAAAATACAAAGAACAACAAGTTGAGTCAGTTGAAGTAAAAAGAATTGACGAAACTAATGTTGGAGATATTAAAAGTGAATTACCTGTCCCATCAGGATGGAGACTTTTAGTTTTACCTTTTACACCAAAAGAAAAAACTAAAGGTGGAATTATAATAGCTCAAGAGTCATTAGACAAAGCTAGAATAGCAACTAATTGTGGTTATGTTGTTAAAATGGGACCAATGGCATATGGAGATAAAGAAAAATTTCCAAGTGGCCCTTGGTGTAAAGAAGGAGATTGGGTGATCTTTGCAAGATATGCTGGATCACGTTTACCAATAGAAGGCGGAGAAGTTCGTCTTTTAAACGACGACGAGGTTTTGGGAACAATAAATAACCCAGAATCTGTGTTGCATTACATATAACATAGGAGAGGACTATGCAAAAAGAAGAAGAAACAAAAAAAGATATCCCTATGGTTGATATTGATACCTCTGGACCGGGAGCTGATGTAGAAGTCGAGCAACCAAAACCAGAGAATGAAGTAGAAACCAAAGAGGAAGTCTCTAGCGACCCGACACCCGCTGCTGAACCTGTAGAACAGAAGCAAGAAGCGAGTGACGAGAAGCCTGAAGAAAAACAGGAAGAGAAACCTGTAGCGC